>Ga0315268_10004449_pt1 | contig 15238 bp, 14 predicted proteins | sample C1_top_MG_FD_204535 | JGI IMG/M metagenome (GOLD analysis project Ga0315268, IMG submission 204535) | Sediment microbial communities from Yellowstone Lake, YNP, Wyoming, USA - C1_top | ecosystem: Environmental > Aquatic > Freshwater > Lake > Sediment | place: USA: Wyoming | collected 2017-08-01
CGGCGGTTTTTTTTATTAGCTCGCTAAGTCCACCTATCCGAGAAGCAAGTACCGGCAAGCCGGCGCTCAAGGCTTCATAAACCACGGCAGGTGAATTTTCATAGCATAATGACGGAACAACCAAAGAATATGAATTAAACATTATTTTTATCACTTCCTCATGGCTTAACCGGCCTAAAAAAATAATCCTTTCATTTTTATAATTATTTTTGTACTGTTCAAATAATGATCCATGGCCGATTATCAATAAATTAAAAATTTCAGGCAAAAGATCCGAACAAGCCAGAAATGATTTTAATAAAATTTCAACCCCTTTATGCTCTTCTAGCTGGCCGACGTATAAAAAACTTCGAATTGAAGTTTTTTCTTTTTTTTGATAACAACTTTCCGGCCTTATTGTTATCGCCGGATTATTTATAACTATTTTTTTGTTTTTATTAAAAAAACCCTGCTTTAAATGTAAAGATAAAAGCCACTGCGACGGAGAAATAATAATCTCTGTGAATGAGAATAAATACCTATTCACGAATTGATAAATGCGTGCCGGGAAGCTTGCTATGATTTTTTCTTTTTGAAATATCATCAAGCCGGAGGGATGTAATAATTGGATATCATGCAAAATATGAATATGTTTTTTTCTCAATATATTAATAGCTAACGGAATCAGAAAAGACAAACCTTTTAAATTATTAGAAATTATTGCTTCCGGATCTTCTTTTTTTAATATTAAATATACCTTAACCGCCGTGATAATATCAAACATATCATATAAATGCCAAAACACCCTGAAAAGTAAAGGAAATTCGCCCAGGTTATAATATAAACTTTTTATTCGATAAATTTTTTTATTGAAAATTGGCTTTTTGCCTTTATACGGTTCTGTCGTAATAATAAAAACATCATGTCCGGCCTCCACTAATCCTTCAAGGATAAATGAACATATGATTTCAGCCCCTCCCCGATCATAAGGTTTGTATAAATTATTTATTACTGAAATTTTCATGTTATTTTTAATTCAGAAATTATTTTATCCAGCGTTTCTCCGACTTTTTTCCAGCTATATTTTTCCTTAACCAGCGCCAGTGCATTAATGGACATATTGTTTCTTAAATTTTCATCGCTTAATATGATCTCCAGCTTGTTTTTGAGATCTATGAAATTATTCGGCATAAATAAAAAACCCTGCTTTTTGTCTTGAAAAACTCCTCTTACACCCGGCAAATTTGAAGCGACTACCGGCACTCCGGAGGCCATAGCCTCGAGCAAAACCAATCCAAAGGCTTCTCCTTTGTTTATGGAAGGCAAAACTAACGCATATGAATTTCTGTAAACCTGGGCTAATCGCTCGTTATCCAATGTTCCGTAAAATGTTACGAGGCTCCGTAAATTTAATTTTTCAGCTTTTAACTGAAAAGCCGCTTTCAAATTGCCGTCCCCGACAATATCCAGGCAAAAATTGTATTGTTTTGGCAGAATAGCGATTGCTTTAAGCAAAACATCCAGTCCTTTGAAATAATGCGCCTGATCCAAACCGCCGACAAATAATAAATGTTTTTTTTTATTTTTAGGATATTCAGGAAAATCGTTAGGATAAAATAAATATTGATCGACTCCAAAAGACATCTCCCGGAATTTATAGGGCATCCGATCATATAGGCGGGCCAATGAGCTATTTTTCACATAATCCAAACTGGCGCAGGTCACCATGTCAGCTAATTTAAATAATTTAGTTTTAAACAACGACGCTGGTAAAGATAATATTTTTCCAGGCAAAGAAAGGCCAATCGCGTCCATATGATAGTGAATGATCAATTTTTTCTTTTTATAAAAAAGCTTGAATATCGTTATAATTTCCTGCGCCCCAAAAAAAGGATAATGAAGTATAATAACATCGAATTTTTTTAGTAAAAAAAATAATTGCGGCACAAAAGCCGCATTGCCGAATTTTAAAATTGCCGGTGTTCGGACGGTTTTATTATTAACAACACTCCTTAAGCCAAATTTGTAATTTGGCGTAAACACGAAACAATTATGTTTTTTAATATTAAATTGTTTTTGAAATTCAAAAGCAACCTTACCCATCCCTCCCTTATATGGCGGGTAAACGCAAACTACTTGTGCGATTTTTGCCATTGGGTCTGTTATCTTTGTTTATTAAAAATGAATTTTTGCCAGAAATATGACAGTATAAAAATCAAGCATGCTTGGAAAAAAAATATTTTGTTTACTCCAAAACCGGCTAAAACCGGGATGCTAATTACTATAATCGGCAGCAGATACAAAAATAAATCGCTTTTTAGCTTATCCATAAAAGTCAAATATATCACTATATCCGTATTGGCCTGTTCTTGGCGTTTTTTGTACTGTCTATGGTTTAATCGCCATTTTAACAATAAAATTCCTACAAAAAAACCGAAGGGCGCAGCAGCTTTCATGATAATTGAAACGGTTTGCACTCTATTGCCGAATATAAAATAAAAAATGCTAAACCCGATTACGGCGACCATGAATAATAACCCCAGAAAATCTAAAAATAAATCTTTTCCGCTCATATTATTTTTTATTATTAATAGAAATACTTCTGATAATTTCAGTTATATTTTTCTCTATTTTTTCTAATTTTAGACGCAATTTTAAAATAAAATAAAAAATCATGATGACTGCGATATAAAAAAGGACATTTATGCCTGATGCTGAAAATCCAATTTTATTGACGAATTTATCGATTGATTTGATAAAAATAACCGCAATGCCAGAAATTACCCAGAATAAAGCCCAAAAAATATACTCTCTCGTTTTAACCAATCCTTTCTTACGCAGTACTGACTGGCGAAAAAGGAAAAAAATTATAATTAATATTGCCAAAAGTTGTTGCCACATACTATTTGATCAATTCTTTAATAATAAAATCTTTAATAATTCTTAACCCACCGGAGAAATTTTGCCCGTATTCGTTATAAATCACTTTTATTGGTACTTCGACAATGCGTAATTTTTCTTTGGCGGCTTTTGCGATAATTTCACTGCAGTGGGCCTTGCCGTCTTGTTCAATTTTTATTTTTTTTGCCGCGTCTGCAGACATCGCCCTAAAACCACTTTGCGGATCAGTCATTTTAATATTAAAAAATATTTTATTTATAACTCGAGCCAAAGGCATAATAAAATATTCTTTTATAAAAGGCATGTTTGACCTGATGCCCATGAACCTGGAACCAAAAACAATATCAGCATTTCCATCTTTAATAGGTTTAATGACCCTTTCTATTTCCTCTGCCAAAAATTGGCCGTCAGCGTCAAAATGTACAATTATTTCAGCACCTTTTGATAAACTATAGCGATTTCCGGTTTCTAGCGCCGCTCCTTGATCCCTGTTTATTAAATGCCTCAAAACCTTTACGTTTTCACCTTCGGCAATTTCTGCGGTTTTATCTTTTGAACCGTCGTCAACCACTATAATTTCCGAAACAAACGGCCGAACATCGTTTATCACTTTGGCGATAGTTTTCTCTTCGTTAAAAGCTGGAATGACACAAATTACTTTCATTAGCTAAAATTATTTTTTAATTCCACCAATCCCTTGCTGGCTCTTAGATCATCTATGGTTTTTTGCAAACCATTTTCCAATGTAACAACCGGCAACCAGCCTAGTTCATTTCTGGCCTTGGAAATATCAGGCAAACATAGCGGGGTCAGAAATAATATAGGATCGGTGTAAGTTATGCCTGACTCTGAACCGATCTTCATGATTATTTTTTTTGCCAGCTCGGTCAAATTAATATTTACATCCGAGCCGATATTAATTGGACCGCTCATGTCCGTATCCATCATTTTTAGCGCCGCATCAATCAAATCGCTAATATAGCAGAATGATGAATCAAAGCTAGTGTCTCCATAAATAACCAAATTTTTATTATCCAAAGCGCTGTCTATAAAATCCGGGATCATCTGCCCGTCGCCCAGTTTCATTCTGGGACCGTAAATTCTAAAGGGCCTGATAATTTTAGCGTCTAAATCAAATTTTGCTTGATATGTTTTTACCATAGTTTCCGCGAATCTTTTACCTTCATCAAAGCATGCCCGGTCGGATAAAAAATTCACTAAACCGAAATTTTCTTCATTAATTTTATCGTTTTCCGCACGCCGAGGCCCATAGACCACCGATGAAGAAAAATGCATAAATTTGGATTTGTATTTTACAGCCAAGTCCAAGCAGTTTTTTATCCCATATGAAAGGCTTAAAATGGTATCTATCTTTTTATCTTCAAAATTAAGCGGCGACGTTGGGCAGGCCAGATGGTATATTTCTTGAATGCCTTGAAATTCAATTTTGAATTTTTTCAACTCAGGCATTTTTTCCAAGTCAATCGGTTCGATCATATCATGTTTGATGAACTCAAAATCCGGTTCAGACAACAAATGATCGATATTTCTTTCATCGCCGGATATAAAATTATCCAAACAGATTACCTTGCTTGTCTCGATCAATTCATCACACAGATGCGAACCGATAAAACCGGCGCCGCCAGTCACTAAAACATTCTTTTTTTCAAATATTGTTCTTTTTGGCATATTATTTTATTTATTTATTAATATCAATTAAGGAAGCCGCTTTTACACCGCCGATAAAATCTTGATTATAGGCATAAAATGATGTTATCAAGTTTTTATCGGATTTAAATACTTTGATATGCGGGGCGCCGCTCGGCCCGGCCGCAGTTATTATTTCATCTAATCCATCAGCATTTATATCGCCGGCCGCTACATTTATTCCGCCTTTAAAATTTTCTTTATAACCGTAGAACTGCAATTTAACGTTGGCCTTATTATCGAATACGCGGATTTGAGGAGATCCATTTTTTCCGGCTCCGACGATTATTTCATCGGCATTATTTCTGGTGCCGCCGTCAATATCTCCGCAGGCTAAATTTACTCCACCTTTAAAATTTGGAGAAAATGCTAAAAATTGGCCGGATAGTACCCCCTTATTATTAAATATCTTCACTAATGGAGTGCCGGCCATCGGTGCTACTATGATTTCGTCTTTACCATTCCCATCAACATCACCGGCGGAGATATTCACCCCGCTTTTAAAAGTCTTGTCAAAAGCGAAAAATTGCCCTTTTAGCTGGCCTTTGCTGTTAAAAATTTTTATGTGCGGGCCGCCGCCGTTCATGGGCGCGGTAATAATCTCATCTTGGCCATCCCCGTCAACATCACCGGAGGCGAGGTTGACACCGCCTTTAAAAGTCTGATTATACGCGAAAAATTGCCCTTTTAACTGTCCTTTGCTGCTAAAAATTTTTATCTGCGGGCCGCCGCCGTTCATGGGCGCGGTAATGATCTCACCAATATGATCGCCATCCAGATCGCCGCTCGCCACAATGCCGCCATTAATAAACTTATCTGTGTAAGGATAAAAGCTGAAAGTCATTTTATTATCTTGATTTATTATTTTAACTTGAACAGGCATCCCTGCGCCTGAAACTGTCAGAATGCCGGTATTGATTTTAGTTAATTCATTTTTGGCGCTTGATACTATTGCAAATAAATTTAACCGGCCACGTCCCAATTGATTTAAGTAATTCTGATTCAATCTGTTGATATTATCGGCATTATCGAGCAAGTAGTTGATTACTTCCTTCCTGTTTAAGGACGGATTAACCTGTTCGATCAATGCTAAGGCCGCGCTCACCATCGGGGTAGCCATTGAAGTTCCAGCCCAAAATCCATCGTAATATTTATTTAAAGGTTTCCCATTGATATAATTAGTCGGAGAATAAACCACGGTACTGAAAATACTAACTCCCGGAGCGGATATATCCACACATTTATGGCCGTAGCTGGAAAATGAGGCCTTTTGATCCAGTGAATCGGTGGCCGCGACTCCAATCACCCAATTTTCACCGTTTTCACCGTCATTACAAGCCGGATACATGGGAAGATTATTCAAATTATAGCCTTCAACCTGAGACTGTTCGTTTCCGGCTGCAGCTACCATTATTATTCCGGCATCTTTTGCTTTTTTTATGGCATTGTACAGGCTGATACTAAAATCAAAACCAGTAAAGCTGAAATTAATAATATCAGCTTTATTTTTGATCGCATATTCAATAGCTCTGATGACATTATAAGTATTTCCTTCTCCCTGGTCATCTAAAACTTTAAGCGGCATTATTTTTGTCCGCCAGGTAATACCGGTAATTCCGGCTGCATTATTTCCAGAAGCTCCGGCAATACCGGAAACCAATGTCCCGTGAATTATGCCGCCTTCGGTAAAGCCGGTTTCAAATTTGGGTGAAGGATCGGGGTTGTCTTTAATGAAATCCCATCCATTAATATCATCTATGTAGCCGTTATTATCGTCGTCAATTTTATTGCCTTTGATTTCTTTTGGATTCGACCAAATATTATCTTTTAAATCCGGATGATTGATTTGCACGCCGGAATCAATAATCGCAATCGTTATATCAGGGCTTTCACGTATGACATCCCAGGCTTCGGCCGCTTTAATTTTTTGCAAATACCATTGATTGCCATAATAGAGATCACTGGGAATAATTGAGGAATGGTACTTTACATTAGGCTCGGCATATTCAACCTCCTTTTCATTTTGGTAGCTTTTTAATATAAAATCAAACTGTTCTTTTTGGGCTATACCAATTTTATATATATTTTGGCTATTTTTGAATTTCACCAATAATTCATCATAATAATCAATGGGTTTATTTTGATATTCAGCTAAAATATTTTGCAGCGGACAAATCAATATGCACAAAATCAATATAAAAAAAGATGTCTTAAATATTTTCATAACACCTTTATTATAACACAATAAATTATTAAATATCAAATAAATGAAAAATTGACTAATTATAATTTAATAATGATCTCTAAAGTTTCTTGAGCGCATTTTTTCCAGCTGAATAGCTTGATTCTTTCATAACCTTTTTTTGTTAATTCCTCCCGCAATGAATTGTCTGTAATAATTCTCTCTATGGCGTCGGTCATGGAGATTATATTATTAGGATTGAAAAATAAGGACGTATCGCCGGTAATTTCCGGAATTGATGAAATATAAGATGAGGCGATCGGCACTCCACAAGCCATGGCTTGAAGCAAGGGTATGCCAAATCCTTCATATAAAGAAGGAAAAATAAATGCATCAGCCCCATTGTATAAATATGGCATATCTTCTTCGGCTATCCAACCGGGCATGATCACATCTTCATCCAGGGCATATTCATTTATGGTGTATTTGACCTCGTCATAACCAAAACTAGCATCGCCTACCAAGACCAATTTATGCTTTATATTTTTATTTTTTTCTTTCAATAAAGCAAAAGCTTCGATTAGCTGAGGTGTATTCTTTTTTCGTTCCAGCCGTCCGACATAAAAAAGGTAAGGCTTCTTGATGCCGTATTTGTTTATTGTATTTTTTATTTTTTCCTGATCAATAATTTTTTTATAAATTTCATTGTTATAACCGTTAGAGACCACATTTATTTTATGATCAAAGTCACCGAATATTTCTTTTATTTCTTTCTTGGTAAATTCCGATACGGTAATTATCGCTTTGGATTTTTTAAGCGCGAATTTGGTGGACCAGTTTTGGTAATCAACCGTGTTAGCTCCATATTTGCCGAATGTCGCCGTCCTAATCAAATAATCGATTACTTTTCTAGCCCGGGAATTTTCCGGACCCATCTTATCTGATCGATAAAGGCAGAAGTCGCGCGCGAATCCCACATCATGAATAGTCACTATTGACTTTTTTGGGTGGATTAAGGGCAGGGTGTGCGCCGGAACAAATAAAATATCAGGGCGGTGAAAAATCATTTCTAAAGAAAGCCGGCCTTGCGTCCAAAAAAAATGATAAGGCCACTTCAAAATTTTAGCTTTGAAGTTGTTATGCGGGCTTTTAATGACTTGATAACCATTTTTGTCAAATTTTGCCTGGAAGTTTTCTGTAGTTTTTACATTCACCAGGCTTAAATCTGTAAGATTATTACTGAGCGGCTTATCGGTATATAAAATATATTGATTTTTGCCATCCAGCTCTGCCAGCCACTTTATCAAATAAAAAGAATACCATTCCGTTCCGCTTTTATGGTCTCTATTCGCTCTTGATGCGTCTATCCCGATAATCATAGATATAGTATCACATAACACGTATCGCGTATCACGTAACATTATTATTTATTCATTATTCAAAATACATAATACAAAATACTTCATTCGATTTTTAAAATAGTCATTACAAGTTATGTTTTAATTGAAATGTGATACGTGATTTGTGATACATGATCACTTTGTTGCCAAAATACTTCTTTTGTAGGAGTCCAAGTTGTCCAGCGCAATGCCGGTTCCCTTGGCTACGCATAACAATGCATCGTCGGCTACATAGGCCGGCACGCCGGTTGTTCTTGATAACAACTGCTCAATATTTCTAAGTAGCGAGCTGCCGCCTGATAAAACCATGCCTTTATCCATGATATCCGCTGACAGCTCAGGCGGCGTATCATGCAATACTTTCTTGGTAGCATTTATAATCGCCTCCAATTCATTTTGCAGAGCTTCGGTAATATCATTGCTGTTCACGATTATATTTCGCGGCAAACCGGTAATTATATCGCGCCCTCTTACCTCCATAGTCAATTTATCTTCCAGAAACAAGGCCGAACCAATATTTATTTTTATCTCTTCGGCCGTTCTTTCGCCGATGGCCAAATTATATTTCCTTCGGATGAACTCCATAATGGCAGAATCGAATTTATTTCCACCCACTCTAACCGATGTAGAGGATACTATTCCGCCCAGAGAAATCACAGCCATTTCCGCCGTACCGCCACCGATATCAATAATCATATGGCCGGAGGCCGAGCCAATCGGTATGTCCGCGCCAATAGCGGCCGCGATCGGTTCTCTGATCAAGTATGCGGCTTTGGCGCCGGCCGCAATTGTCGCCTCGATTACCGCCCGTCTTTCTGTTGAAGAAATCCCGGCTGGTACCGCAACCATTACCTCGGGGCGAAATAAGCGAATACCCCCTAACGCTTTGTTGATAAAATATCTTAGCATAGCCTCGGTCGTACGGTAATCGGCGATTACGCCGTCTTTTAAAGGTTTGAGCGCGATAATAGTATCTGGCGTACGGCCCAGCATATCCTTGGCTTCATTGCCGACCGCTAATATTTTTTTGTCCAACGCGGAAACAGCCACGACGCTCGGTTCATTGATCACTATTCCCCTCTTTGGCAGGTGGACCAGGGTATATGTCGTGCCCAAGTCTATTCCAATTCTTTTAATAAACATAAAATAAAAAATAATAATTTCTAATTTCTAAATTATAAATGATTTTTTGAATCAAATATATTTCAATCATTTCAATATAACTTCAAAATTTTTGTCTGACAAGAGATCGGTTGCCCATTTTACATTATTTGCCCGCTGACTGGAATTCAAATCAGCCGGAAAAAAATTACTTATACTATTATTGAATTTAAGATTTACTTTCAAGTTATTTATATCATTGCCGGCTTGTTTCTGAATATATAAGCCATATTTATTATTTATAAAAACATCTGTCGGCAATTTATAATAAAAATTCAGGCTGGCGCTTTGGCGAGGCAATACTTCCAAAAAGACTCCAAAATATGTTTTACCTAATTCTTTATTCACATAAACTTCCGCCTGGCTCTGCCCGGTGGCGGCTTTCAGTTCACTGCCAAGCGGGACAAAAACACGGGTATACGTCCGGTATTTGGAAGTTTTCCAGTCAATACTGCCATTATGAAAATAATTTATCTTAACATTGGCGTACAAACCATCGTTTTTTTGTTCCAGGTTATATTCAATACTGCGAGTAATTACCGCATCGGTTTTTAGGGCGGCCATATTCGCATCAACCACCATTAAATAATCTCCTTTCGTTTGATTGACTTCGCCTCCCAAGCCGATATTTTTAATAATTTTTTCCAATACCTGGCTGTTGGCCGATATTACTATATCCTTGCTTGCTGCTCTATTCGACAAAGAGCTTATTACGTTCGGCCATTTATTAAGCGGAAGATTTAAAAGTTTTATTTTTATTTGTTTGGATATTTCACCGATGACTTCTTTTCGCTGCCAAGAGGATTCTCCTTCTTTAACGTATCCTTTTTCTACCCGGTACTGAAGCAGATCAACAAAATTATTTTCGTTATATTCCACTCCTTCCACCAAGATCGGCCCGGTGAATTTTATCAGCTCGGTAATGAATTTCGGCGTGATTCCCATGACAAAATCAAAATATTTCATAATATAAGGTTTAGGCAGGTATTTATTTTCGTTTAAGTAAAACCAATTTATCTGTCCGGCGGCTACCGGCCAATCAGGCGACCAATTAGCATCGCGCATATACCATTTCGGTACCCCCAAATATTTCTCAAGCGGCCAAGGCGGTTTAATATTAATTTTGTCCTTGACCGGCATGTCCAGATGATAGATGTCATGTGTTTCAAATTTAATTATATCTCCGCTGTCAACTTCCAAAAGTCCGAAAGTGCCGAGGAATCCGCCGGTCGGGCGCAATTCGTCGCTATTTTGCAGTAGCACCAGAAATTCTGCTTTTTCCGGAAACCCAAGTAAAGGCGGAAGCAGCTTGGTCATTGGAATCATTTTGCTTAAAAGCTCATCTCCGGCGTTAAGGGATTCTTTCAAGTCGGAGATTTGCCTCTTAATGGGCCATAAAAATGAATTGGACCTGACTTGACGCGCGTCTTGATTGGCGGCTGAAATTATTTTTTTCAATATTAAAATTTTATCTGTACTTTTATAAATGTAATTTAAAATTTTTCTTTTTTCCAAAACACTGAATTCGGAATAATTCAAATCGTTTTTCCCGAGCATGACGGTTATTTCATTGCCCATAACCGCCCCTTCAGTGGCTGCATCAGATAAATATTTTATTGATTCAAGCAAATTAAAAACATTCTTTATTTCACTATTATAAAAAATTGAATATTTGACCAAAACACTGCCCTGTAAATCCTGAAGTCCCTTAACAGCTAGATTAAAATTATTGGAAGCGATGGCTGATGATTCAATTGATTCTTTAAAGTCTTTTTTTTGAATATAATAAACCGCATTTTCCAAAGCAATTTTTCCAAGCTTCGTATTTGAGTATACTTGCTTTATGATTGAAAAGTGCGCCACAACAACTATCAAGCTAAAAATAAAAAAAATAATAAATGCCAGACTTAAATATTTCAAAAACAAAATAAATAAATTGTTCCTTTTTCGTTTTTTTGTTCCGGCATAATTTTCTAATATTTTTGATATTTTGCTCATATTGAATAAACCTCACTTTTGGATAATAATAACAAAATTATAACAACAAAGCCTTTTTTTTTCAACACCAGGCTTTATTGGACTTTTGTGGTAAAATAAAAGCTCCGAACTTACCGTACGGAGCTTTTTATTATTTAAATCGAGGCTAGAGGCTTAAGTCATTTTTTTCTATATCAATAAATTTTTCGGTGCCGGAAATTTTACAATTGTTTCTTTCCTTGATAAATTGGTTCCAGACCGCTCGTTTTTCTTTATTATAATCAAATTTTATCTTTTTTTGAGTTTTATTAAATTCATTCCAAGCCTTATTAATCGCCTGCCTTCTTTTGTTTTTGTCGGTAATGCCCCAGGCGATTTTTAAATCATTTTTTCTTTTTTCCAGAGCAATTTTACTGCTGGAAGCAAAATTTTCCAAGGCTCTGATCATAAAATTTTCTCTTTTCTCCACGGCTGTTTGCATACAGACAATGTCTAAATTCGGCGTGGTGGTTGCTTTAATAGTTTTTTTAACTTCTTGGCGAATTGTATTTTCAATCTGATTATTTTCATTATTATTAACGGCATAAACCGCTAAGGAAAATAAGAACATACCGGCAATTACCAACGCAATTATTTTTTTTGTCATACGTTTTTATTAATTAAATTATTTTAATAATATGCGATTTCGACCTAATAAATCGCTTTAATTGAATAATAACAGAAAAATATACCTTAATTTATAAATCAAATCATTTTTCTAAGTTCATAAAACAAAATACCAGCGGCACTCGCTACGTTTAAAGATTCTATTTGCTGAGACATTTCTATTTTTAGGGCAATAACCGCTTTATCGGTTATTTTCCGGCTGGTTCCATGGCTTTCGTTTCCTAAGACGAGGCAAAAAACCGGATCAGGTTTGAACTTGGACAAGGCCTGGCCGGTATGCGCGCTGGTGATATAAATAGGCAAAGTATTATTATCCAGCCATGCATCATCTTTGTCTACCAAGATGTTTAATTTAAAAATAGCATCGCGTACGGCATTAATTGTTTTATAATTATAAATATCAGCGCAGGACTTATTTAAAACTATATTCAAAAAACCAAATGCCAGTGCGCTGCGCATAATCGTTCCTAAATTGCCAGGGTCGCTTACCCGGTCCAGATAAATAACCGAAGTGTCGGTTAGTTCCCTATTTTTTATCTTATAAACAGCCGTGATGCCTGACGGCGTGTCCAGCTGTGAATAATGCTTATTTATCTTTTCGTCTATTAGATAATAATTTTTACATTTTGAATGCGCTTGCAAGTATTCTATTTTGTTAGGGTGTTTAAGAATAAATTCTCGAGTAACAAACAAAGTATCAAAATGATGGCCGCTGACGAGTGCATCGTAAATAATGGTCAAATTTTCTACAGCAAACTGCCCCGACGCGATGCGATATTTTTTCAAAGCTAATTTTTTAAGCGACTTGATTAGATTATTTTGCGAGCTGGTTAATTTTTGATATTTAACGGGATTAGTATCCAAATTTGTCATATAATTCTATTATATCAAAAATTGTTTATGGGACAAAGCCTGTCTATTTGACAGTCAGATGTCGTCGCAATAAACTCGCAACCTTTAATTTTGCTCGCCCTAATAGACGAAGTTCGAACCTATTTGCTTATTAATTATTGTTAAATAAAATTTAGACTCTACTAAGTATTTCCTTTTTTTTATTTTCAAACTCTTCATCAGTAATAATCTTCTTATCTTTTAAATTGGAAAGCTTTTCTAAATTATCAAAATGGTCTTTATTATTTATCTGTGAAGTATTATTTAAAATGTTTCTATTTTGTGGCTCGACTATAGTTTTAATTTTTTTCTTTCTGTTAACAAATTTATACTTTAAAAAACTGTAAATATATAAGACAAAAGCAATAGGGCCAAAGAAAAAAGCCAACACGAATGCTATAGTTACGTTTGATTTTATTTTCATTGCTATATATCCGCATAAGAATATGTTAGCAACCCAACTTAAAAACCAAATTCCAAAAAATCTAGCTAATTCAAAAGTTTCTTGATCCATATTATTTTTTGTTTTAATTATTTTCAAATAATAATTAAAACAATTAATATTTAATTTTTCTTTTTGGTTTGATTGTCCATCTTCTAGTTTTTGAATCAAATCTAACGTCAACATAATAAAAGCCAAAATAGCTTCTTGCATTATCAAGATTCTTCATAATTTCACCTGCTTGAATTAATACCCAGTCTAAATCATTGTCGTCTATATTATTAGGTAATAATATTCTTATACGGGTATCATTCGGCATTCTAATTGGGGTAATAAATAACAAATATTTTAATTTTTTTTCTTTAAAATATTTATAAATCTTCTTAAAAATAACTTTTGTTAAGTCAAATGCGATTCCGGGAAATATAATTGAAACAAATGTGAAATGTGCAAAATGATAATACGTTTCAAAATCAAAAATTCCACCTCCACCAACCTTTTTTTCTAAATTCCCGAATTTAATAAATTCTTTCAAATTTTGAATTTTGGCCTGAGATGAAAATTTTATTCTTGAAAAGAAAAAATTAATTTTTAATACAACGGCTGAAACTCTTTGGCTTTCATGAATTTCAAAATTACTAGTATCAATTTTTTCTTTAATTATAAATTTTTGAATTTCTTCATTTTTTTTAGAACGAAGATAAATTGATATTGTCATGTTTACTTGCAATAATATATTCTTATGTTTACTTATTACTATTTATTTTAGCCTTATTTGCTAAAAATAGCAAGATTAGCTTGAATTATATCTTTATAATGCTATAATAAAAACACAATTTAAATATGGCCTAAACTCAATATTTTTTATTGGGCATGGCTTAAAAACGACAAACGTACAAAGGCGGCTTCCCGCCCGGCATTACGTTTGTCGTCAGTATCCGAAAGGGTATTGGGTTTCGCAAGAAGCCAATCCGGTCTACGGGGAGTCTTTTTGTTGAAAAATTTTTTAATATAAAATTATGGCCTTAATCAAATGCATTGAATGCGGAAAAGAAATATCTAATGAAGCTATTTCTTGCCCTTACTGCGGTTATAATAAAAGAGAGGTTGAAGCAAAGGAAGTAATGAAAAAACTTAAAAGCAAATTTCGCCCACATTATAAATTAATGTTTTTCGGAATAATTTTAATTTTTGTTTCAAATTTTTTCGGCGGTTTTAAATTCCCTCTTATAATTTTGGGATTTTTAATTGTTGTTATTAGCATGATTTCATTATTTTTTTCTTTTATTACAACAATGATTAAGCATATGTGGAAAGACTAATCAAGCGAATATTCCTGTAAAATTTTATTTCCTCCATATCTCTGCTTATATTTTCTTGGGTCGCCTCCTAAAATCACCATTGGCAGAGTATAAATATTCGAATATAACCATAAATCATCTTTTAATGTATACCCGAATTCAATAATTTCTTTCGGTTTCATCCACCTGACTTCCCTAAATAAATTATCAATAAACTTTTTTTCTTTATATTTTGAGCCCAAATGAATATAGCTAAAAGCGTTCCTATATTCATTTTCTCTAAAATATTTCATCACCTCGACTAATTCAAGGGACGGAAATTTTATACGATTAATAATCGGTATTTTAAATTTTCTGGTATGTCCTGGTATTTTCTTTTCTATGAGCTGAAACAAATAATCGCCCATTCCTTCGAGCTGAATTTTTGTTATTTTTCCAGAATCGCTAATATATATTTTTTCAATATAAATTTCAAGCGAATTTTCTAATTCTGGATTTATATGTTTAAAGTCAGTTTCAATCAAAGTATGAATCATCCCTTTAAGCAGAAAAACCAAATACGGCGGATAGCCTGCCTTTAAAATATCTAAAAATTGTTCTTTTAAAAAAGTGATGTCGCTTTTCTTTATCG
>Ga0315268_10004450_pt1 | contig 15236 bp, 11 predicted proteins | sample C1_top_MG_FD_204535 | JGI IMG/M metagenome (GOLD analysis project Ga0315268, IMG submission 204535) | Sediment microbial communities from Yellowstone Lake, YNP, Wyoming, USA - C1_top | ecosystem: Environmental > Aquatic > Freshwater > Lake > Sediment | place: USA: Wyoming | collected 2017-08-01
TGGATCTGTCGGCAACGGTCGAGGTTGCCAGCCGACGCCGCTTTGCAAAGTTGCACGTAAAGTTGCGGAAAAACGTTGGCGCCACCGGGTATGCCGCCGTGCCCGCCAGCGAGGATCGCCTCGACCAGCAGTTCCTCCGGCCCGATGAACAAGCCCCAATCCGGGCGATGCTTCAGCAGACCCAGGACCTGATGAAAGTAAATCATGTTCATGGAACTGTCTTTGAGGCCAATGACGCGCGGCTCATCCATCATGCGGCGCACCAACTCCAGCTCGTAGGGGACTTTGGTCAGCGACGGCATGTTGTACAGCACCAGCGGCAGGGGTAATTCCGGGACGAGGTTCTCCAGATAATTCTTCAAATCAGGCTGGCCGGCGGGTTGATAATAAGGCGGCGCGACAACCAGCGCGGCGGCGCCCGCAGTCATCGCATGGCGCGCCAGATTCACCGATTCCACGAAGGCTGTGTCCGTGATGCCAACCAGCACCGGCACACGGCCCCGAACCTGCCGACACGCGCGCTCGATCAGTTCACGCCGCAGGCGATAGCTAAGGCTCGGCCCTTCGCCCGTCGTGCCGAGGATGAACAAGCCGCTCACACCGCCGCCGACGATGTGCTCGATGAGTCGTTCCAAGCCGGCACAATCGAGTTCGTCCCGACCGCGCAGCGGTGTCACCATTGGCGGTATCACTCCAGTCAAAGGCAGTTTCATAAATAGTCCATTTCTCGGCGCGCCAACTTATGACCAGCGTTTGTTCGGCGGCTTGGCGTACTATGCCAAAGAAGCGCAACCAAACGTTCAGAATCCGCCACTAGACAAAAATGGAAGAAACCGGATAAAACCGACCCAAACGGGTGGAAATGGACCCAAGGCTGGCTGGCTTGGCTCTTCGCTGGCCGATGCTTGATGTTCTCGAGGAATTTCCCGAATGGAAGATGTGAACCAGAAGTTCTCAGCCAAAATCTCAATTCATTTCGCGCGGATTTTTTACCCAAATTCAATCCGGCACTTCCACCACGCAAATCTGGTTGGCCAGATCCTTGGGCGAAGCAAGCCGGCGCATGAACGCGATCTTTCTTCCATTCGGCGCAAAGACGCAGGCTTCGGAAAGCGGGGCGGCGGCATCTTCCGTCCGAGCGGTCAGGCGTCGCGTCTGGCCGGACGCCACGTCCGTCACGCAAACACTGTTGTCCATCACGTGCGCAATTCGTCGTCCGTCCGGACTCCACGTGAACGCTGACGCGACCGGCCAGGGATTGTGTGTGAGTTGCGAGGGCGCGCCGCCGTTGGGCGAAATCGTCCAAAGCTGCACGATGCCGACATCGTCCTTCATCAAAAACGTGATGCGCGAGCCGTCAGGTGAACTGCGCAGCCAGTGGCGCGGCCCCTGGAGGCCGGGAAACTTGCGCTCCGCCGTGAAGGTGAGACGCCGCTGAACCGCGGCTCGCGGCGGGTTGGGGCGCGTGGTCGCCGTGCCGGGGAGAGGCGACTCACCAGCTTGCGTTATGTCTTCCGGCAGGTCCACGATAAACACTTCGGACAGGGTTTCGCCGTTCACCGTCACAACGCTGCCTTGAAAAGCCAGCGCGCGTCTCTGGCGCGCGCCGTCCGCGCGGACGTAACCGTGGTCGCCCACCCACGCGTCCTCGCACGCACGTTTGATTTCATCCGATCCCGGCGCGGGTTTGGGCGTCGTGCGCGAGGCGAGCACGGAAAAATATTCGCCATCGTGATTCCGGGGATGGCTTTTTGGCACGCGAACGTGCGGACTGGGCGCGCTGACGGCGATGTCCCGGATGTCGCTTTCCACCAGCGCATCGTTGTAGGTGAAACTCACCCAGTCGCCGTGTGCATCCCACACGTGAACGTGCGAGCCGCCCCGCAAGGCGCCGGGCGTAAATGGCGGCGTGAGATCGCGCGCATCCAGATTCACCGCGACGCCAGGTTTCGCCCAATCCACGACCACACCTTGGCGATGGCTGAAGTCGTATTGCCAGTCGGGCGTCGGATTTTCCGGGCCGAGGATGAACACGACCTTCTTCCTGCGTGGATTACACGTTACCACGCCGCATTTCGCGCCGTTTTTCGATTCGTAGAGGACCTTGATCTTTCCGGTGCGGACGTTAACCGCCTCAATGCGCGGGCCATCGAATCCGGCCCCGAAACGGGTGTCATAGACGATCCACCGGCCATCCGGCGACCAGACACCAGTGTTGGAAAGAATGCGTCCGCCATCGCCACGCGTGATCTGACGTTCAACGCCGACCACGGGGGTCGTTTTGGTGGGAGCGCCCTTTTCGGAAGAATGGGAACAAGCCGTCATAAGCAGGAGTGCAAGGGTTGCGCGGTGAATCGTTGAGCATGGAAATATCACCGGGAGATGGAAAGCCTCCCCATCGCTCCAGGCAAGCTAAAAAACTGAATCGAATCCGTGTGCACCCTGCCGTCCCTCCCTTCGCGCTTGCGGGGCGGATTGCCGGTGTTTAATTTCACACCATGACGATGCGGCAATTTTACGACTGGCAGACGGCGGGTGGCGGCAACGATGTTTCGTTGCTGGTCGCCACGCTGGAACGCCGTGAAATCGCCTGGTGCATGATCGGCGGACTGGCCGTCAACCACTGGGCGCGCGAACCGATGGCCACGGCAGACGTGGATCTGGTCATCGCCGCCGAACACGTGGCCGGAGCTGTGCAAGCCCTGCGCGCGGCAGGTTTCGCCGCCAAAAAATTCAAATGGTCGGTCAACCTCAAAGGCCGCTCCAAGGTTTCCGTGCAAATCAGCACGGAGAAGGCGTATCGTGAATTTCCCGCCCGCGCCGTGCCAGCGGATGTTCACGGCATCCTGATGCGTGTGGCGAGCCTGCCCGATACGCTTCAGGGCAAAATCCTTGCCTGGCGCGACCCGGAACGCCGCCCCAGCAAACGGCAGAAGGATTTGACGGACATCCTACGCCTCATCGAAGCGCACCCCAAACTCCACCGCCTCCTGCCCGGTGACGTGACAAAAAAAATCAAGACCGCCTAGCGACACCGGGTTTTCATCGGTGTTCCATCCGAGTTTCATTTGTGGCTGAATAAATCGGCTCGCCGGTAATCTCGCCCTACCTTGCGATTCGTGGAGCGGTTACGGATTGAGAGTGGGCGCAACTCGACACACGCGCCACGGGATACTCCCTCTCCCCGCAGCGAGGCGCGGGGGAGCATCCATTTTAAGTCATTAAGTCAATTTGTGCAGATAAGCTTTTCCCGGCCACGCTTGACGCCCAAAATCCAAAGCGCCATGCTCGCAACCGTGCGCACCATGCGGCTGGCCTCACTATTCCTCTGCCTTTGTGTCCTCGTAGGGACCGCCTGCGCGGCGGAGCCGAAGCCGGTCGTATTCGAGAATTCTCACTTCCGGTACACCATCGCAGCCGACGCGAGAAATGTAGCGTTTGTGGATCGCGCCACCGGAACCGATTACCTCCGCGCGACCGATGCTTCTCCATGCGCCTTGGTTCGGGTTCAGGGAATAGAACACGCCGCCACCGCCGCGACACTAACCGATGGCCGGCTTACGCTGCGCTTCGGAAACACCGGTGTCACCGCAATCATCAAAACCGAATCGCAACCATCCGGCGTCACTTTCTGCGTAGAGTCGGTCAGCGGTGGCGAGATTGAGGCGCTGACGTTTCTCAATGTTCCGCTCACGCTGAAGGGCGTGCCGGCTGAACCGTTCGGCGCCTGCGCGCTGTCGCTCAATCTTTTTACACGGGTGGATGCGCTGCCGGCACTGCAACGTGATCTTCGCGCCTCGTGCGAGAAGAAGTTCGGCCTGGTCGGGGCCAAAGTCACGGTGGTCGGCGCCCCAATGGCGCGAATGCTGCCGGCGCTTCAGAAGACGTTGGCCGCCGCAAGCGAGTTGCCGGTTTGCAAAGTCGCCGGCCCGTGGGCGCGCGAGGTCCCGTTCAATCATGGTTCGTATCTCTTCAACTTCGGCTCGCTCACCGAAACCAACGTCGCGGATTGGATCGAGATGACGCGCACCCTCGGCTTCACGCAGATTGACAATCTCGGCGGGGGCGAGTTTTTTCGATTCGGCGACCTGGAGCTGAACCGAGAGAAGTGGCCGGAGGGCTGGGAAACCTGGCGGCGCATCGTTGCCCGGTTGCATGCCGCCGGTGTCGGTTCGATCTTTCACACTTACGGCTTCTTCATTGATAAACGATCAAAATACGTGACGCCGGTGCCGGATCCGCGCCTCGATGCCTTTCGCACGTTCACGCTCGCTGAACCGCTCAGCGCAGAGGCGACGGAGATCGCGGTCAACGAATCCACCGCCGGCATGAGCACCATCACGGGCTTCTTCGAACAAAACAGCGTCGTGCTGCATATCGGCGATGAACTGGTAACATTCGGTGGCGTCAGCCAGGAAGCGCCGTGGCGTTTCACCGGCGTGAAGCGCGGCGCGCACGGCACGAAGGCCGCCGCGCACGAACGCGGGGCGAAAGCCCGGCACTTGAAGGAACTTTTCGGCTTATTCGTGCCAGACGTCGAGTCGTCCCTCTTCGAGGAGATCGCCGCGAATCACGCGGCGGTGGTGAATCACTGCGGTTTCGACGGCATCTACATTGACGCGATTGACGGCAGCTCCATCCTGCGCGGCGGCGACGAATGCTGGTATTGGGCGGACAAGTTCGTGGTGGAAATCCAGAAGCGGCTGAAAAAGCCGGTGGGCATGGAGATGAGCGCGATGTGGCACCACTTCTGGCAATACCGCACGCGCTGGCAGGCCTGGGACTTCCCCCGTCGCGGCCAGAAACGCTTCATTGAACTGCACGCGGCGGAAGATAACGGCGGGCTGTTGTTGCCCCTGCATCTGGGCTGGTGGGGATTCTGGTCGTTCAGCCCGCCGCAAATCGAACCGACCTATCCGGATGTGATGGAGTATCTCGGCGCAAAACTCATCGGCTGGGACGCCGGTATCTCGCTCACCGCCGGGGTGGATCGCGAGGCGTTGCGCTCCACACCGCTGTTCCGCCGCGCGGTGGACACCCTGCGCACCTGCGAGGAATTGCGGCATGCCAAGGCCTTCGACGAAACCGCGAAAGCCAAACTGCGTGAACCGGGAAGTGAATTCACGTTGTACAAGAACGCCGCTGGCAAAACCCGTTTCCGTCGCATCCAGTCGCATGCCCAAACCGTCGCCCTCGCCGAGCCGTGGACGCTTGCCTGGAACGTCACCAACTCGTTCACAGCCCAACCCGTGAAGTTTCGGATCGAGGCCCTGATGTCCGCAGCGCCGTCCACGACCACCAACTCCCGGCTCGTGGCCGCACTCACGACAGCGGACGCCGAACACTGGCAGCGCACGAGTGCGGAGGGAGTGACCTGCCACCCAACGTTCGCAACCGACCCGGACTCATCGGCGTGCGCGCTGGTCGCCACCAACGCCGGTAAGGTCCCGCGGAACGCGGCGTGGGCTCGGCTGACGAAGCGCTTCGAGCCGTGGCTGAATCTGAAAGAGCACGAGGCCCTCAGCGTGGAGGTCGAGGGTGATGGCTCCGGAGCATTACTCGCCATCCGGCTCGAAAGCCCGAACCACATCGCTTACGGGGCCGTGGCCGACCGCTACATCAACGTGGACTTCACGGGCCGGCGGCGTTTCACGCTCGTCGAGACGGAGTCCGGGCGCTGGAGCGATTACGGCTGGAATGACGCCAAGTACCTGTATCATGTGTATCGTGAAATCGTGGACTTCGGTACCATTGAATCCGTCAGCGTCTGGCTGCAAAATCTTGCGCCCGGGCGGGAAACGAAAGTGCGCATTGGCCCGATCCGCGCTTTGCCGATGCGCCCGGTCGCGGTGACGAATCCAAAGCTAACGGTAGGCGGAAAGACCATCGAGTTTCCGGTCGAACTGGCTCCGGGAAGCTGGATCGAAGGCAACAATCCCGACGATTGCGCGGTTTACGGCGCCAAAGGCGAACCGCTGGGCAAGGTGACGCCGCGCGGAGATTGGCCGGTGCTTCCGGGCGGCTCAAACCCGTTCCAGTTTTCCTGCGAATCGGGCGACGAACCCAAACCGCGAGCGCGCGTCACTGTGTTTTGCGCTGGCGCGGAACTTTGACCAGCGGAAGCTTGAAATCAGCGCGCCGGTGCGGGGGAAGGCAGCCAGAATGAAACAGAGCGACGCGCGAAGCATGACCATTGCCTATCCGCCCGGCGATTTTGTGTCATTACTCCGGACCCGTTCATGGGAAATAGCGGTAGATTTCCTTGCGGTTCAAGCAGCGAACGAAAGTGACCGCGCCATTCTCAAAAACAAACCCGACCCGGTAATCGCCCACGCGGATCCGGTAATACTTGCCCGTGGATTCAAGGCGTTTGAGGTTGGGAATCTGCTGGAAAGTCCGGGCGGCTTCCACCTGTTCAATGACTTTCTGGATTCGGCGCAGTAGCGCGGAGTCACTGATGGCAGCCAAGTCTGCCTCGAACGATTCGCGGAAGGCGGTGTTCAAGCGGCTCGGGCGAGACGTTGGAAGACTTTTTTCCGGCTCGTGAGGCGCGACTTTTCCCCGTCTTGGATCGCTCGGAGCATGGCCATGTCATCGAGGCTTTCCTGCAAGGCTTCCCGCAGGAGGTCATGGCGCTCTTCGAGCACTTCCACGACGGCGTCTTTTAACAGGACTTTGAGGCGACGTTCTTCGATGGCAGTCATGCGCAGAAGCTAGGCGTATCGGTTGCGCAAGTCAAACGCGCGAATAGGACGGGCTGACCGACGGCACGGGGCGGTTGGATTGTCAATCCGCCCGCACGCGGTAGAAGCCTTGGGGCAGAAGCACGTCACCGTGTTCTGCGCTGGCGCGGAACTTTGACCAGTGGAAGCTGGAAAGGCGGCGGACTTGGGGGCGACGCGCGAAGCATGACCATCGCCTATCCGCCCGACGGTTTTGTGTCAATACGCCGGACTGGCCCGTTCACGCCAAACGGTGCTCATCTTTTCAATCGAAATCGTTCCGGCTTAGACCACGCCACATCAATCTCTCCACCAATAAAGAAATGGCTCGGGTGCGAACTGCATCAATCCCCAGCAAACAAAGAACAAAACCGCGTACGATGCGAGGTAGGGAACGAATCGTCTCCAACGTTGAACAATTAGGCACACGACGATAGCGGCTGGGACAAGAAAGAAGCTGGACAACAGCAAGACGACAAAAATGTCCACGGTGATGTTCGCGTGAGTAAGCAGCAATGGAGGAAAGCCGCGCTCACCGATGGAAGTCGGCCACCCGCCAAGACTCCGTCGCATATGAAACGCGAGTGAGTAGAACAAGCCGAGCATCACGAAACTCGGCAGAGCAGAAACGATGATACCTGTGCGTGATGCTCTCATATAGTGGTCTAATTAGGCCGCTGCATTGTTGTGAACACTCTTTCCAGCACGAATAAACGCATAAACAGAAAAACCGAGAATGCCGAGCATGACAAATTCAAAGACCATGATGTCTCGCTTATCGAGACGCTTCGCGTCCTCAATCTCTCGCCTCGTCTCCTCGCTGGGTGCGTCCTCGTAATGTCGCTGCGCTGTGAATCTACGCTTGGAGTCGTAGAGTCCGGGACAACCAGCCATCATCAAAAGAATCAAACTCATGAACAGCAGCAGGAATATTCGCAATACTTTCATGACGCTCGGTGTGGCCTAACAGGTAGTCGGCCAAAGGTGGGTTTGGCCTAGCGCGAACCGGTTTGGCCTGGTTCGGCTGTGCATGGTTGTCTCCTCTTGGTCGAAAACCTTGGCGATGCGGTTATGAGTGGCCCGCTTCATTGGCGCGAGACTGCCCGACGCGACGCGGGCGCGTCAAGGGACTTCCATATTTCTGCGCGACCATCCCGGTCTTCCCCAAGCTCGCTATTGCAGTTGGATCGGGTTCGCGTAAACCCACGGCACCCATTCATCGCGCACTTTAACCTCGGCCTCGACGCGGTACTTGCCTGGTCCGGATGGCGTCCAGTCCATTTCGCGGCCTTCCTGTTGGTGAACGACGCTCCCGTCCTTGACGATGGTGAAACGACACGGCAACGGCGACCGCGCATGCAAGCGTGTCGCGTTGGAGAACGCAAACGTTTCTCCCATGGCCGCCGATCCGGACTGGTCGCTGACGTACCATCGGAAACTTGAGCTGTCCGCGATCATGTCAAAACCCACGAACACCCGGCCGGCCCGCAGTGCATCGAGGATGGCCGGCTCACTCAATTCGCGGGCCAGAACATGGGTGTTCACAAAACGCGCCGAGCGCTCGTAAGGATCCAGTTGTACGTGGAAGAGTTTCCGATCCGGCAACAGCGGGCCGAACAGCAGGCGCGCGATGGGCCGGGTGAACCAGTTCAACTTAAATTCCTTCAAGGTCTGGGGGCTGGTGTCCTCAACGCGAATCCCGCCGTTGGCCGTGTAGAACCCGCGCACTCCCACGTTTTGATGACAGTCGTTAGCCGCGATGCCGGTGATGTGACGCGTGCGGTTCAGATCGTCCCAGCGTTGGAGAAACTCGGTGGGGCGGTTGAACGCGAGGCGGTAAATGTGATCCGGGTAGCGACGCAAGTTCAGGAGCAGATCGGGCAGCAGGCCGCCCAGCCCGCCGCGCCGGCGTTTGAAATCAACGTGGAGGTTGTAGATTTCCATGCCGGTGAGTTCCGGCCGGTTCCACTCGCGCGGTTCTTCGGGATGCGCATAGAACAGCACGCCGCCGTTCGTGATAATCTGTTGCGCCAAGATCGCGGCATCCGTTTGATTGCTCAGCACCACGCCGGACGCGACGCCGAAGGGCATGATCCCGTCCTTCATCTCGAAGCCGGGGATGAAAAGTTTTCCATCGTGAATTCCGCGCCACTGGATGGCGAAATCCGCGCGTCCTTCCACGGCGTGATCGCTCAGACAGATGAAATCGAGCTTTGCGATGTTGAGCGCCTTCAGGATGTCCTCGAACGGCACTTCGCTGTCGTGTGAAAAGTGGGAGTGGCTGTGCAGGATGCCGCGATACTCGTTCCAGCCCGCATTATTCGTGACCGGCTGGCGCTGCGCGCGGATGGCCAGCCACGCCGCATCTTCGCGCGGGAAGCTTACGAACCGGTGGTAGAGAGCGCCCCGCAGCCAGAACAGCACCACCACCACGACCAGGACGGCCAACCCGGCGATGAACCGCGCAACCCAGCGCAACCAAGTCCGCTTTTTCTGTTTATGATTTTCCTCCGCCATTTCGCCGCGCTCGTTCATTGCTAAATGGTAGTTGCGACCGCGGATTTGTCACGGCTTGTTTGATCCGCCTCCCATCTTGGTCAGGCGAAAATAATCGTTGTCCTCATCGGGTCCGCCCGGCATTTTGGGATTCAAGCTTGGATTTATGGGCAAGCGTCATCTGGCTGAGAATTTCGTTCTGCCGACCGTGCTGTTCGCCGCATTGGGCGGAATGACTTGGGCGGTGCGCGGGAGTTCCGGTTACGGTGCGGCGGCGGGATGCCTGTTTGCGGGCGTGACTTGGGGGGCCGCATGGTGGTTCATCGCGCGCGACCCGGGCTCGACGCAGTCCCGGCGCTACGCTTCGGGTTGGATCATTTTTGCGCTGGCGGTCGGGATCGGCCTTTCCGGCAACCGCGGATGGATGCAGTGGCCAGCATTCTTTGATGGCCACCTCCAAACCAATTACAGCAAGGGAGAATTCGTCCCCATTTCCAGAGCCTACGGATTTCTCTGGCTGTTCATCGCCGGCGTGCCGTGGGCGGGCATCGGCGCGTGCTTGCTGACTTGGTGCGCTTCTGGACCGCCGTTACGCGTCAAGGGCTGGATATTGCGGCTGGCCTGCGCCTTTGGCGGGGCGTTGCTCGCGCGCCTTTTGATTGACAACTTCCCGCAGATCTTCCACCCGTTGTACAGCAGCCTCTCGGCGCAATACACCGATCTTCAGGCAAACCCCAATCTCCGCCGCCTGATCAACGACGACACCGCAGCGATTACCCACTTGGGCTTCTACCTCGGCTGCCTGGGCTTCGAAGTCTTGCGGCGGGACTGGAAAAACGTGACGCTGATTTCGACCGTCGGCCTGTTGAATGGGCTGGGCTGGGCGGCGCTGCAAAACTGGTCCTGGGCCAAGCGCATCTGGCCGGAGGCGCACTTCAATTTCTGGCGCTGCTGGGAATCTTCCGGCGGCATCAGCATCGGCATCGCTTACGGCATCGCGTATTATCTGGTGAACCGCCGGATGACGGAGCCGGAACGCGCGCGCCACGGGCCGCACGTGGGCAATGAATGTCCGAATCTGGAGCGGCTGGGCGCTTACCTGGGCCTGCTGTTGGGATTGGGGTTGTCCATCAAGAGCGGGCTGAAGGGCTGGGCGAACATTTACCTCGGCAACGAGAATTACTGGAATGGCGTCCTGTGGAAGATCATCGGCCCTTTGCTCATCATCGGCACGATCATCCTGATGGCGCGCATCCGGCTCCGGCCCCTGCCCAGAGATTTTCAAGGCGACGCTTTTCCACACGCCTACCGGCTCATCTGGCTCGTGTTGATCACGCAGAACGTCCTCGCTCAACTGGTGACCGGGCCGCTGACCGTATGGAATGAACGGGTGTTTAACATCTACTACATCTTCCTGTTCATCATCTCCGGTGTGATTGTCCACCGCTTTCGATCTCTCAGGCTTCGGCAGCATGGGGGGCTAAAGAAATGAGCGCCGGGCAACCAGAATTCGTCCATCGGTTGCATCCGCGCGAACCATTCGCTTCCTTCCGCCTGCTTGCGGTCGCCGTGCTGATGGCGCGCTTCGTATTCACGCTGGAGGCCGAGAACTGGCCGACCTGGCGCGGGCCGGATGGCAATGGCATTTGCCGCGAAACGAACCTGCCCTTGCACTGGAGCACGAACGAGAACGTGCGCTGGCGCGTGCCGCTGCCGGACCGCGGCAACTCGACGCCGATCGTGTGGGGCAACCATGTCTTCGTCACCCAAGCTGTCCCCAAGGCGAGCCGCCGGACGTTGATGTGTTTCGACCGGCGCGACGGAAAGTTGCTCTGGCAACAAGGACCGATCTGGACGGAAAAGGACCTCACGCACGACAACAACCCCTATTGCTCGCCGTCGCCGGTGACCGATGGCGAGCGCGTGCTGGCGTGGTTCGGCTCGGCGGGCGTTTATTGCTACGACTTCGCGGGGCGCGAGTTGTGGCGGCGCGACCTGGGCCGGCAATCGCACGTGTGGGGTTACGCGGCCTCGCCGGTTCTCTATGGCGATCTCTTGATCCTGAATTTCGGGCCGGGCCAGCGGAGTTTCATCATCGCGCTGGACAAGCGAACGGGCAAAACCGTCTGGCAATTCGACGTGCCGCCGATTCCGCCGGACGCGAAGTGGGAGGATTTCGGCGGCAATGCGAAGGAGTCGAAGCAGCAAGGCTATAACACCGTGGCCGAGATTTCCGGCTCCTGCTCGACGCCGCTGGTCGTGCGGACAGATGGCGGGGACGAACTGGTCGTGGCCTTGGAGCTTCGCGTGCAAGCCCTGTCGCCGAAGACCGGCGAACCGCTCTGGAGATGTGAAGGTCACAACACCTGCGCCTACAGCTCGCCCTTCTTCGGCGACGGACTGGTGGTCGTGACAGAAAGCGGCTTCCGCAACTGCGCCATGGCCATCCGTCCCGGAGGCCGAGGTAATGTTACAGCTACGCATCGGCTCTGGCACTTCAACCCGCCCAACAGCAAAGCTTGCATCGGGTCAGGCGTTATTTTTCAAGACCGCATTTACCAAGTCACCGGGATGGGTTTTGCCCAATGCCTCGATCTGCAAACCGGCCGGACCTTGTGGGACGAACGGCTCACCGGTACCGGGGCGCAGAACTCCTCCTGGTCCTCTCCAGTCCTGGCGGGCGACCGGCTCTATGTGCCGAATCAGAACGCGGATGTGTTCGTGCTCCGCGTCGGACCGAAGTTCGAATGCCTCGCCACAAACTCGATTGGCGGCGAAGCGATGAATGCGTCGCTGGCGGTTTCGGATGGGGACGTGTTCATCCGCACCCACAAGCGCCTGTGGTGCATCAGCGAGCCGAGAAAGCGTTGAAGGCGTGCGTTGCCCGGCCCCGTTGCCGCCCTAGGCGCCTTGCCCCGGCGAAAATCCTTGATGGAAATGCGCCAGTCCGGTTTCCTAACCGCATGGTAGCAAGAGCCGTTGTGAAAACCAACCGTGCACGCCCCCGTGCACGCACTGCGACATAATCATAATGTTAGCCTCCTGTGTTGCCATGCGCTTTCATGTCGCCATCGTCTGCGCGGTTCTGTTCGTCGGATGCCAGTCGCCGCAAGGTTCACACGACGACACCGCTCGCATTGCGAATGCACTCGAAAAGCACATCACCACCGAGGAAGCGCGACACATACTCTTCGACGACATTGACCGTGCCACGCAGAGGGTTCGGGCGCGTGCTACCGACAATGAGGACAGCCGCACAGAGTTGGAGATTTGGGCCAAGCAGCGGCGGAGACTTAGTTCTAGCTTGGAGTCATTGTTGTCTCGTTCCCGCGAGGGCGACGAGTTATGGTCCTACCGGACTTACGTGACAGCAGACCGGCGGGGCGGTGAGAGTGGTTTCGCGCTCATCAGGGACGGTAGAATTATCGAGCACATGGAGATCATGATTTATGATTGAGTGGTCGGAGGCTAACCATGTGCTGCAGCGAACGGCGGCATCGCATCGCGGTTGCAATCGGCGCGTCTCGTGGCCGCCGTCGCTGAGCTTGGGTCGTTAGGCCGTGAACGGGTCAGTCCGGAGTATTGACATAGATTTGTTCATTGGTTGCTGGAGTTGCTCCAGATTGTCGCCGCAGTAAAGCGTGCCCCTGTGGGAAGCGTAGGGAAAACCATGATGGCGTCAATGCACGGCGTCTGTGCCGCCGCCGAGAAAGGGGTCGAGGTAGGGCGCGTCAGTCCCCTGCGCGCCGTCGGGCGATTTACCACATTCGTCGGCGCGCACGGAGTGCCGCGCCCCACCTTCAAACTCCCCGGCACGCCAGACGGTTTGCCGGGCGAACTCCTGCCGGCAAATCAGGACACTACCCGCTGCCGCCGGGGATGGACAAACCTGGAAGGATGGTTCAGCATCGGTGTTGTCTTTGGACCGGTATCCAGAGCGGCTGGAAGAAAGTGATCCGCTTGGAGTCGCCCAGAAAAATCGAAATCAACATTTGCCCGCAAACGGGAGCACCCATGTCACTACATTTGAATACTGCCGTCATCACCCTGGCGGGCCTTGCCCTGACGGCTTGCGCCGCCGCTCAGCCCTATCTTCATGCCCCCTCGGTCGAGACCTATGCGAAACACGATCCGAATGGGCTGACCATTCTATCGAACGGTCGCTACCTGAAGCCAGCGGGCCGGCATCTGGCCATGGGGCACTTTCCCTATGGGTTGGCGATGAGCCGGGACGGCAAGACGTTGTTCGTAGCGAGTGACGGCGTGGGACAGATCATCACCGACTGGCGCGAAATGAAGCCGGCGGTGGCCGTGATCAACCCGCCCACGTATCAGAGAAAGAGCGGCAAGAAGGAGAAACCTACCAACGCCGGGGGCGCGGACTTTTCGCCGGATGGACGGACGCTTTACTGGAGCAGCGGCGAAACGGGCGCCATCTATTTCTACGACGTGGGATCGCGCGAAAAAATCGCCGAGGTGTCGCTGAACAAGGCAGTTGGTGGCCGCAACTACGAAGATAGCTACGCCGTGGACGTGAAAGTGAGCGGCGACGGAAAACATCTCTTCTGCGCCGATGTCACCAACTTCCGCGTCGTGGCGGTTGACGCGGAAAAGCGGCAGGTGGTCGGTTCGGTGCGGGTGGGACGTTATCCCTACGCGCTGTCGGTGGTGGGCGAAACAGTTTACGTCGCGAACATCGGATTGTTCGAATACAGCCCCGTGCCGCCGCCTGCGGATGATCGCTTTGACAAGCGCGGCTTGACGTTTCCGCCGTTCGGCTATCCGAGCAAAGAGGCGCGCGACGGAGTGGAGTTTGAGGGACGGAAGATTCCCGGCTTGGGCGAGGCGAACGTGCCCGAATCGTTTTCCGTCTGGGGCGTGGACGTGGCGAAACCGGAATCGCCGAAGGTCATCAGCCGCTTGAAAACCGGGCTGTTGGTCGGCGCGCCGTCGGACAACGGCAAGACCGTGGGCGGTAGCGCTCCGAATTTTTTGGCGGCGCATGGCGAGGTATTCTTTGTGTCGAACGGTAACAACGACATGATCGAGCGGGTTGACCTCGCGAAAAACAAGATCGTGGCGAAACAACGCATTGTTCCCTCGCCGTTGGTGGCGCGGTTACGAGGCGTCAGCCCGGCGGGCATGGCGGCTTCGCCCGATGGCAAACGCCTTTACGTCGCCGAGATGGGTATCAACGCCATCGCTGTGCTGGATGCGAAAACGCTGGCAGTGCTCGGACACATTCCAACGGCGTGGTATCCGTATCGCGTCGCGCTCTCGCCAGATGGGCGACAGCTCGTTTGCATCAGCTTTCGTGGCTTCGGCAACGGTCCGAACGCGGGCCAGGAAATTCCGAACAGCGATTTCCTCAACATGCGCGGTGTGGTTAGCATTCTCGACGTGCCATCCGAGAGCGAACTCTCGACGATGACCGCGGACGTGCTGGCTTACAACGGCATCGCGGATTGCCGCGACGACCGGCAAGCGATGTCTTCGCCCGTCATTCCGACCAAGCCCGGCAAAATGTCGAAGGAGATCAAATACGTGGTCTTCATCACAAAAGAGAACCACACCTACGACACCATCTTCGACCACATTCCCGGCGCGAAGCACGATCCCAGTTTGTTGCGCTGGGGATTGCACCAGACAATCCAGCAGAAGGAGCAGCCGACGCTTGAAGACGTGGGCGTGATGGTCAATCACAACGCTCTGGCCCGGCAGTTCACAGTGAGCGACAACTTTTATATGGAGCCGGAAGCTTCCGGTGTCGGCCATCGCTGGCTGGTGGGTGTGCAGCCGAACAACCTGATGCAGATGACCTACTCGGTCGGGTGGTCGTTCAAGAAAGACAGCAGCGCGCCGGGTCGCCGCTACGCGATGGCGGCCAACGGCTCGCTCATTCCGGAGGACTATCCGGAGGCTGGCTCGATGTGGGAACACCTGGCGAGAAGCGGCATCCGGTTCCGCAACTACGGCGAGGGGTTTGAGTTTCCGGGAGTGGAAGAAGAGGAAAACGAG
>Ga0315268_10004452_pt1 | contig 15232 bp, 15 predicted proteins | sample C1_top_MG_FD_204535 | JGI IMG/M metagenome (GOLD analysis project Ga0315268, IMG submission 204535) | Sediment microbial communities from Yellowstone Lake, YNP, Wyoming, USA - C1_top | ecosystem: Environmental > Aquatic > Freshwater > Lake > Sediment | place: USA: Wyoming | collected 2017-08-01
CCCCGGGAGACTGGTCAAAAAAGGTATGCCAGCAGCCCCCATCCGTGGTAGAGGGGTTGAGGTAGATGCGGATGGGTTCCCCGCCGTGGTTCGGGGGGACCTTGTTGGCGTCGATGGCCAGGGGGAAGGCGCCGCCCCCGGCGGGGATGAAGCCGGCATAGCCGGTGAGACCGATGGCCTGGGCGGACAGATCGACGTTGACCAGACCGTTGGGCACCAGTCCGGCGAAGAACAGGTCCACCGGGCCATTGGCGGTGCGGTCTTTGCGCGTCACCACCTTCACGGCATTCACCAATTTGGGGTTCGCGCAGCCGGTGGGCGTAAAAGTTCGGCTGGCGGAGTCCCAACTGCCGAAGGTGACGTCACTGGTCAAAACCTGGATGCTGTTATTATCCGCCCGGTTGGCCGCCACCACTGACTGGCAGACGCTGAAGGCCCGGCTGCAATCCGGGGAGGACGGCAGGGGATTTTTGGACCCCGCCGGGATGGCAAACAGCCCCAGGGCGCCGGCCATGGCGCCGGCGTCCGCGGCCCGTTGCAGTTCGCACTTCACCAGGTAGAGGTGCCCCAGGTCCACGGCCAGGGCCATGCACCAAACCATCACCAAAATCAGCAGCGCCGTGAGGGGCAGCACCGCCCCCCGCTCACCCTTCATCCAGGGGAATCTTTTCATAAATTCCGCCCTTTATCGGTCCGGTTTTTTGTTTTCTGTTAAGAGACTTGGAGGCCAGCCCCTAAGCCCTGAGATTCTAACCAAGTTATCGGCCGAAACCCCGGGGGATTAAAATTTGGCCCCCAGGCAAGGCATTGCACAAGTCCAGGTCATTTCTTAAAATAATACAATACGATTAAATCGTTAGAGCATTCCCGGTCTTATGGCTTATGGGGTTAATAATATTAAGAAAATGGCCCAGAAAGGGGTCTGGTCCGTTCTTGCCTCCGCGGCTTGAGACCCGGGCTGCGGAGCTTTAAGATGAATCCCCTCCGGTTCCCCACCTTTGCGGCTTTGCGCCACCGCAATTTCCGCCTCTTTTATACCGGCCAGTTGATCTCGCTGACGGGCTCCTGGATGCAGTCCGTGGCCTTCGGCTGGCTGGTGCTGCTGCTCACCAATTCCTCCTTCTACCTGGGCCTGGTGGGGGCCTTGCAGACCCTGCCGGTACTCCTCTTTTCTTTCCTGGGCGGAGTGGTGGCCGATCACACCAGCAAGTGGCGCCTGATGTTCATCACCCAGGCGGCCCTCATGCTCCTGGCCCTGGCCCTGGGCCTTCTGGTGGAGTTCGAAATCGTCAAGATCTGGGACCTCTGTCTCATCGTCTTTCTCTCCGGCACGGCCATGGCCTTCGATATCCCGGCGCGCCAGGCCTTCATCGTGGAGTTGGTGGGCAAACCCGACCTTCCCAATGCCATCGCCTTGAACTCCACCCTGTTCAACGCCACCCGGGTGGCGGGGCAGGCCGTGGGAGGCGTGATCATCGCGGCGGTGAGCATGGCCAACTGCTTTTTTCTGAACGCCGCCAGCTTTCTGGCCATCCTGCTGGCCCTCCTGCTGATGGAGCTGCCGCCGGAGCATCCGGCGCCCTGGAAGCCCTTTCTGCATGCCTGGAAGGAACTCCTGGACTACCTGCTGGCCCGCCGGGAACTGCGTCTCATCCTGCTGCTCATGACCGCGGTGGCGGTGCTGGCCATGCCTTATTACGTGCTGCTGCCCATCCTGGCCCGGAACGAGCTGGGAGCCGGCCCCCGGGGTTTCGGGATCCTCATGGCCATGAGCGGCCTGGGGGCCTTCCTGGGGGGCCTGACCCTGGCCCGCCGACTGCAGCGCCGCCCCCCCATGCCCTCCTTTCTGGGGGGGCTGGCCATTTTCCTGGCGGGCCTCACGGGCCTGGGCCTATCCCGCAACTATCATGTCTCCCTCATCTTCATGTTTCTGGCCGGCTTCGGCATGGTGACCCTGCTCTCCACGGGCAACAGCCTGCTGCAGCTCAACGTCACCGACGCCTTGCGGGGGCGCATCATGAGCCTTTTCGGTTTGATCGTCATGGGGTTTGCTCCGGTGGGCAGCATGCTCTACGGGGTGGTGGCCCATTACACCGGTCCCGGGCCTGCCATCACCGGCGGCGCCCTGGTGGCGGCTCTCTGTGCCGGGTTTATCCTCTTGCGCCACCCGGAGCTGCGCCACTTCGCCTTCACCGAGTTGGCTGAGCCTTCCGAATCCGGGCCAGTGCCACCCTCCCCCACGCCGCTGTCCTGATCTGTGGCGCAGTTACCCGGGAAATGGATTATAATGACCTCTACCCTCCCTCCCCGGGGATCACAGCATGGCGCGCCTGTTTACCTCAAACCGGCCCCTGCCGCGGTGGCTGATAGGCCTGATAGCGGCAGCCTTCTTCGGACTGGGGCTGCTCCTTGTTCTCCGCCACGAGTTGTGGCAGGACGAGTGGCAGGCCTGGCTCCTGGCCAGGGACAGCGCCTCCCTGACCGAGCTGTTGCGAAATTTACGTTACGAGGGCCACCCTGCCTTGTGGCACCTGGGGCTGTTTACCCTCAGCCGGTTCACCGGGAACCCCCTGGCCATGCAACTGTTGCACCTGCTGCTGGCCAGTGCCACAGTTTTTATTTTCCTGAGATGTGCCCCCTTCGCCCCGGGCCAGACGATCCTCTTCGCCTTCGGCTATTTCCCGTTCTTTGAATTTTGCGCCATCAGCCGCAACTATGCCGCTGGCGTACTGCTGATCTTTCTGTTTTGCGCGGTCTTTCCCCGCCGGGGGCGGGGCCGGTTGCTGGCGCTCTCGGCCATACTCTTTCTCTTGGCCCAAACTTCGGTTTACGGCCTCTTCCTCGCCGGGGCCCTGGGGGTGCTGCTGGTTGCGGCCGGAAGGATGGATGGCGATACGCTGCCTGCTCCCTTAAGGCCCGAGATCTGGGTCGGCGCGGCTCTGCTGGCCGGCGGCTTCCTGCTCTCCATCCTGCAACTGGTGCCGCCGCCGGATTCCGGCTTTGCCGCGGGTTGGAAATTGGAGGCGGACCCGCCTCATCTCCTTCAGACCGTGGGCACGATCTTCAACAGCTACCTTCCCTTCCCGGCAATGCAGTATCATTTCTGGGGCACCAATATTTTGCTTAACCCTTACCTGAAGTTCTGCTTGGCCTTGCTGCTCCTGGCATATCCGGTGATCCTGTTCCGGCGGCAACCCCCGCTCCTGGCCGCCTTCAGCCTGGGGACCCTGGCAATCCTGGCCTTCACCTATACGAAATACCCCGGTTCTTTGCGGCACCACGGACACCTGTTCATTCTGCTCCTGGCCTGCCTCTGGCTTTCCGCCTATTTTCCGGTAAAAGAAGGAGGCCGGACGGTTATTGCCCGGCTTTCGGATTTTTGCCGGAAGAACAAGGACCGGTGGCTCACCACCCTGTTGACGGTTCAGCTGGCCGCCGGGTTATTTGCGGCCGCCATGGACTTGATTTATCCGTTCTCCGCGGGACAGGCGGCCGCCCGGTATATCCGGGAGCAGCACCTGGATCACCTGCTGCTGGCCGGCCACGAAGACGACGCCGCCTCGGTGGTGGGGGGCTGCCTCCGGCGCCGCATTTACTACCTGGCCAGCGACAGTTGGGGGTCCTTTGTGGTCTGGGACCGGCGGAGAAAATCCCTGAATGATAAAGAGATTGTCACCAAGACGCGGCAATTGGCCGCTGGCAGCCGCCGGGACATCCTGCTCATCGTCAACCGGGACCTGGGCTCCCAGGGCCGGTCCCTTACGAAGCTGCGACAGTTCACCGGCGGCATCGTGCCCGCGGAGAATTACCACCTTTATCTGGCCCGATATGACGGCGGCCGTGAGGAACGATAGTGTGGTCGGGAAAGGGGGGGCTTGCGGATTGTTTCGAGTAAAATGGATTCCGCTTTGTTAGCGAAAACCGAAAGCCAGAAGCGGCGTTAATCTTCCGTTCTCCATCCGGAGATTATTACCACCGTTTTTCTTACCTCCGCCCAATCAAACAACCATTCAATGTAAGGCTGCTCCACATGCACGCAGCCATGCGTGGCCACCTCGATTCTCTCGGGGGGCGGCGGCACTTCCCCTTCGTGGATGGCTTTTCGGGCTTTCAGATCGAAGAATATGGAGAACGGCATCGGGGTATCGTATTTGCGGGAATGATAATTTTCATCTTTCGCCCTGACCAGGTAGATCCCCGGGTCCGTGGTGGTTTCATCGTCGCCGGTGAGTACCGGGAATTCCAGTACCTTCTTCCCGCCTTCGTAAGCCGTCCCCACTTGCTTAAGTTGGTTGATCCAGATCACTTTCTCATACTGCCGGAAGACGTCCGAAGCCGCGGAGGGTATGGTAATGGTAATTAATGTTATTATAAATAATATAATTTGTTTTTTCATAACTTTTTATTTAAATTTACTCGAGTATTTTAAGTTAGCAACTTCCTTGAGTGATTTCAAGGTCGGCGCCCTTCCGGGTCTCCGGTGGGCAATAGCCCAAGAAATTGACGCTGCCGATTGTTATGCAAGAACAACCTGTCTTATTTCCATAAGTGAGGGTCAATCACCGGTGCTCCCCCTTCTGCGATGACGAAGGCTTCGGGGTTCCCCGGAACGAGCCACGCGTTGATGACTATCAGGGAGAGGTGGAAAACATGGTTACGCAGGGGGAGAGTTGAAAAGTCTTTCTTGTAAAGACCGTCGTATATCGCCATTATTGGCACATAAAAGTTCCATGGGCAGGCCGCAAAATTAAACCAGTTATCCTGGCAGACAAAGATATCCCCGGCAAAATCGCCTAAAAACCCGATTCTCCCCGCGGGGGGCAAAACCAGGGTCCCCAAGAGAACGTATGAACCAAATATCAATAATGACTTGGGGTGGTTAGCCGCTAATTTGCTTTCCTCTGCCATTCTCGGGCCGGGGAGGATGCTTTAATCCCCCGCCCCAAAGGACGCAGACGATTGTACCATTTTTTCCCCCAGAATTGGCGGCCAAGGTTCCGCCTGCGAATCCCGGCCAGGAGGGCAGGGTAAAGATCCGGGCGCGGCTTAGTCAAACCGGCCAACCTCGAATTTCCCCGTCAAAACCCTTGTTAGCCCCAAACTTTTCTGTTATAAAAATATGATTTTAAAAACTACACACGCCCCGCCAGGGCGGGCTGGTGCCGGGCGCTCCCGGAGCGCCCGGTGGCCTTGCCGGCGGCGGAGCGGCGGAGCAACCAGGAGGAATTTCCCATGTCTTACGTCACCATGAAGGAACTGCTGGAGGCCGGAGTCCATTTCGGCCACCAGACCCGCCGTTGGAACCCCAAGATGGAGCCTTACATCTTCGGGGCCAGGAACGGCATCCACATCATTGATCTCCAGAAAACCGTCCAGTTCTTCAAGGTCGCCTACAATTTCGTGGTGGAAAAAGTGGCCGACGGCGGCATCGTGCTCTTCGTCGGCACCAAGAAGCAGGCCATGGACGCCATCTCCGAAGAAGCCCGGCGTTGCGGCATGTTCTACGTCAACCACCGCTGGCTGGGTGGGATGCTCACCAACTATACCACCATCAGCCGCTCCATCGCCCGCCTGAAAGAGTTCGAGGCCATGAAGGAAGACGGCAGCCTGAAGCGTTTTCCCAAGAAAGAGGTCCTGATGATGGAGAAAAAGGCGGCCAAACTGGAACGCTCCCTGGGCGGCATCAAAGATATGGGCCGCCTTCCCGATATCGTCTATGTGGTGGACCCCCGCAAGGAAGACATCGCGGTTCAGGAAGCCCGCAAAATGCACATCCCCCTGGTGGCCATCGTGGACAGCAACTGCGACCCCACGGTCATCGACTACCCCATTCCCGGCAATGACGATGCTATCCGTGCCATCAGGCTGCTCACCGCCCGCATGGCCGACGCGGTCCAGGAAGGCAAGAAGCTGGCGGAGGAGCGCCTGCAAAGCCTGACCGACAAAGAGGCTGCGGCCGCGGCGGCAGTCGCCGAAGCCCCGCCGGCCCCGGTGGTGGAGGTGGTGGCGGAACCCGAAGAGGCCGAAGCCCCGGAAGAGGCGGAAGCCTGAGACAGTAGTCAGTAGTCAGTAGTCAGTAGTCAGTAATTGGCAGCTTTTTACTGATCACTGACCACTGCTTTTAAGGCAAGGAGGCAAGTTTTGGAGATTACTGCGGAACTGGTAAAAACCCTGCGGGAGAAAACCGACGCCGGGATGATGGATTGCAAAAAAGCCCTGAAGGAAACGGGCGGCGACCTGGAAGCCGCGGTGGCCTACCTGCGCCAGAAGGGCTTGGCCGTGGCCGCCAAGCGGGCGGGCCGGGCTACCATGGAGGGCGCGGTCTGGGCCCATTTGGCCCCGGACCACAAATCCGGAGTGCTGCTGGAAGTGAATTGCGAAACCGATTTCGTGGCCAAGACCGACTCCTTCCTGGAACTGGGCGCCCGGGTGGCCGAACAGCTGGCGGCCTCGGCCCTGGAAACCGTGGAGGCGCTGCTGGCCGAGCCCTGCCCCCACCTGCCGGGGCTGACGGTGGCCGAGTACCTGAACGACGTGGTGGCGAAGACCGGGGAGAAGTGTCACCTCCGGCGTTTCACCCGCTACGCCGGCGATTTGGTCGCCGCCTACATCCATTTCGGCGGCAAGATCGGCGTCATGGTGGAGCTGAGTGGCGTGGAGCCGGTCCCCGAAGCCGTGGCTGCGGCCAAAGACGTGGCCATGCAGATCGCTGCGGCCAGTCCCCTGGCCGTCAGCCGGGAGGACCTGAGCCCCGAAGCCGTTGCCAAGGAAAAAGCCATCTATGAGGCCCAGGCCCGGGAGTCCGGCAAGCCGGACAACATCATCGAGAAAATGGTTACCGGCCGCCTGGAGAAATTTTATAAAGAGGTCTGCCTGCTGCAGCAGCCTTTTGTAAAAAACCCCGAGCAGACGGTGGCCCAGTACCTCAAGGAAGTGGGGCAGCGCCTGGGCGGCAAAGATATCAGAGTCAAACGCTTCACCCGCTACCAGGTGGGCGCGGAGTAGGATCCGTAACGCACGATCATGCCATGACGCCGGAGACTCCCAAATACCGACGCATCCTCCTCAAGGTGAGCGGCGAAACCCTGGCGGGCGATAAAAAGTTCGGCCTGGACCCCGCCACCCTCCAGGCCATTGCCGGGGAAGTCAAAGGAGTGGTGGACCTGAAGGTGCAGGTGGGCGTCGTGGTGGGGGGCGGCAACATCTTTCGGGGCCTGGAGGCCAGCGCCCAGGGGATTGAACGGGCCGTGGCCGACAACATGGGCATGCTAGCCACCGTGATCAACGCCATCGCCCTGCAGGACGCCCTGGAAAAGAGCGGCGTTCCCACCCGGGTGATGAGCGCCATCACCATGAACGAAGTGGCGGAGCCCTATATCCGCCGCCGGGCCCTGCGCCACCTGGAAAAGGGCCGGGTGGTGGTCTTCGCCGCGGGCACCGGCAGCCCCTATTTCACCACGGACACCGCCGCGGCCCTGCGGGCCACGGAGATCGGGGCGGAGGCCATCCTCAAGGGCACCAAGGTGGCGGGGATCTACGACCGGGACCCGGAAAAGGACGCCGCCGCCAAGATGCTGCCACACCTTACATACTTCGACATCCTGGAAAAAGCCCTCCGGGTGATGGATAGCACCGCGGTGACCATGTCCATGGAGCAGAACATCCCCATCATCGTCTTCAAGCTGCTGGAAGCGGGTAATATGAAGAAAGTGGTGCTTGGCCTGGAGGTGGGCACCCTGGTGGAGAAGGCGCGGCCATGAAAGAGGAACTGCTGCAAGAGACCAAGCGCAAGATGGACAAGGTGTTGGAGGCCATGGCCCGGGACCTGGCCCGGGTGCGCACCGGCCGGGCTTCCGTGACTCTGCTGGAAGGCATCAAGGTGGAATGCTACGGCACCACCATGCCGCTGACCCAGGTGGCGTCCCTGGCCGCCCCGGAGCCCCGGCTGCTTACGGTGCAGCCCTGGGATCCCACCGTCCTTTCCGACATCGAAAAAGCCATTCTCAAGTCAGACCTGGGCCTCAACCCCGTCAACGACGGCAAGATCATCCGGTTGCCCATCCCGGCTCTCACCACCGAGCGCCGCAAAGAGCTGGTGAAGATGGTCAAGAAGATGGAAGAAGAGGCCAAGGTGGCGCTACGCAACCTCCGCCGGGAGGCCAATGAAGACCTGAAAGAGATGAAAAAGGAGAAGATGCTCTCCGAAGACGACGCCCACCGGGGCCAGGACGACGTGCAGAAGCTCACCGACGAGTACGCCAAAAAGGCGGAGGCCCAGGCCGCGGACAAAGAAAAGGAGATCATGACCTTCTGATGGCCCCGGGTTCGTCTTTGCCTGATTCCCCATATCCCCTGGACCGGGGCAGCCTCCCCCGGCACGTGGCCATCATCATGGACGGCAATGGCCGCTGGGCCCAGCGCCGGGGACTGCGCCGCATCCGGGGGCACGTGGCCGGAGTGGAGTCGGTGCGGGCCGTGACCCGCCTGGCCCGCAAGCTGGGAATCTCTTATCTCACCCTGTTTGCCTTTTCCGAAGAAAACTGGCAGCGGCCCGCCCTGGAAATCCGGGTCCTCATGGCCTTGCTGCGCCGCTACCTGCATCGCGAACTTCCGGAGATGCTGGAACACCGCATCGCCCTCAAGGCCATCGGCGACCTCGAGCGCTTACCCCTGGAAGTGCAGCGGGATCTGGACTGGGGTATTAAGACCACGGCCGCGGGCGACCAGATGGTCCTCACCGCGGCCCTGAGTTACGGGGGGCGGAGCGAGATCGTCCAGGCGGCCCGCAAGCTGGCCCAGGAGGTTGCCGCCGGCCGGCTGCGCCCGGAAGACATAGACGCGGCCCTGTTTGCCCGTTACCTCTATACCGCCGGCATGCCGGACCCGGACCTGTTGATCCGCACCAGCGGCGAAAACCGCCTGAGCAACTTTCTGCTGTGGCAGACGGCCTACACCGAATTTTACCTCACCGAGACCCTGTGGCCCGACTTCCGGGACGAGGACTTCGTCAAGGCCCTCCAGGCCTACCAGCAGCGGGAGCGGCGCTTCGGCCTCACCCAGGAGCAGATCGAGGAAGAGGCGGCCTCGGAATCCCGGCATTGAACAGGATCACGCCAAGACGCAAAGAGGAAAAGACAAAGAGAAAAGGGAAAAAAGGCCGGTCCAGGGGACCGGCCTTTTTCTTGCCGTCTTGGCGGCTTGGCGGGATTTAAATTGATGCGGGTTTATTCGCCGCTATTCTCCTTTCACCAGCCATTCCAATAACCTCTCCGCCGCTTTCCTATTGAATCCGGGAATACTGACAAGCTCGTCAACAGTGGCTCTTTTCAGGGCTTCCACGTCCTGGTATAGCTGAAACAGCCGCCGGCGCCGCACCGGCCCGATGCCCGGCGCCCGGCTCAGAACGGATTCCAGCCTCTCTTGACGGGCCCTTTTCCGGTGATAGGTGACCGCGAAGCGGTGGGTCTCATCCCTGACCCGCATGAGGAGCAGCCACCCCGGCGAGTTGGCAGGCGGAAACAGGGGGTTTTTCCGGCCCGGCAGAAATAGCCGGTCCCTAACCTGCCGGCCCTCCTGGACCGCGGCCTTGGCCAGGCCCACCACCGGGATGTTTGCCAAGTCCAGCTCTTGCAGGGCCTGGAGGACCACGCCCAACTGGCCCCGGCCGCCGTCCACCACCAGGAGATCCGGCCGCGTCCGCCCTTCCTTGCCGTAGTGGCGCAGCACCACTTCCCGGAGCATGGCGTAATCGTCCTGCCCCGCCACGCCCCGGATGCGGAAGCGCCGGTAGCCGGCCTTGTCCGGGGCCCCGTCCGTAAAAGCCACCAGGGCTCCCACCGGCTGCTCGCCTTGAAGATTCGAGATATCCAGGCATTCGATCCTGGCGGGAGGGTTTCCCAGGTGGAGCCTCTCCTTAAGATCCTGTAGAGCCCCGGCCGGGTCCGCCACCGGAGCGGCCAGGCGCCGCCGCAGCGCGGCCCGGGCGTTCTCCGCGGCCAGGGCTAATAGCCTGGCCCCCTCGCCCCCCGGGGCGGCCCGGAGTTTCACCCGGGAGCCCTTCTCATCGCTTAACAACACTTCCAGCAGCCGGCGGTCGGGAAACTCCCGGGGCAGCAGCATCTCGTCGGGAAGCGGCCTCCCCTGGGAGTAGTACTGTTTGACAAAGGCCTCCAGCAGGTCCTTTTCCAGGGACGGTTCCGGAAAATGGTATTCCCGGCTGCCGGTGACCAGCCCGCCCCGCACCAGGAGTACCGTGATGAGGGCTTGGCCGTTCTCCCGGGCCAGCCCCAGGACGTCCTGGTCCTTGAAACTGGGGCGGGCCATGTCCTGGCGCGCCAGGGTGTGCTGGATGGCGGCAATCCGGTCCCGCAAGACCGCGGCCCGCTCGAAATCCAGCTCCGCCGCGGCCCGGTCCATGTCGGTCCTGAGCTTTTTAAGAAGATTCCGGCTCCGACCCTTGAGGAAAAGCACCGCGTCGGCCACCGCCTGGCCGTATTCCTGGGCGCTCACCTGACCGGCGCAGGGCCCCAGGCAGTGCTGCAACTGGTACTCCAGGCAAGGGCGGGACCGGGGCGCCAGGCGGCGTTCCCGGCAGGTGCGCACCCCGAAGGCCGACTTCATCACCTTGAGGGTCTCCCGGGCCATGGCAGCCGCGGCAAAGGGGCCGAAGTACAGGGCCCCGTCGGGGTGGAAGCGGCGGACAAACCGCAGGGCCGGAAATTCCTCCTGCAAATCCAGGCGCAGGCAGAGGTAGTTCTTGTCGTCCTTGAGCATCACGTTGTAGCGGGGGCGGTGCTCCTTGATGAGGTTGCGCTCCAGGATCAAGGCTTCCCGCCCGCCGGCGGTGAGGATAAAGTCCACCCGGGCCATTCTTTTGAGCATCAGCGCGGTCTTGGGATCGTGCTGGCCGGGCTGCTTCAGGTAGGAACTCAAGCGGTTCTTCAGGTTCACCGCCTTGCCCACATAGAGCACCTTGCCCGCCTGGTCCTTGAAGAGATAAACGCCGCTGGCCCCGGGGGCCTCCCGGGCCGCCACGGCCAGAGCCGGATTAGGAGAATCGGGCTTTACTTTGGATTCCGCCATCTTATCTTTTAGAATAACAGGCGCCCCTGGCCTGTCAAGGCAGCGAAAATTTCATCACCAAGAGACCAAAAACACCAAGAACAAACTTGGTGATCTTGCTATCTTGGGTTAAAAAGGAGGCCTCCATGACCCTTCCGCAAAGGCCCCTGGGGCAAACGGGACATAACGCCACCCTCCTGGGTCTGGGGGGCGAAGGCGTGCTGCGCACTTACGGCGAAGAGCGGGGCGCCCGGGCGGTCATCCAGGCGGCCCTGGAGGCCGGCATCAACTACTTCGAGACCGCCCGGGCCTACTCCGGCAGCGAAGCCTACCTGGGGCGCTTCCTCAAGGCCCACCGGGACCGGATCTTTCTCACCAGCAAGTCCCACGGCCGCAGCTACCAGGAGGCCATGGCGCACCTCTCCACCACCCTGAGAAACCTGGACACGGACCGCCTGGACCTGTGGCAGGTCCACGACGTGCGCACCCAGGAGGACCTGGACGGCCTGAGCGCCCCCGATGGCGCCCTGAAGGCCTTCCGGGAGGCGAAAGAGCGGGGCTGGGCCCGGTTCGTGGGAGTCACGGGCCACCACGACCCCGACGTGCTCCTGAAGGCCCTGGACCTGTTCCCCTTCGACACCGTGCTCCTCACCGTGAACCCGGCGGAGGCCCATTACCGGAGCTTTCTGCCCGTGGCCGCGGACGCCTTCGCCCGGGGTCTGGGGGTCATCGGCATGAAGGTGCTGTGCCGGGGGCTCCTGCCCCATATCGCCGAAAATCCCCGGGAACTGGTGCCCGAGCTGGTGGCCTACGCCTTGAGCCAGCCGCTGAGCCTGGTGGTGGTGGGCGCCGACAACCCGGACCAGGTCCGGGAACTGGCGGAGGCGGCCCGGAATTTCATCCCCATGACCCCGGACGAGCAGCTCCGCCTGGAAGCGGCCGTGGCCCCAGTGGCCCGGAAGTTGATGTACTACAAGCGCTGAGGAGATTTTCTGTTTTCTGTTTTCTGTTTTTCTTTTTTATGTTTCCTATTTTCCCCGCGGTCGAGTGTCTTTTCTAGAAATATCTTAAAAAAGTTGGCATCAATAATTCCCCTCCCTGGTGGGAGGGGGCTAGGGGGAGTTTAACATGGGGTAATATTTTATAATTACACGTTATTTTTGCCACCCCCACCCTATTCCCGCCCCCATCAAGGAGGGAGGGAACCAAAAGAATGCCTTTTAAAGGCACTCCTGGGGGATGCGATACTTCCCCGGCCTCCGCTATTTTTTCCCCAGCTTCTCCAACCTTTTCCCCACGTACCAGTCGATCTGGCGGCAGATGCCCTTGATGACCTGGGCCTCCCGGGCCCGGAGGCCGTGGCGGGAAAAGAGCCGCCGGACATTGAACATCCAGTGCTCCGGGTTCTGGTGGGAAATGAAGTTGATCTTCACCAGGGTCTCCTGGAGCATGGCGTACATGGACTCAAGCTCGGCGGAGTTGGCCAGCCGCGGCACGAACCGGCGCTCTTCGCTCACCGCGGTAAAGATTTCGTAAGCCAGCACCATCACCGCCTGGGCCAGGTTCAGGGAGGGGCAGTCCCCGGTGGGGATGTGCACCAGGGCATGGCAGAAGGGCAGCTCCTCGTTGGTGAGGCCGAAGTTCTCCGGCCCGAAGAGCAGGGCCACGTCGTTCATGGCCGAAATGTCGATGAGGCGGGCCGCCATCTCCCGGGGGGTGAAATAGACCTCCCGGACTCCGCCCAGGCGGGCCGTGGTTCCCACGATGTATTGGAAGGGCCCCAGGGCCTGGGCCAGGTTGTCGTGAACCTCCATGGCCGCCAGCAAACTTTCCGCCGCGGCCGTGGCCATCATGGCCAGGCGCTGGGGGTCCAGGTTTTCGGGCTGCACCACCACCAGGCGCTTTAGGCCCATGTTGCAGGCGGCCCGGGCCACCGCACCGATGTTTTCCGGCAGCCGGGGCCGGAACAGCACCACCGCCACCTTTTCCAGCCGCACCCGGGCCCCGGGCCCCACTTTGCGCTCCTGTCTCATACTGCCAATTTAGCATATCCCGGCATTCCGGCAAACGCCCGAAACTTCGGTCAACCGGTTCTTACAATCAATTTCACCACAGAGACACCGAAAACACGACAATAGGAAGGTTAGGTCTTGCCCTTGCCCCCATTATTTCAGTTCATGTTATAATATTGAGGCCGGGCGCCGGGGGACCGTGAAGGAGCTGTTGCTATGATAACTTATGTGGGAATGATTCTGGTGGCCCTGGGGGTCCTGGCCGGATGCGGGCCGGCGATTTCCACCAGCCTCCAGCAGGAAACCGGGCCCCAGGTCGGTTTTGCCGAACTGTCGGCCCAGCCGGAAAAGTACCGGGGCCGCACCGAGATCCTGGGCGGCCTGGTGATGAGCGTCCAGCCCTGGGGAACGGGGAGCCTGCTGACCGTGGACCAGCGGACCCTGGATAATAAATTCTATCCTGTGGGCTACAACTCCGGCGGCACTTTTCTGGTGGAAAGCGAGCAGTGGCTGAGCCCCGCCAAGTACCAGGCCCAGAGCAAGGTCACGGTGGCCGGGGTGGTGCAGGGGCAAAAAAACGGGTTCCTGCTGCTGAAAGCCCGGGAAATAACCTTCCAGGGCAACCCGGACTGGGAAAAATATTATTACCCGGTGCCCCGGGAGTGGTACTCACCGGAGTTGGAGTACTGGTACACCCCGCCCTACTTCGACATCTACCGGGGCGGCGGCCGCCGTTAGCCGAAGGAGAGCCTATGCGCATCGACCGTTATGAATTCGGCCACCTGGTACTGGAGGGCAAGTCCTACCACAACGACCTCCTGATTTGGCCGGGCCACGTCAAGAGCGACTGGTGGCGCCTGGAGGGCCATCTGCTGCAGCTTCCCGATGTGGCCGAAGCCCTGGCCGCGGACCCCCAGGTCCTGGTGGTGGGCACCGGCAACCCCGGCAATCTCCGGGTGGACCCGGAGCTGGCGGCTTACTTAAAGGAAAGGGGAATCGAAGTGATTGTCAAACCCACCCGGGAGGCAGTGCCCGTAATCAACGACCTGGCCGGTCGGCGCCGCCTGGCCGCAGCTTTGCACCTCACTTGCTGAGCCGGTGCCATGGGCATTAACATCATTGACTGCCACGTCCACACCGGGGTCCAGAACGTTAGCTGGCAATGGGACAACGTCCGCCACCTCCTCCGGGATGCAGGCATCCACGGGGCCGGGGTCATCCCGCCGGTGGAGGACATCTATGACCGTTACGACCCGGAGTTCACCGACACCCCGGCCTGGCAGGCCTGCCGGCGCCGGGCCCACCGCTACCTGCTGGACCTGAAAACGGACGCCGCCGCCGGGGACGACCTGGAAATTTATCCTTATTTCTTCGTGTGGAACGATTTCGCCCGGCAGGACTTGACCTCAGAATTTGTGGCCATCAAGTGGCACCGCCACGGCAACGAGCCGGTGTACCGCTACGAAGACCCCCGCTGCCGGGAGTTTCTGGACGCGGTGCGGGAAAGACGAATCCCCATCCTGCTGGAAGAGACCCTGGAGAATACCCTGTTCTTCCTGGATGAGCTGGCCCGGGAGATTCCCGTCATCATTCCCCACCTGGGGGGCTTGAGCGGCGGTTACGTGCCGTTGGACCGCCACGGGGTGTGGAGCCGGCCCAATATCTACGCCGACAGCTCCACCGCCGCCCTCCCGGAGATCAAGGATTACTTGCGGCGCTACGACAGCGAGCGCCTGCTCTTCGGCAGCGACCACCCTTTCAGCCAGCCCCGGACTGAATTGGAGAAAATCCTCAGCCTCAACCTGCCGGAGGATACGACCAGGGCCGTACTGGGAGGCAATTTCCGGAGGTTGTGCGGGGTATGAGAATATAAAAGGGCGCCTCCCATGGGCCGCCCCTTGATTTTCCCTAATTTTTTTTTCAGATTAACTCAGGCCCGCTGCATCTTTTCCTTTAACTCCGCCAGCATCGGTTCGAACTGGTCCAGGAGCTGACCCAGGAAACGCCGCCATTCCTCCTGGAACTGGGGGAGGTGCTCCACCTCCAGGCGCACCCTCTGGCCCGTCTTCGCCTCCATGGCCCGCTGCATCTGGCCGACGCCCGCGGCAAACCGGGCCTTGAGCTGCTGCAGGGCGTTGTTCCGGATTTGCAGGAATTGC
>Ga0315268_10004453_pt1 | contig 15228 bp, 11 predicted proteins | sample C1_top_MG_FD_204535 | JGI IMG/M metagenome (GOLD analysis project Ga0315268, IMG submission 204535) | Sediment microbial communities from Yellowstone Lake, YNP, Wyoming, USA - C1_top | ecosystem: Environmental > Aquatic > Freshwater > Lake > Sediment | place: USA: Wyoming | collected 2017-08-01
CGCCCTCGAGGTCCGGGCGTTCGGCCGGCCCGGCCGGCGCCATCTCCTCTGGTGGCCGCCGGATCGCCCGCTCGAGCACGCGGCGCGCTGGCTGCTGGTCGCGGCGCTCGCCGGCCTCGTCGCCGCGCGCGTCCTCGGCGCCTGGCCCCCGATCCCATGAGCCGCCCGGATGCCGTGAGCCGCCGCGATCCCGTGAGCCGGCCGGAGCGTCGTCGTCGTGCTTGAGCTGCGGAGCGTCACGTATCGCTATGCGGGCTACGCTCGCCCGGTCCTCCACGAGGTGGACTTGGCGTTGCGCGACGGCGAGATCGTGGGGCTCGTCGGCGGCACCGAGTCCGGCAAATCGACGATCTGCCTGGTGGCATCTGGGCTGGCGCCGCTCTCGATCGGCGGCGAGCTGCGCGGCGAGGTGCTGATCGACGGCGAGCCGACGGCCGGCCTCTCGGTCCACGAGCTGGCGCAGTGGGTGGTGATCGGCTTCCAGGACCCCGCGACGCAGCGATCCGGGGTGGCCGCCACGGTCTTCGAGGAGGTGGCTCTGGGGCCGATGAACCTGGGGCTGCCGGTGGCCGAGACCCTGGCCCGCACGCGCCAGGCCCTCGCGACGCTCCGGATCGAGCATCTCGCGGATCGCCACCCGGCCCGCCTCTCCGGCGGCCAGGGGCAGCTGGTGGCGATGGCCGGGCTCCTCGCGATGCGGCCGCGGCACGTCATCCTCGACGAGCCGACCGCGCAGCTCGACCCGGAGGGCTCGAACCTCGTCGCCACAGCACTTCGAGACCTAGCCGCGACCGGGGCCGCGCTGCTCGTCGCGGAGCAGCGGACCGACCTGCTCGACGGGCTGTGCGACCGCGTCGTGGTGGTCGAGGGCGGCCGGATCGTCCTGGACGGGCCGACGGGTGCGGTGCTCGAGGACCCGCGGCTCGAAGGCTGGAGCGTGGAGCCGCCGTCACGGGTGCGCCTCGGGCGCGCGCTCGCCGCGCGCGGCCTCCCGAGCCTCGCCGAGCTGGGGTGGCCTGGATGAGCAGAGCCCTTGCGAGCACCGGCGCTGCGGCGGGCACGGCGGGCACGGCGGGCACGGGCGGCGCGGCCATCGAGGTCGCGGGCCTCGTTCACGTCTACCCGGACGGGACGCGGGCGCTCGATGGCGTGGACCTGCGCGTGGCCGCCGGCGAGTCCGTGGCGATCATCGGCCAGAACGGCAGCGGCAAGACCACGCTGGTCCGCCACCTCAACGGCCTCCTTCGACCGACCGAGGGCATCGTTCGGCTCGACGGTCGCGACATCGCGGGCATCCGCGTCGCCCGGCTGGCGGCCGTCGTCGGCCTCGCGTTCCAGGACCCAGACCAGCAGATCTTCGCCGGCCGGGTTCGCGCGGAGGTTGCCTTCGGACCCCGAAATCTCGGGGCGCGCGGCCTCGACCTGGATCGCGCCGTCGCGGACGCCCTCGCGGTCGTGGGCCTCGCCGGCGCCGTCGACGCGATCCCGTACGACCTCGGCTTCGCGCGGCGGAAGCTGCTTGCGATCGCGTCGGTCCTGGCGATGCGGACGCCGATCGTCATCCTCGACGAGCCGACCACCGGGCAGGACCTGCGCGGCGCCACCATCGTGCGCGACATCGTCCGGCGGCTCACGGCAGAAGGACGGACCGTCCTCGCGATCAGCCACGACATGCGCTTCGTGGCCGAGACGTTCGCGCGGGTCGTGGTGATGCGCGAGGGGCGGGTCGTGCTGGACGGGACTCCGGCCGAGGTGTTCGACGCGTCAGTCTGGCCGGTGCTCGCGTCGACGCAGCTGGAGGCGCCGCTCGCCGCTCGCGTGGGGGCGCACCTCGGGCTGGGCTCGACGCCGACGGAATCCGCCCTCATCGCGGCGCTCGCCGCGCGCGGCTAGGAGCGGCCGGCCAGTTCAACCCGGGCCGGTCCCCACCTCCAGGGCCACCTCGAAGACCGCGCCGTCCACGATCCGCCATGCTCGCACGCTCTCGGCGCCCGACGCAGGATCGGCCTGGTCCGCTGCCAGCGAGACGAGCACGTAGAGCGCGTCCGGGTAGAACGCCAGCCCGACGTCCGTGGGGCTCGGTCGCGCCGGCGATCGGACGTGGCTGTGGACGATCCCCCAGATCACCTCGCCGGCGTCGTCGATCTCGAGCGAGGCACGCAGCAGGTCGTCGGGGTGGACCTCGTAGCGGAGCGGCGAGGCAGCGCGGTTGCGGGTCGCGTGCCAGCGGGTGGCCACGCCGCCCTCCCCGGCTGGCGCCGTGCCGGCGATCAGGCCGCAGGCCTCGTTGGGATGCTCGGCCCGGGCGTGCGCGACGAGCGCGTCGCGAAGGTCCGTGGGGAGCACCGCCCGGGCGGGGCCAGGATGCGCACGTCGCCCCGGTTCGGTGGGCACGACATCATCCGCGCTCAGGCGGGGACCTCCCGGCTCGGGGCCGGAAACGGGAAGCGAAGGGCCTCCGTGGCGCCGGGCGCCGCGTCACCCGATGCCGGCCCGGCCGCCGCGTCGGCGCCGGCCCCGCCTTCGCGGGCGCCCGGCAGCTCCAGCGGTTGACCCGCCGCCCGCGCCTGCACCGCGGCGTCCGAGCAGACCGGGCAGGCCGGGTCGCGACGCAGCTTCAGCTCGGTGAACGAGGCGTCCAGGGCGTCGAAGAGGAGCAGCCGCCCCGCGAGCGTGTCGCCGATCCCAAGCAGCACCTTGAGCGCCTCGCTCGCCTGGAGGAGGCCCATGATCCCGGGCACGACTCCCAGCACGCCGGCCACCGAGCAGCCGGGCGCGAGCTCCGGCGGCGGCGGGGTCGGGTAGAGGCAGCGGTAGCAGGGTCCCTCGAAGGGGACGAACGTCGCCAGCTGGCCCTCGAAGCGGAAGACTGAGGCGTGGATGACCGGGATCCGGGCCGCGACCGCGGCGTCGTTGAGCGTGTAGCGCGTCTCGAACGTGTCAGTGCCGTCGAGGATCACGTCGTAGCCGGCGATCAGCTCGTCCACGTTCGCCGGCCCGAGGACCGTGTCGTGGGCGATCACCGTCACCTCCGGGTTGAGCGCTTGGATCGCGGCGGCCGCGGAGACCACCTTCTTCTCACCGACCCGGGCGGTCGTGTGCAGGACCTGGCGCTGCAGGTTCGAAAGGTCGACGACGTCGAAGTCGACGATCCCGAGCGTCCCGACCCCGGCAGCGGCGAGATAGAGCGCGGCCGGCGAACCCAGGCCCCCCGCACCGACGACCAGCGCCTTCGACGCGAGCAGCCGCACCTGGCCCTCGACCCCGACCTCGGGGATCAGGAGGTGCCGGCTGTAGCGGCGGGCCTGTTCCTCCGAGAGGCCGGTCGGCCGGCTCCAGGGCAGGCCGAGCGACTTCCACTGCTCGAAGCCGCCGGACATCGAGGTGACGTCGTCGTATCCCATCGCCCGGAGTGCCTGGCCGGCGAACAGCGAGCGGACGCCGGCCGTGCAGTAGAGGACGACCGGTGTTGAGCGATCGGGAACGGCGGCCTCGATCTCCTGCTCCAGGTGGCTCTTGGCCACGTGGCGGGCGCCGGGAATGTGGCCCTGTTCCCACTCGCTGGCCTCGCGCACGTCCACCAGCGTGGTCGCCGGGTTCGCGCGCAGTCCGTCGGCCTCGCGGGGGGTGACCTCGCGAATCTCCGCCCGGGCGTCGCGCAGCAGGTCGGCGTAGCTCTTCGTGGTGTCAGGCCTCCGCCGTCGCCGGCGCTCCCGCCGGCGCTTCCCCGGGCGCGCCATCGGCCTTCGACCGCTCGTCGAGCGCATGGCTCACCGTGTCGAGTGACAGGAGCGCGCACTTCAGGCGAGCCGGGCTGATCTCGATGCCCAGGAGGTCCAGGACGTCGTCGGGCGTCATCGCCGCCACTTCGGCAACGGGCTTGCCCTTGATCTCATCGGTCAGGAGGCTGGCCGACGCCTGGCTGATGGCGCAGCCGCGGCCGGTGAACGCGACCTCCGACACGACGCCGTCGCGGATCCCCAGCATCACCGTGATCCGGTCGCCGCAGAGCGGGTTCGCCCCCTCGAATCGGGCGTCGGGGTCCTCGAGAATCCCGAAGTTGTGGGGGCGCCGGTAGTGCTCGAGGATGTAGTCGCGGTAGAGGTCGTCCATGGGGCGTGAAGTCTAGCGCGGAGTCGCGTGCCGAGCCGAAATCCGAGTGGATGGATCGGGATTAGGGCTGCGGCACGTCCGGCGACGGGGCAATCGCATGCTTCACGCCGCGCGAATCCTGGAGCGCCCGGACTCGGCATCCCTCTGCGGTGGCGGTGTCGAGCAGGTGGGGATCGCTCGTGGCGAGTACGTCGTCGAGCTCCAGCGCGGTGGCGGTCCGCGCGGTGGCGCGGGTGACGCCCAGGTGCCCCTCGCGACGCGTAGGCTGCCCTGGCGCCCGAGCCGCGCCCGGCCGCGCGCCGACCTACCCGCCGAAGACCCGCTGGACCTCCCGCAGGCCGGCAGCCAGGGCGTCGATGTCGTCGGTCGTGGTGAAGACCGAGAAGCTGGCCCGGCCGGTGGCGGCCAGGTCGAGACGCTCGTGGAGCGGCATCGTGCAGTGGTGGCCGGCCCGGATGCAGATGCCCTGGCGGTCCAGGATCTGGGCCACGTCATGGGGGTGGATGCCGGACAGGTTGAAGGGCACGACCCCGCCGCGCACGTCGGCCGGCGGCCCGTACAGGGCGATCCCCGGGACCTCGCGCGCCAGCGTGGCCAGTGCGTACGCCACGAGGGCCCGCTCGTGCTCGCGCACCCGATCCATGCCGAGCTCGCGAAGGTAGTCGGCGGCGACGCCAAGGCCGATCGCGGCGCTGATGTCGGGCGTGCCAGCCTCGAACTTCCAGGGCACGTCGTTGAACTCGGACCGGCGCAGCTTGACCTCGCGGATCATGTCGCCGCCGGCCATGAACGGCGGCATCGAATCGAGCAGCTCGCGGCGACCCCAGAGGACGCCTGAGCCCGTCGGGCCCAGCATCTTGTGGCCCGAGAAGACGTAGAAGTCGGCGCCGATCTCCTGCACGTCGACCGGCAGGTGGGGCACGGCCTGCGCGCCGTCGACGAGCACGAGCGCCCCGGCGGCATGGGCCATCTCGACCATCTCGCGGACCGGGTTGATCGTGCCCAGCGTGTTCGAGACGTGGGTGAACGCGACGAGCTTCGGGTGGAGGCGCAGGAGCACGTCGAAGACGTCGAGGCGGAGGATCCCCTCGTCGGTGATCGGGATGAACTCCAGGTCGCCGTCGACCTCCTGGGCCAGGATCTGCCAGGGGACGAGGTTCGCGTGGTGCTCCATCTCGGTGAGCACGATCACGTCGCCCTGGCCGAGGTGGCGTCGACCCCAGGAATAGGCGACCAGGTTGATCGCCTCCGTCGCGTTGCGCGTCCAGACAATCTCGCGCTCGGACGGCGCGTTGATGAAGCGCGCGACCTGGGCGCGGGCGCCCTCGTAGGCGGCGGTCGCTTTCTCGCTGATCTCGTAAATGCCGCGGTGCACGTTCGCGTTGTAGCCGCGGTAGTAGGCGTCCATCGCCTCGATGACCGCGAGCGGCTTCTGGCTGGTGGCCGCCGAGTCGAGGTAGACGAGCGGCTTGCCATGGGGGCGCTGGGCGAGGATCGGGAAGTCGGCCCGGAGGGCGTGCGGGTCGAGCGCGGGCGCGGCCGAAGCGGCGGCGGGCGCCGCAGCGGCGGGAGCGAGCGTGTCGGTCATCCCATCGCTCCTGTTGACCCGGCTGTCAGCCGGCCTCCACCGTTTCGGGGACTCGGGTCGCGTAGGCAACGTCGGATTCGTCCGCATCGAAGCCGGCGGCGCGGAGGATCGGCGCGTAGCCGTGCTCCTCGAGCTCCAGGGCCAGCTCGCTGCCGCCGCTCGTGATGATCCGGCCGCGGGCCAGCACATGGACCCGGTCCGGCTTGATGTAGTTGAGCAGCCGCTGGTAATGCGTGATGAGCAGCACGCCCAGGTTCGGGCTGAGCATCGCGTTCACGCCCTCGGCCACGATCCGCAGGGCGTCAATGTCGAGCCCGGAGTCGGTCTCGTCGAGGATCGCCATCTCCGGCTCGAGGACGGCCATCTGGAGCATCTCCAGGCGCTTCTTCTCGCCGCCCGAGAAGCCCTCGTTCACGTACCGCGCGGCGAACCCCTCGTCCATCTTCAGGAGGCCCATCTTCGCCCGCATGAGCCGACGGAAGTCGCCCATCGAGATCCCGCCCCTCGTGGGATCGCTGGGATCGATGTCGGGGTTCGACTCCAGCCCCTGGCGGCGCGCGTTGAGGGCCGTCCGCAGGAAGGAAGCCACCGAGAGCCCCGGGATCGCCGTGGGGTACTGGAAGGCGAGGAACATCCCCAGGCGGGCCCGCTTGTCGGGCGACAGCTTCAGGATGTTCATGTCCTTCCAGATCACCTCGCCCTGGGTGATCACGTACGCCGGATGGCCCATGAGCGCGTAGGCGAGGGTCGTCTTGCCGGAGCCGTTGGGGCCCATGATCGCGTGGACCTCGCCCTTGCCGACGACAAGGTCGATCCCCTGGAGGATATGGCGCTCCGGGTCGGCGACGGGGGCGACGTGGAGGTTCCGGATCTCGAGGTGCTGGTCGCTCACGGGTGGCTTCGGCTCCTGTTGGGTGGTGCGGCCGACGGCGGGCCGACCCGGCGATGGTCAGACGGGAACGGCGTCCGTCGTGCGGGCGTCGAGCGTGACGAGGCGAGGGCGGGGGCGCGGCGCAAGGTCGGCGAGGGTCACCGCGTCGAGGACGCCGCCGATGGCATCGCGGACCTGGATCCACAGGCCGTTCACGGAGCAGGCGCCAAGGCGGAGGCATGCATCGGCGTGCTCGGGGTCCTCACTGGCGCAGATCATCGGGGCCAGCGGGCCCTCGAGGGCTCGAAGCGCTTCGGCCATCGTGATCTCGACCGGTGGGCGGGCGAGGGCGTAGCCGCCTCGCGCGCCACGGGTCGAGAGGACAATCCCGGCGTCCCGCAGGGGGATGATCAGCTGCTCGAGGTACGCCCTCGGCAGGTCCTCGTCGCTGGCGACGTCGGCCAGGCTGACGGGCAACGTGGCGTCACCGTCCCAGCGTCGGGCCAGCTGCACGAGCATCCGGACGCCGTACTCGCCCTTCGTGCTGAAGGAGATGGCGCCGGTGGCGTGGAACGATCGAACGCTTAGGGCTGGGTCCTCGGTGCTGGCCTGATGCGGCGGTGCGGCCTGATGCGGCGGTGCGGCCGGAAGCGGCGATACTGACGCGGCGGAACCCGGGGCAAGCCGCAATTCCGACCTTTCCGCTCGGAAATCCTACACCGAGGACGCGGTAGGGTCAACGTCGACCAGGGGTAGTAGATGGGAGGGGCGGAATTGGCCGGGGCTGGGCAAAGGAAAGCCCCAGCCGGATCGAGCGCCGGCTGGGGCTCGATACTTGGTGTGGCGGTCGCTCGCCAAGTGGGGGACGATGGTCCTGATGCCCACGCGACGCGCCGGGCCCCGACTCGATTCTACCGCGCAGGCGGCGACCGGAACCGGCTGACACGCCGTTGACGGCGCGCGCCGCGATCCCCGAAATCAGGGACGCCCATCGCCTTCGGAAGTTCCTCGACAGACTGGTGTGCGCGGAGCGAGCTTCGTCGATGCGGGCCGCCGCACCGCGGGCACGGGTTCCCGGAACGCGTCCGCTCAGCCCGCCAGGTGTCGCAGCGCCACCGCCGCGTAGACCGCGGCGCCGGCGGCCATGGCCGGCTCGTGGTGGATCACCCGGTTCGAGTGGTTCTGCGGCGCGGTCGCCGGATCCTCCTCGGGCGGTTGCGCGCCGACGAAGAACATGGCGCCCGGCACGCGCTGCAGCACGTACGAGAAGTCCTCGGCGCCCATGATCGGCGCGGCCAGCTCGATCACGGCGTCGGCGCCGAGCACTTCGGCCGCCGCACCGGCGGCGAACGCCGTGAAGGCCGGATCGTTGAGCGTGACCGGGTAGCCCGGGATGATCTCGAGCTCGGCGGTGGCGTCGTGGGCGGCGCAGATCCCTTCGACGACCCGGCGCACGCCGGCGTGGACGAGCGCGCGAGCCTCCTCCGAGGTGGTCCGGATCGTGCCCTCGAGAAACGCCGTCTCCGGGATGATGTTGGTGGTGGTGCCGGCGGAGATGTGGGCGATGGTGACGACCGCGGGGTCGAAGACGTCGACGCGCCGGGTGACCATCGCCTGGAGGGCGAGCACGATCTCGGCCGCCACCGGGATGGGGTCGATCGTCTCGTGGGGAGCCGAAGCGTGGCCGCCCCGTCCGCGGATCGTCAGGCGGATGAAGTCGGCGGCCACGAGCATCGCGCCCGGGCGGTAGTCGATCGTCCCGCTCGCGTACTTGGTCGAGATGTGGAGGGCGAACGCGCCGGTGACCTCCTGGCCGGCCGGCATCTCGAGGAGCCCCTCGTCGAGCATGAAGCGGGCTCCGTGGTAGCCCTCCTCGCCGGGCTGGAACATGAGGAGCACGCGTCCGGCGAGCGCCTCCCGCCGGGCGACCAGCAGCCGGGCAGCACCCATGAGCATCGCCATGTGGGTGTCGTGCCCGCAGGCGTGCATCGTCCCGGGCGTGCCGGAGGCGAATGCCAGCCCCGTCTCCTCGGTCAGCGGCAGCCCGTCCATGTCGGCGCGGAGAAGGATCGTGGGGCCGGGCCGGGCGCCCTCGATGACCGCGGTCACGGCGGTCGTGGACGCGCCAAGTCGCGGCTCCAGCCCGAGGGCCCGGAGCTCCTCGAGGAGGATCGCCTGCGTCGCGGGCAGGTGGAGGCCCACCTCCGGCGTGCGGTGGAGGCGCCGTCGAAGGTCGACGGTCGCGGGAAGCGCGGCGCGGGCGTCGGCAAGGAGGGCGGGAAGGGAGTCGGCGGGCGGGATGTTCATGGTCGGAGTATCGCCCGCCGGGCCGCCCGCTGCGCCGACCGGGAACCGGGACCGATCCGGCAGAATGTCGCCCATGCCCACGCTCCCCGATCCCATCCTCAGCCTGCCCGGCGCCGCCTGGCGCCCGCTCGTCATCGACGACGTCGCAGCCTACGTCCGGCTCCAGGAGGATGCGCGCGTGGCCGACGCCGGCGCGGAGGTCATGACCGACGAGATCGCCCGCCACGAATTGGCGGACCCGAACTGCCCGATCGAGTCCAACACACTGGCGCTGGTGCTGCCGGACAGGTCGCTGGCGGCCTCGATCATGGTCAATGCGCGGCTCAACGGGCTCGAGTCCCGACGGGTCTTCCTGTGGGGCGTCACTCACCCGGCGTACCGCGGGCGCGGAATCGGGACCGAGCTCCAGGCCTGGGGCATCGCCCGCGCCGAGGAGATCCTGGCGGGCCAGCCCGCGGAGCTCCTTCGGCTTGTCGAGACGTTCAGGGAGGTCCGGCTCGTCGACGCGGTGGCCCTCCACGAGGCCGCGGGCTTCCGGCCGGCCCGCTGGTACTTCGACATGCGGCGCGACCTCCGCGAGCCGCTCCCGGCGATGCCCGACCTCGGGGGCCTCCGGCTCGTGGCGTACGAGCCGCCGATGGCCCAGCCCCTCCTTGCGATCCACAACGAGGCGTTCCGTGACCACTGGGGCTCCGAGCCCCTCACCGCCGAGACCTGGGACCACGAGTTCGTGGGCGACCCGTTCTTCCGCGGGGACCTGTCGTTCGTGGTGTTCGACGGCGAGGAGATCGCCGGGTACACGGTCAACTACGTGGTCGAATCGGACTGGGAGGCGATCGGGCTGCGCGAGGGCTGGGTCGGCCAGCTGGGCGTGCGCCGCCCTTGGCGCAAGCGGGGCTTGGCGACGGCGCTCCTCGTACGATCGATGGAGGCGTTCCGCGCGGCCGGCCTGGAGGCCGCCACGCTCGGCGTCGACGCCGAGAACCCGACCGGCGCCCTGGGCGTGTACGAGCGGGTCGGCTTCCGCCCGATCCGCCGCTCGGTGCGACTGCAGCGCCCGTTCCGGGGATAACGGCGACCCACGCGCCCGCCCGCCGCGGGGCGCTGACGCGGCGCGGCCGGACGGTGCTCAGGGGCACGCCGGCGGGCCGCGGCGGGGCGCCGTTCAAGGTTGGCTCGCTCGGCTCCCTCGCCCGAATATCCACGCCACGATTAGCGGGCGGGGTAGAAGCCGCGATTGAGGCGGGAGCAGGGTCCGCCAGGCTCGGTGGGCACGTTTGGAGGGTAGGGAGGGCCTGTTCGAGCCCTGAACCGCCCCTCGTGAGCGTTTCCCCGGCAGGCTTCGACGCCGCCCGCGAGCCAAGGCCTGCCAAGCACGCGCGGGAGCCGGCGCCGCGCCCCGCCAAACCCGCCTCCTAATCATGGGGTTGATGCGCCGACCGGCGGAACGTGCGGTGCCCGCGCCCGCCGCCCGCGCCCGCCGCCCGCCCTGGCCCCGGCCTTACGTCAGGTCCAGCACGAACCCCATCAGCAGGAAGTCCGGGAAGACCCAGTCGCGCTCGGGCACCCGGCGAAAGCCGCACCGTTCGTAGATTCGTTGCGCGCCGGTCATGACCGGAAGCGAGTGGAGGAAGATCGCCCGCTGCCCCTCGGCACGCGCCCGGTCCAGGCACGCCGCCACGAGCGCGGAGCCGACGCCCCGTCCCTGCGCCGCCGGATCGACGGCCAGCATCCGGATCGAGGCCTCGCCGTCGCGCAGGTGCTCGGCCCAGGCGTTGTCCGGTCCCGGCACGTAGGTCACGCAGCCGAGCGGCGCCCCATCCGCGTCGTCGAGCGCCGCGAAGACCACGGCTTCACGAACACGGCGCGCAACGTCACGGAGCTCGGGAACGTACTCGTCGTCGCCCTCGAGCGCGCCGACGGCATCGTAGGCGCGGACGACGATCTCGCCGAGCCGCTCCAGCACGCCGAGCGGAAGCGCACCCGGCAGGACCGCCACGATCCGGATCCCCATGCCGCCATTCTGCGGGTCAACCGATGGGAACGCCGGGGCCCAAGCCGGCATGCAGCGCCGACGCGTGGAGACTCCGAGTAGTACGCACGGGCTATCGCCGGCGCCCCCGCGTGCCGATACGGTCCGGGTGCGCCGGGGAACCGTCCGGCGTGGCCGCATGCCAAGGTCGGCCTGGGCCACGAGAGGACACTGGCGGCCTCCTTGTCAGGATCCGGCACCCACGACCGAGTAGCCGACGCGGGACCGCGGGTCGGCGCGCCGGGCGGGCGCGCAGTCGGGGGACGGGGGACCACGCCCGAAGCGAGCGCACGTCCGGGCGATGCCAACCGTCCGCTTCCCGGCGGGCACCGCGACCTCGACCGGATCTTCGACGACGTCCTCGACCACTCGGTCGCTCTCTTCGAGGCGGACAAGGCCGGGCTCTGGACCGTCGAGGACGGGGACCACCCCTTCCGCTTCGCGGCGCACCGCGGTCTCGGACCCACCTTCCTGGCCGCGATCGCGGAGGTGGAGCGCGGGAGCCACGCCGCCGGCTGGCGCGCCGTCACCGAGCGCCGAACGATCGTCCTCACCCACCCATGGGGAGCCGGGACGCCGAGCGAGCTCGTCGCCAACTACGATGAGGAGGGGTTCCGGACGATCTGCCTCGTCCCGGTCGCCTACCTCGACGAGCCGCTCGGCATCCTCGCTCTGTATCACACCCGCCCATACGACTGGACGGCCAACGAGCTCGACCTCGTCGAGAGCTTCGCCGACCAGGTGGCGGTGGCGCTCCAGAACGCCCGGCTCTACGCGAGCGTCCGCGCCTTCGCGGCCCGCCTTGACGCGATCTCCGACCTGGCCGCTCGCCTGAACCGTCTCCACGACCAGACCGAGATCGGGCAGGCGATCGTCGCCGAAGTCCGCGGGCTCTTCTCGTCCAACACCGCCCGCGTCTACCGCGTCGACCACGACGCCGAGATGTGCGAGCCGATCGCGTTCGGCGGCACCTTCCTCGGTGTCTCGGACCCGGCCGCAGAGGTGCTCCGCGTCCCGATCGGCACGGGCCTCACGGGATGGGTCGCGGCCCACAACACGGCGGTCCGCGTGGCCGACACCCGGACCGACCCGCGCCGCCTCGTCGTCGGGCCCGACGAAGAGCCCGAGTCGATGCTCGTGGCGCCCATGACCTTCGACGACGTCGTTCGCGGGGTCGTCGTGGTGAGCAAGAAGGGCACCGACCGCTACACCGAGGACGACCTCGCCACCCTGCGGATCTTCGCCGGCTTCGCTGCCCAGGCGCTCGTCAACGCCGAGAACATCGGCCGCCTCCGTGACCAGCAGCAAGAGCTCGAGCATCGCCTGGCAAGCCAGCGTGCGCTCCTGGACGTCAACGAGACGCTCCTCGGCGCGGGCGATCCCACCCTGGTCATGGAGCGGATCGCCGACGGCCTCCGGAGCGTCGTCCGGTCCGACAACCTGACGATCTATCGGATCGACCGCGAGCGCGGCGTCCGGACCGCGGTCCTGGCCCGCGACCGCTACGCCGAGGTCATCCTGGCGGAGGAGATCCCCACCGGCCTCGGCCTCACGGGCTGGGCCACCGAGCACGGCGAGGCGCTCCTGGCAAACGACGCCCACCTGGACCCGCGCGCCGTCAACATCCCGGGAACGCCCGTCGAGTCCGAGTCGCTCATCGTCGTGCCCCTCCGCGTCGGTGGCGACGTCATCGGCACGCTGAACGTGGGCCGCATGGGCGAAGCCGAGGCGCACTTCTCGGCGGACGAGTTCGAGCTCGTCAAGCTCTTCGCCGGCCAGGCCTCGACCGCCCTCCAGACCGCCGAGGTCCTCCACGCCGCGGCGCTGCGGGCCGAGCGAGACGCGCTCACCGGGCTGCGGAACCACGGTGCGTTCCAGGCCGACCTCGAGGCGCTCCTCGCCGGCGGAGGCGCGGGCTCCGGCGCGGGCAGCCCCGCGGGAGGCACGGACGCGTTCGCCTTGCTCATGCTCGACCTCGACGGCTTCAAGAGCTTCAACGACAGCAGCGGGCACCCGGCCGGCGATCGCCTCCTCCGCCGGGTCGCCGATGCGCTCTCTGCCCACGTCCGCCCCGCCGACCGGGTCTTCCGGTACGGCGGCGACGAGTTCGCCGTCCTCCTGCCCAACGTGCTCCGGACCGAGGGGCGGGAGATCGCGGACCGGCTCGCCGCGGCCGTCGACGAGATCGGATCACGGGAAGACGGGCCGCACGTCACGGTGAGCATCGGCGTGGCGACCTGTCCTGCCGACGGCACCTCGAAGGACGAGCTGGTGATGCTCGCGGACGCGGAGCTCTACCTGGAGAAGGCCGCCCGGCGCAAGGCCGGTGCGGCGACCGGCGGGGCCACGGCGGGACGGGGCGCGGAGTACCTGGCCGCCATCCACGAGACGACGTCGGCGTTGATGGGCCGCCACGACCCCAACGAGCTCCTGGAGACGATCGTCGCCCGGGCGGCCGCGGTCGCCGGGACCCCGAACGGCTACCTCTACCTCGTCGACCGGGAGGCCGACCTCCTGCGTCTCACCGTCGGCCTCGGCATCTTCCGCGGCTTCGAAAACGTGGAGATCGGCCACGGCAAGGGTGTCGGCGGCCGGGTCTGGGATTCAGGAGAGCCGGTGCTGGTCGGCGACTACGACCTGTGGGCCGGCCGCGCCCCGGGGCTCGACGGGGTTGGCCGGATCGGCTCGGTGGTGGGAGTCCCGCTGACGGCGGGGTCGGAGATCATCGGGGTAATCGGGCTCGCCGCCGGCGAATCCGGTCGTGTCTTCGACGAGACCGATGTCGCGGGCCTCAGCCGTTTCGCCCAGCTCGCGTCGGTGGCCATGGAGAACGCCCGCCTCCACGCGGCCGCGCGCACCGAGCTGGCCGAGCGGGCGCGGTCGGAAGATGAGCTGCGGGCCAGCACGGACCGATTGCGCCGCCTCGCCGACGCCTCGTTCGAGGCCCTGGTGATCCATCGGGACGGCCGGATCCTCGAGGTCAACAGCGCCTTTGCCACCCTCTTCGGGCACGCCCCGGAGGAGGTCCTCGGATCGCCGGTGATGAGCCTCTTCCCGGAGGCATCGCGTGCCGCGCTCGCGCTCCAGCTCGCGGTCGACAACGAGATCCCGTACGAGACGGCAGCACTCCTCGCGGACGGCGCCGAGGCCGCGGTGGAGCTGATCGGCCGGACGATCCCCTATCCGGACGAAGTTCCGGCCCGGGCGACCGCGATCCGCGACATCCGGGAGCGCCGCGCGATCCAGGAGCGCCTCGCGCACCAGTCGTCCTACGACGCCCTCACCGGGCTCCCGAACCGGTCCCTGTTCATGGATCGCGTGACGCACGCCCTGGCCTGGGGCCACGCGGACGATTCGGCGCCGCTCGCTCTTCTCCTCTTCGACCTGGATCGTTTCAAGGTGATCAACGAGAGCCTGGGTCATGCCGTCGGGGACCAGCTCCTGGCCGCGGTGGGGCGCCGCCTGGCCGAGGCATTGCGTCCCACCGACACGCTCGCCCGGCTCGGCGGCGACGAGTTCGTCGTGCTCGTGGACGGCGTCGCCGGCGAGGCGGCGGCCGAAGGGCTTGCGCGACGCATGGTCGATGCGCTCGCTGCGCCCTTCTTCGTGGAGGGCCGCGACACGTACGTGACGGCGAGCGTCGGCGTCGCCGTCTCACGCGCCGCAGGCCAGAGCGCCTCCGACCTCCTGCGCTCGGCCGAGATCGCCCTCTACCGGGCAAAGGCCGACGCGGGCAACAGGGTCGCGCTCTTCACCCCCCGGATGAGCGCCTCGTCGATTGACCGCCTCGAGCTCGAGCTGGACCTCCGGTCGGCCCTCGAGCGCGACGAGCTTCGCGTCTTCTATCAGCCGCTCGTCGACCTGCGCACCGGCCGGACGCTCGGCCACGAGGCGCTCGTTCGCTGGGAGCACCCGACGCGGGGCCTGCTGGGACCCCTCTCGTTCATCCCGCTCGCCGAGGAGACGGGACTCATCCTCGCCATCGACGACGCCGTCCTGGCCGAGGCCTGCCGACAGGCCCGCGCCTGGCAGTGCGCCGACGCTCGCCTGGCGGACCTCGTCGTGAGCGTCAACCTGTCGGCCCGCCAGTTCGCACGTCCGGACCTCGCAGCCCGGATCGCGAGTGTGCTGACGGAGACCGGCCTCCCGCCGGCAACGCTGGAGCTGGAGATCACCGAGTCTCTCGCGATGAGCGACGCGGAGGCGACGGGCGTCACCTTGCGTACGCTCCACGAGTTCGGGGTGCGCGTCGCCCTCGACGACTTCGGAACCGGGTACTCCTCGCTCGCCTACCTGTCGCAGCTCCCGCTCGACGTC
>Ga0315268_10004454_pt1 | contig 15227 bp, 17 predicted proteins | sample C1_top_MG_FD_204535 | JGI IMG/M metagenome (GOLD analysis project Ga0315268, IMG submission 204535) | Sediment microbial communities from Yellowstone Lake, YNP, Wyoming, USA - C1_top | ecosystem: Environmental > Aquatic > Freshwater > Lake > Sediment | place: USA: Wyoming | collected 2017-08-01
GATGGTCATACTGTTAACTTGGCCTTTTGGAAGATAGATCAATATCTGCGTATTGTTGATTCCTGTAGCCCACCTTGATACCCACTTTGGCCGCTTACTAGAGATGCGCTACCGATAGACTGCAAGTCTCCACCCTCCGTGTAGGCCATTATCTGAATTGATAGATCTCTGACTGTTACAGAACTTCTCGCCACAGCGTTCACAGAAACCACGATGGAATCACCTGGACCAGCGGTGTTTGGAAACGCTAAGGTCACATCAAAATTTCTAAGCGTAAAATTCTTGGTTACATTTTGAGCGTTGCTGGGGACAAGTAAAGACAAGAAGAGGACGAAGACTAGGAGAAAGAGAGAATGTTTCCTCATTATCATTCCAAATCACTTAACGCATTTTCAGGAATAAGAACCTCTTAAGGACTAGTAAGTCACAGAGATTAGTGACTAATTGATCTTTGACTAGTCCATCTAGTCCTTGTCAAAGGATCAAGCGGACTCATCGGGACGCTAGATAGAGCAGATCATCAGAATGGCGATCATTTCACATACATCGTTCATAACGATGCTTAGCGACCCGGCAAAAGAACTGCAACAAATCTTGAGATGATCAAACCTAGGACGACATAAACTATCAGCAATATCGAAACCGTTTCTAACGACAAAAACGTCCTGAATCCGGGTGGCCCATACACTGTCTCCACAGCAGACGACCCACTGGTTGTCGAACGTGTACAGTTTATATGAGGGTCGAGGGAGCTATGTTCTCCACTTTCACGGTGGATCAAGTTGCCTACTGAGATAAAAGATGTCGATCAGTTTCTTAGCTTGTCTCAAACTGCAACTGAGTGCAGAGTGAAGAGGAGCGGCGACACAGTGAAGTTGAAGCTCCGAACTCCGAAAATGCTCTATACAATCAAACTGGACCCTGCGAGAGCAGAGGATCTACTTAAGCAAATAAAGTGCGAAGTCAAGGAAGTATAGTCCAGTCAGTCTTTCAAAGTTCTTTGCGTAATCAAATTCGTAAAGTTCTCTTTAGAGGGTACTTTTAGCGGATCTTCTGCCCACAGTTTTGGCAGTAGGTTGCTTCAACTGATGATGGCGCTCCACAGAACTTACAGTACATACCAGCGGGAGCGGCCGCGGGAGCTGGCGTTGGGTACGCTGGCGCGGATGCTGGTGGAGGTGGTGAATACTGGCCTTCGGGTGCGCCTTCAGTATAGATGAGGGCGGCGGACCTAGCGGCGAAGACCCCATAGATAGGAGATATGATTAGCGTGATAAGCCAACCAACGTATGGGATCGCTCCAATCCAACCTACGACCATACCGAGTACGAACATTATGATTAGCCAACCAAGATATTTTCCCCATCCAATCTTCCCTATTGTTTTGAGGATCTCACTGAATGCAAAGGCTTTCCCGAAACTATTTGATTTTATCATGTGAACAATTCCGATGGCACCTATGATAGCGATTAAGAACCCCACTACGACGCCAGCGATGATTAGAACTATTCCTATCGGACCCATAGTCCACATGCCCCAACCCTGTGGTGTGCCCATCATCCAGTAGGGTCCGAACCCTAGAGCTAGGGTGAACGCCCCAGACATTATCAAGATCAAGGGAATAATCATGTATATGATGATTGCAACCGCAACTTTGAGTCCTTGAACAAACATTTCGCCGTAGCCTTCAAGTTTGGGTACGTCGCTTGATGCTGGGCTTTCTCTGACAGCCTTCGCAAAATACCCTACAGTGATCAGGTTGACTATTGGAATAATATCCAAGATTATCAGGATTACGAGTCTTCCAATGTTAGTGAAGAGTCTCTTGGCGTAGCCAAACGAGTTATTGATTATGTCTCCAAGATTCAACTTATTTCACGTGGTGTTGTATCGCCGTCGGTTGCATATAATTGCTTCTAGGAGATCTCCATCTATCCGCCATGAACCACAGGGATCATGACGACCTCATCGCCATCATGTAACTCTGTCTCAAGTCCTTTGAGTGAGTTGATCTCTCTACCATTCACGAGAACTACGTTGTTAGGTCTTGGGTCTTCGAGTTCTGGATCGATGAGGATCTTCCTAAACTCCGGTTTTCCAATCCGATCGGAAAGTACTCTGACTAGGTCAATAATCTTCCCGTTAACGTCGATATCCACATCAATCGATTCTTTTCCAACAATGCTTCTATGAACGCCAAGGAATCTAACGGTGATCTTCATATCTCGATTCGATCCCGAACATAAACGGTTGATAGGACGAACTAGGTTCCGCTGAAGAGATATACCTCTTCCTCGTATCTTCTTCCTTCAATAATTGAACCGGGCTGCATTCGGCGAATCTTTCTTGAGTTTAACATTTTGAGAAATCGTTGATTAGCTTCTTCCGAAGTTAAAGTTTCATCTTTAAGCAGCGATAGTGGAACGTCAATCTCGAGCGGCCTGGTCGGTACTGTGTGTCGCGTTATTTTATGAGGAAAAGGTTCATCACGCATCCCCTGACTAATGACATCACTCTTCTTCATTGGGGGGATTGCAAATATCATGCCAACTTCACCTTTTCTCAGCTTCGTTTCCGCGTCGGAAGCTGTTTCATATCCAACCTTCAGCCCCGACTCGACCAACTCGTTTTCAAGTTTCTTGACGACTGCGAAAGCCGACCTTATGTCTCCACCACCATTAGTCACCTGCAGGCAACTCTCTCTGGTGATGAGAAGGGCATCCGCTGATCCTGTGTCAAGCGCTTTCATCCCCTCATCGTAAGTTGATTTCTTCAGGGTAAGTCCAATCTTGCGTACGGATTGGGTGGCATGCTTTTCGACATCGTTTCCTTTCAGTGTTCTGTACCATCCAGAGAGTCCAATAGCTGGATTGTTATAGTCGACGAGGCAGACAGGCATCCTGCGACAGCCGATCCTTTTGAGGGCGGCTACGCGATGCATTCCATCCAAAACTACAAGAGACTTCTGATCTACCATTACGGGGTGTCTTAGAACTTTGTCTTTGACTATTGATTCAGCAAGTTGATCCACTAATTTAGGTACGACCTCTTCATGAATGTGAAGTTTTTCAAGGTCAACGAGTGAGATTTCCAGACACATATCGTTACTTGTTATTTTGTAGGATCCCACGGCAAATCTCCAATTTGGTTTTCCTATCATCCAACGCTCTGGGAATTATCTCTTTCCCAAGCATTCTGAAACGATCGATGATGCAACATCAATTACTGAACCCGTTTTCTCCAGAATGTTTTTCCTATTGAATCTGGGTTTGGGTTCTGAAATATCCTGCATTGTCTTCCCAATTCGAGCTAGCAAGATGATTAGGGGTTCGCCTTGAATCTGTCCTTTTGAAATATATTCCGAAACGGCTATGTCCAGAAGTTCAGGTTCCGCCAATGCATATTGAATCGCAAGCTGAGCTTTTCTCAACGCTATCGTTGAAAGATCCTTAACCGTCTCAATCATCGAAGCCTTTGAGGCGACCGAGAAATCTACCTTCGCCTCTTTGAGGTAGCGAAGCGACCAAGACCTGTAACACTCTCCGAGGAAAATTGGCTTCAAGATGGATTCCAAATTCGACAAGAACAGCAGAAATATGCTGCTAGAACAATGCTGCACTACGAATAGTAGGCACTCTTTTCATGGCACATTGGTCCAGGCTACTCGGAACCTGTCTCCTCAGCGACCTCGGTGGTAGCCGCTAGAGCGTTCCTGGCCTCTTCAACTCTCTTGAGTCTAGTCGCGTATCCTGCCACCCTGTTTCTTAACCTCTTCTGGTTCAAAGCAAAAACTTCAGAGACAGCCTTTTTGTTGGCTTCGAAGTCTCCGATGAACTTGTCAGGATACTTCTGCATTAGGTCCCTTGCAGTCCTCTTGACGATTTCCGTCCTCACTTTTCCCAATCATAATCCTCCCGAGATACAACAGCATGCATGTATTTCCAGGTCTCTAGCCTGTCAATCCAATGGCTTCATCCGCATATACGTTTAGATCTTATTAAGCTTCACGAAAATCTTCCAACATATCTTAAGGCGTCAAAAAGCCCCTTCCCTAACTTCGAAAAAGCGGTCAAAGTTTTCAAGTATCTGGTCAGCAAGTGCGCGGGGATCTTTGTTCAAAATGCGAGCCACCTCTTCCACCACCGGTCGAATAAATTCAGGTGTCGTCTCCTTCTCCATAAATGGCCCTCTGTACTTAACCGGTCCATCCGTCTCGGTTAGAAGAGACTCTAGAGGAACCTTTGAGACAATCTCTCGTATTCTCTTTGAGTATAGAATCGAGGGACCGAAGGATAAAACCCAACCCCTATCACAAATGTCCTTTACATACTCCAAAGGGCCACTATACCAGTGCATTAGAACCTTCTTCTGATCATAAGACTCTGCAATATCCAACACTTCTTTTGCAGAGCTTCTAGAGTGGACTATGACAGGAAGATTCATTCTCTTTGCCACATCCAGCTGCTTCTCGAAGAATCGACGCTGCTGTTCAAAGTGATCCGGCGTCTTCGCATAGGATTTATCAAGGCCTATCTCACCAATTGCGACAATTCGATTCCTCTTCTCCTGCACTAGTTCTCGGATTTGATTTACCTCCTCAGAATCTGCTGTTTGAGCATTCCAGGGGTGCAGCCCAACAGCCGCATATACAAGCGAGGGGTTGCGGATAGACAAAGTGACCGAAGCCTTGGACGTTTCAAGATCTATCGAATTTGCAACAAGGGCAACAATATTCTCCTTTCTCGCCACTTCTAACAGGAAATCTATTCTGTCTGCGTAAGCTGAATCCGCTAGATGGATATGAGCATCAATAAGCGACAATCCAATGCTCTTAGCCAATTCCTCACCCAATAGTTGCGCAAACCCTTTACTACGTTCGATTCTTTAAGAGAAATGTTCTGGTGCGATGAAGAAATGATCTATTTCAGGCTTCTTTTCCCATATATTATTCAATATCTTCCTAAAAACAAATTTTTAAATAGTTTCTTGAAGAAAACGTAAGTTCTGGGGAGAATTTATGACGAACGGAGAGCTCTCTACATCCGCGGTACACAGGCTCATAGAGAAGGCTGGCGCAAGTCGGGTAGGAGATGACGCAGTAGAAACGCTGAGGAAGATACTTGAGGAACTCGCCGTCCGAGTCGGGAAAGAAGCTTGGGAACTAGCTACACATGCTGGAAGGAAAACTGTAAAGTCAGAAGATATCCGGCTCTCCGCCAAGAGAATAATTCGTGAATAAGTAAAGCGAATATGATTCGAAGTGCTTGTTCGAGTCTACGACGGTTGAACAAAAACGTAATTAACAACGGGTCTTCATCTAGGCCTACGCTGGCATATGCTCCGGTAGTATAGACCGGTCAAGGTTCACACCGATAGTATGACGGGCTCTCGAGATTCGTTGGAGAAACCCGCCGACGCGGGTTCAAATGCGGAATACCGCTGAAACTCCCGCCCGGAGCACCACTCCAGCGGCAGAGGTGCAAAAGATTTTAGACGTATAATTGTTGTCACAGGCACGCCAGGCGTCGGCAAATCTCAGTTCTCCCGACTCTTGGCAAAAAGAATTGGCGGAATCCATATTGATATAGGAAAGGCTGCCCTGACTAGAGGATTTACCCTTGGAACGGACCTCAATAGGGGTTCGAAGATCGCGGATCTAAGAAGAATATCAAATTGGATTCGAAAGCGTCTAAGTGAAAGCGATCAAGATGTCGTCGTCGAGGGACACTATGCTTCAGCAGTTGTCCCAAAAAGGTTTGTCACACTGGTCATAGTGCTTAGATCTGACCCAAATGAGTTGATAAAGAGACTGCGGAAGAGACGATTACTCAAGAGAAAGGTCTACGAAAACGTGGCGGCTGAAACCTTGGACATATGTCTGATTGACGCGATAAGATCTTTCGGTCGCAAGAAGATCTGTGAGATAGATACAACCCGTAGAATACCAAAGTCTATCTTAACTGAGGCGCTTGGATTGATTGACGGAACGATCAGGCCTAGTCTTGGAAAGGTGGATTGGCTCAGCAGACTAGAAGAACGCGGCAAGTTGGATACACTCATGAAATTTGATTGTACGAGGTGGACTTAGACTGTACGCGATAGTCGTTTGCAGAAATTGCGGTCGGCCGTCTGTGGGCTCAATGTCCCAGAAGAGTAGAAGGTGCCCATATTGTGGAAGTAGAATTGTTCTTTCGGGATCTAGGATCGTGGCGAGGGCGGCTTCAGCTGAAGATGCAAGGACAATCCTCTGCAAGGAAAAGGAGCGACTTTACCGGAGTCGCAAGAGCAAGATAACCCCGCAGTTTAAGGTTGACGAATAATAGTGATGCTGGTTTAGTTTAAACCTTAGAGGTTTATGGTTCAGTCAGGCATAAAAGCACTCGTTACATATCTGTACGGCAAATAAAAGGTGTTCTTGATATGTCATCGACCAGCGATAGAAAGTTCATGGAAGAGCTGTCTCTTCTGTTGCAGAAGAATGTTGTAGTCAAAACTGGTTCTGGAAAAAGTTATTCCGGAACCTTGTCAGGCGTTGATACTCGAAGTATGAGTCTCTGCCTATCCTATGCGAAGGATGAGTCGGGCAAAGTTGTTCCCAAACTCTTTTTGATGGGCGGATCGATCTCTGAGATCATGGGAATAGAGAAGCCGTTTGATCTCCGAAGCTTGGCTGATAGATTGGAGCGAGTCTTTCCCAGGATGGTGAAGGTTGTGGAGGAGGCTGGCGTTATCGTTGTTATGGAGAAGATTCGACTCTCTGAGAAGGGGATAATTGAAGGATCAGGCCCAGCCGCGGAAAGAGTTCAGAAGGTCTATGACGAGTTTATGAAGGAGGCTACGAAGACCGGTTAAGGCAAGCCCGTAGACTCTTTCTTAACTTGCTGATCAGGAAGGAAGCTTTCTAGCAACTCATGCGTCGCTTGAACAGCAGCGTCTAGCTGCGCAAAATCAACTTTCAATCCAAGGTACCGCGAAAGAAAGTTGAGTGTAATCCTAGCCGCAGGTGCATCAGGGTATAGCCCCAGTGTATCAACCAAGACGCAAAGACCAGTCATCCCTTTGACCTGTGCAAGACCTACAAGTACCCCAGCAGCACCGAAAACTCTACCTTGAACCACTTTAGCTCCTAGACCAGCGGCTTCTTCAAATGTCTTCTTGTCTGTTGCGGCACAATACACGCTAGGAGAAGTTACTGGGTATTCCCTCTTCAGGCCTCCGATCGTTATAACCTTCCGGCAACCCATTTCGTAGACAGTCTCAAGAATTCGGTCGCACACCTCATACTGCCCTTCGGATGCATGAGCTTGCGTGTTACCGTACAGAATTAGGATATCGTGTTCTAGTGACGGAACCTCAGCTGCGTAGAGTTCGTTCATCAGAGGTCTAAGTCTTCCACTGTCATTCGTTAGAGCCATCACTTGAAAATGAGGGGAGTAGATACTGCAGAAACGTTTGGCCTTTAATTCTCTAATAAGATGGAGACAAGCAATATTGGCCACGAAACCAATACCGGGAAGGCCTTCCACCAATATCGGATATCGGAGCTGAGGCTTCTCAATCATATGAACAGTAGTCAAAGTCTCTACCGATATGGTTGGCTTTGAAGAAGTACCCGCATCAGCTTAAGTCTTCCCATCAGATGTTTAAGACTAAACATAGATTAAGCCTTCAGCAATCTATCTTGGAACGGACAGACTGAGAGGCTGAACGTTTCGCTACGGGTTGAAGATCTTGGGACGAAGTGAACCTTACGGAAGCTTCGAGATATCCTCGAAAGATGTTCTAGGACGTGTCGGAAGACTCGTCACAAAGAGCGGGGTGATTGAAACCCCACATCTATTCCCCGTAGTGAACCCTCTCATACAACCAATAACACCAAAGGAGATTCGAGATACTCTTAGATGCAACGCATTGATGACGAACGCCTATCTCCTGAAAAAGAACTTTGGCGATGCTGTCACGAAAGATGGCGTTCACAAGTTCCTTGACTTTGACGGCATCGTGGCCACCGACTCGGGAGCATACCAGATTCTAGCATACGGGAAGATAGAGACCGAACCGCTGGAGATCGCTAAATTCGAGGAAATGATAGGGTCAGACATAGCCGTAATACTTGATGTTCCAACAGGTTTTGAACAGGACAGGAAACGTGCAAGGTTCACTGTCGATGAAACGATCCGAAGGGCTGACTTGACTCTTGAAAATCTGACGAGAAATGACGTGCTCTGGGAGGGACCAGTGCAGGGAGGTATTCACCTAGACCTCATTGCAGAGTCGGCCCGTATAATGGCGAAGAAATCCTTCGCAATTTATGCGCTTGGAAGCCCAACACAGATTATGGAACATTACATGTTTGACAAGCTTGTTGACATGATAGTCACCACGAAGAAGCATCTTCCAATTGACAAACCGCTACATCTCTTCGGAGCTGGACACCCATTCATGTTCTGCCTAGCCGTTCTCCTAGGATGCGACCTCTTCGACTCAGCAGCGTATGCGATCGCCGCCAGAAGAGAGAAGTATCTAACAGAGACGGGCACCCTCAGTCTTCAAAGCATACAACACTTTCCATGTGCATGCCCACTTTGCTCCAGCAAAGAACCAAAGGAGGTATTGGATTACGATAAACCGATGAGACAGAGATTCCTTGCAGAGCACAACCTTCGGGTTTGCCTCTCTGAAATTGAAAGAATCAAACAAGCTGTGACAGAGGGAAGACTCTGGGAACTGGCTGAAGTTAGAGCTAGAAGCCACCCTGCGCTCGCCAGAGCATTAAGGAAATTGTTTGAGCATCGTAGTTTCTTGGAGAAGCATGCCCCCTCAACAAAGAGTCGGGGAGTATTCTACTTTGGATCAACCGGCCTCGCAAGACCTGAGGTAACTAGGCATCAGGTTAGAATCCTAAAGAATTATCGAAAACCATCACATGCTTTCACCCTGTTGTTGCTGCCTCAAACCAACGAGAAACCCTATCACGAGAGTTCTCTATTCAGAGAGATTGCAAATAGCCTTGGCCGAGGTGATAGAGTTCACATATGCTTCTACGCTGCACCATATGGAGTCGTTCCTTCGGAACTTGACAACTACTATCCATTTTCTCAAACAGAGCTTACACTGCCAATAGATGAGGAGACTAAGACCTATGTAACTGAGAGAGTTGCTGAGTACATTCTTCGCATGGACTACAAGAATATTGTAATACTCGTGGACCCAACGACTTGGGGTGAAAAACTAGTTCAGAGATGCAAGCAAACAAGAAAATTTGGAAAGCGTGTTACTGTGGTTGTGAGAGATCATGAAGCATCTGACAAGCTAGTTGCGAGGAATGTATTGAAACGTTTGTTGGATACAAAAGCAGTGATTTGAATTCAAACGTACATGGTTTTCAGTGATTCTTTCGTCTGCCTCATTCTTCGGTCGATTTCCTCTTCAATCTCTTTCGCATCCTTCTCAAGATCTGACACGTCGACCTTCAGTTTGTAGGCTTTGCATATGTTCCTTATCGCCACAGCAGCCGCGCCTGGATCTGCTCTGGCGGCTGTTGCGTATGGGAGAACAGCCACTGCAGGAAAGTTGCGAATTTCAAATTCACTTAACGTCACTGCAAGGGGACCGTAAACGAATAGTCCAGGATCCAATGTTGGTACTTCAAATCTCTTGGGCTTTGTCAGATAGGCTTGTGTGGGAACTATTCGGAAATTCTCTTTTCCTGAACGGAAGTTGGAGTCTAGTCCACCGACCAAGACGGCGTCTCGAAACTTTTCCTTAACGGCCCATGAAGCGATGGTTTTGGAGAATTCTGATTCTTCAGATCTATGCGGAGTGAACTCAAGCTTTACTAAAACTATGTTTCGTTTCTTGAAAACCTCAAACGGAGTGACGATACCTTCCTCGGATGTCGCGATGAATGGTGGAGGATACGCCACCTTCACGAAGCCTATCCTCTCGGCGGATAGAGCATGGATTAGATAAGATGTTGCGATATAACCGGTCTCACCTATTCCATGAAAACCAGTTATCAAAGTGCAGTTTCTAAGGTTCTTCTTGTCAACAGCGATTTCAACGGGCAGAAAGTTCACCTGAAAGCATCGACCACCTATGATCCTTGCTTATACTAAAAAACATGTTGATAAAATCCCAGAGGATATGTGCAAAGTTTATATGCGGTAATCTACGCCTATGCATGACCTACGTGAAGTACGAAGTTCGTTGACACTTCTTTCCATATGGCCTTACCGGGATTCAGAATTCTATACACGAAACTTGGTGAACAACTAGTTTGAAGATTCGATTTCTCGGCGCATGTAGAGAAGTAGGAAGATCAGCAGTCGCCATTCAAGATGGTGAGGGACAGATCCTACTTGATTATGGAGTAATAATGAACCGTGAAGTAGGATTTCCGATGCATGTCTCCCCGAAAGATTTGAGGGGAATCATACTCAGCCATGCACATCTAGACCATAGTGGACTTCTTCCTCTCTTCTATATCAGGGGGAGGATACCGATTTATGGTGTGGAACCGACATTTCAACTAACAAATCTCTTGATCAAAGATTTCATTCATTTGAGTGGATACTACCTTCCCTATGAATTCATAGACTTGCAAACGATGATCAGCCATTGCGTGAACGCAGGTTATAGCCGACAGTTCTCGATAGGTGACACCCAAGCCACACTGCTCAACGCAGGCCACATTCCAGGAAGCTCTCAGATCCTACTCGAGAATAATGGGAAAAGACTGCTTTACACGGGAGACTTTAACGACTCAAGTACGAGGCTATTAAGCGGCGCCGATCAGGGTTATGATGACCTCGACACCTTCATAGTAGAAAGTACATATGCAAATGAAGACCATCCGGACAGAGCAAGAATGGAAGATGAATTTGTTAGAAAAGCTACTGAGGTTGTCAAAGATGGAGGAATCGTCCTCGTTCCAGCCTTCGGCGTTGGAAGATCTCAAGAGATGATCTCAATCTTAGAGGCACATCATTTCGAGTATCCCATATTCGTAGACGGGATGGCATTAGATGCAATCGAAGTTTTCATGGACAACGTAGAGTCGCTTGGTGACCCGGAACTTTTCAAGAGAGCGGTCAGGAATGCAGAGTGGATAGAGAAATGGAACGACCGAAGAAGGGCGGTAAGAACCCCGTCAGTAATCGTTTCCCCAGCGGGGATGCTCAAAGGAGGCGCCGCTATGTTCTACATGGAGTCGATAATGAAAAGAAGAGAGAACGCAGTGTTCCTTGTCAGTTTTCAGATACCCGGTACGCCGGGAAGCATTCTCCTCGAAAAGAAGCGGTTCATGTTTCATGGAAAAGCCAAGAAGGTTGAGGCGCAAGTAGACCAGTTTGATTTCACGTCTCACGTGGGAAAAAGCGACCTAGAGAAGAGACTTTCAAAACTAGACAAGAAGACGAAAGTCTTTACAATGCATGGCGCAGAAAAGAACTGTACAAAGCTAGCCTCATGGGCTTCACGGGAGATGGGGTTAGAAGCCATATCTCCCAAAACAGGTGAAACCTACGAGATCTAGCCGACCACAAATGATTGGAGTGCTACCAATAGGAGAAATTGACACCGAGTTTCTCTCAAGGTTGTTGGAGAAGCTGGAGGAGATACTTGGAGGATGCCGAACAAAACTGGAAGAACCTTGGGATCTCCAAGCCGATTCATATGATCCGGCCAGGAAGCAATATCACTCAACGCAAATCATACGATCAATTTCCAAGTTGATTAGAAACAGTGAAGTGGATAAGATTCTTGGAGTCACACGAGAAGACCTCTACGTTCCATCACTAAACTTCGTGTTTGGAGAGGCAGAATGCCCTGGAAACGTCGCTGTCATTTCAATGTTCAGGTTGGATCCAAACTTCTACGGCCAAGGAGACAGTTTGCTGCTGTTTCAGCGGACTGTGAAAGAAGCCGTACATGAGCTGGGGCATACCTTTGGATTGGCCCACTGCAACGATCCGAATTGTGTAATGTTCTTTTCCAATAGAATATATGATACTGATCGAAAACATGAAACGTTCTGTGACAGATGCAGTCAATTGGTGATGAAGATCATTGAAGGAGAATGAGTTCAAGGCAACGCCACAGCATTTACTGCCCGTTATCGGATCTCTGATCCTCACCGGCGTTCTCACTTATACCATAACGGCTTCCAAGGTTAAGATTGACTCTATAACAGTCTTCCCTGAGACTTCGCAGGGAGCCACACTCAACACGCTACTCTTCATTGTACCCATAGCGGGCATGGCAACGATAATGTATCTACTGATCAAATACGGTCGGGAGAAATTTGTTAAGAACCTGATAAAGGTCACCTTGATCCTTGCAATGTTTCTCCTAACGAGTTGGTATAGCGAAGTCATTCTGTCCGCGTATAATCTACAATCGGAAATCTACACAGCTCTTGCGCTTGTAGTTTCAGCCATACTCACATTCATTCTGTCATACGCGACATATAGGTCGCATGGATTTCTACAGCTTAGCGCAATCATTGCAATCGGCTCACTGACAGGGACATTTCTTGGATTGAGCATTCCAACGCTGACCGCCATAGTTCTCTTGGTAGCTCTCTCGACATATGATCTCATAGCGGTCTACAAAGGACCGATAGGAAAGATCGCTGAGAAAGCAGACCTTGAAGGGTTTGTAGGTGCCGTATGCACGTACAAGAACCTCACGGTTGGAATGGGCGATATTGTGTTTTACTCGATGCTGGCAAGTAACGCCATGATAAACCTTGGACAACTATCTTTTCTCGGAGCATCTTTCGGCCTTGTAGTAGGCGCCTACGCAGGGTTCAAGATGCTTGAAAAAAGAGAGATGTTTCCAGGCCTTCCCTTGGCACTTCTGCTGGGTCTAGGATTATCTATTCTAATCTCGTTTCTTCACTAGCCCTTTGGAAAAGCTTGGATCATCACAACTGCTCAACGTAATGGGGACTAGGTGGAAGCCGAGTTCACTCTGCGTACGACTGTTTTTTCCCAGCTTTCTCGTTTCTAGATGTAGCGTCCACAACGTGGGCAGAACCATCTTCGATACTGCGATGAATAGATAAGCGCTCCACCACACCCCGGACAAACCCGGGCTGGGAGTACCCGCGACCTCCATGGCATCAATCTTCGAGGCATGGGTGGGGGAAGACGTGTAGCTGGGCCAATGGATGGCGGCATGGTTCTTCTCTCCGATTTCCCAAGACCCACACCTAAGACTATCAGTAGAACTGCTACTATCGGAATTATGAGGAGTATTGGTAGAATCAAGGTTCCAGTGTCCGAAGTTTCGACATTAAAGAATGCTATGGAGCTTGTGGCGCCCAGGGTTCTGGTATCACCACTCCAACTGGCTGTAACGTTCCATTTTCCTTGAGCGTCTGGAGCGAAAGTGAAGTTGAAGTATCCAGCTGAATTTGTTGTCGCGGACCTTGTCAAGAAGGTTCCGTTAGGCATACCGATCGTGAGGGTTACTGTTACTCCAGACTTGATGGGCGAGATGAACCCTGTCAGCGAGGCTGATTCATGTGTCCTCACAGTTCTTGGAGCGAAGACACTGATCTGGCTGGAAATCTTATTCACCGTTAGCGACACGGTGCCTGACACCGCACCGCTGTCCCATGGAAGTACTGACCTGAACACGTAGGATCCAACATCTGGACCTAAAATGAGGAGACTATAGCCTCCACTGGCACCTGATGCCATTATCGTGACGTTAAGCCAGGTAACACCGCCGTCTAGGCTGGCTTGAATTCGAACAAAGGTCACATGTCCTGGATCGACTGTACCTGAAAGCGTTACATCAGAGCCAAAGGTTATCGATGAAGATGAAATGTTGATGGATACGGTTTCGCCACCATTGGATTTCCATTTTGTTCCAGGACGGAACTGCCAGTCGCTATCACTATTCGTGTCTACCCCGTTTGGATATCTTTGCCAAGTGGATGCGGATGCGGTGGTACTGCTCTTCTTGGCCGTCACGTCTACCACATTGTTACTCGCGTCCTTGAGTGTAATCATCTCGTTGTTGTGAACAAGAACGATGCCTGTGAACATGTAAACGTAGTATCCATTCGCTGGCACATATGTATCCGCAGGGATGGTTCTTATTGTTCCAGCAAAAGACACAACCTTCCAGTTTCCAATATTCAGCTGGGTGTTGGTGGGATTGTAGATCTCGATCCACTGTTTGTTGAAATCTCCTCCCACCGGGAACTGTTCAAATTCATTAATGACCACATGGTTTGGAAGCGTTACCGCATGGGTTGGAGGAATCGCCGGAACTACCATAACGAACATGATGTAAAGAGTGAAAATGATTAATGCAATTTGCTTAAGATGACCTTTCATCGCCTATTCCTCTAAGAACGTTGATTATCAATGTTAAGGAGGCTTTCTTTTTAATTGTTTTGCTATTTTCCATGGGTGTTTCATGAAGACTCGTCAGGAAACCATGAGTTGATCATGGTGTACCTCATCGTGCCGAACAGCTGATAGAACAAACTTGTTTTCTATGAAAGGTAAGGCGTCATATGACCGACATTAGGCAGGGTTAGGCGCGGCGCGAACTTGAGATCATTAACCTTGTGAAACGCATCAGCAGATGTTGCGCCCGAAAGTACGAGTAATGTGAAGGCTCCAGCATCATTTCCGCCCTTTATGTCCGTGTCCAGCCTATCTCCTACAACCACCGTCTTCTCAGGTGATGCGCCAAGCTTCCTAAAGGCTAGGGTAAGCATGTGCTTCGAAGGTTTGCCGACAACGTAGGGTTCCTTGTTAGTCGCTGTAGTTATCGCGCTCACAATCGCTCCAGCGCCTGGCAAAAATCCCCCTTCCACCGGAACTACCGGGTCGACATTCGTGGCTATGAACCTCTTTCCATTTCGAATAACGTTTGAAGCAGCGCGAAGCTTCTCGTATGAGAATTTAAAATCCAAACAGGCAACTACCGTGTCAGCCTCATCAATCCGACTAATATTGACTATGCGATGACCTTGTCTTCGCAGCTCCTCTGTCAAACCTCTCCCTCCGACTGGATACACAGCGCATTTGCCGAACTCTTCTAATAGATACATAGCGGTAGCAGTTGCCGAAGTCAGGACGTCGTCCGCTGATACCTTGATTCCAAAACTTCGAAGTTTTGAGGCGAACTCGCTTGGTGTCTTAGTCGCATTATTCGTGACAAACAGAACACTTTTTCCTAGTTCTCTCAGTCGTTCCATA
>Ga0315268_10004455_pt1 | contig 15226 bp, 9 predicted proteins | sample C1_top_MG_FD_204535 | JGI IMG/M metagenome (GOLD analysis project Ga0315268, IMG submission 204535) | Sediment microbial communities from Yellowstone Lake, YNP, Wyoming, USA - C1_top | ecosystem: Environmental > Aquatic > Freshwater > Lake > Sediment | place: USA: Wyoming | collected 2017-08-01
TGGGCCCGGGCGACGGGCTGAGGATTGATCTTTGGGGCAGCGTCTCGCAGCGGCTGCAGCGAATCGTGGACCGCGAAGGCCGCGTCGCCTTGCCTGAAGCGGGCTTGGTGCTGGCCGCCGGGCGCACTTTGGGCGACATGCAGCGCGAGATTCAGGCCACCCTGCGAACCCAGTTCCGCGACGTCCATGCCGACGTCTCGCTGGCGCGGCTGCGCACGGTGCGGGTGTACGTGGTGGGCGATGTCCAGAAACCCGGCCCCTACGACATCAGCTCGCTCTCCACTCCGCTGAACGCCGTGTTCACCGCCGGCGGTCCCACGGCGCAGGGTTCGATCCGCACCCTCCGGCAATACCGGGGCAAACAGTTGGTGCAGGAGGTTGATGTTTACGACCTCATCCTGCACGGCGTCCGCTCCGATTTGAGGGAACTACAGCCCGGCGACACCATCCTGGTTCCGCCGCTGGGACCGCAGGTCACGATCGACGGCATGGTGCGCCGTCCGGCAATCTACGAGCTGCGCGGCGAACAGAATCTGGCGGAAGCGCTGGAGATGTCGGGCGGGGTTTTGTCCACCGGCACCTTGCGCCATATTGACGTCGAGCGCGTCCAGGCACACCAGAAGCGCGTCATGCTCAGTCTTGACCTGCCGGAGAGCAACGACCGGCAGGCCGTGGCCAAGGCGCTGGAGTCGTTCAAAGTGCAGGACGGGGACAGCATCCGCATTGCTCCCATCCTGCCGTACAGCGACACCACGGTGTTCCTCGACGGGCACGTCTTTCATCCCGGCAAGTATCCTTATCACGACGGCATGAAGCTCACGGAGCTGATCCACTCGTACAAGGATCTGCTGCCGGAGCCCTCGCGCCAGCATGCGGAGATCATTCGCCTCAACCCGCCCGATTACCAGCCCGCCGTGCTGGCCTTCAATCTCGGCGATGCCCTGGACGGTAAAGGCGAGGCGCCCGTCCTCAAAGCATTTGACACGGTGCGCATATTTGGGCGCTACGATTTCCAGGATGCTCCGGAAATCACGGTCACCGGCGAGGTGCGTGATCCCGGACGCCACCTCACCAACGGCGAAACTCACCTCAGCGACGCCATCTACCTGGCAGGCGGAACCACGCCCGACGCCCTCCTTAGCGACGTGCAGGTATACCGCACCATCGGGTCCGGCGAGATGAGCGTCATCAGCGCAGATCTGGCCAAGGCGCTGGGCGGCGATGCCGCCAACAATGTCCTGCTGGAGCCCAGAGACCGGATCATCGTTCACCGCAACATGGCTAAGATCGACCCGCCGACGGTGACCATCCGCGGCGAGGTCGCCGAGCCCGGCAAATACCCTCTGGGCGAGGGAATGACAGTGGCGCAACTGGTTCGGCTTAGCGGCGGTTTCAAGCGCAGCGCGTACACCGCGTCGGCCGACCTGTTCCGCTACATGATCCAAAACGGCCGCAAGGTGGTCAGCGAGCACATCGACGTGCCCATCGGCGCGGCGTTGTCAGGCGTGCCCGATGCCGATTTCCGATTGCGCGACGGCGACGTGGTCACCGTCGGGGCGCTGTCGGGCTGGTCGGATATAGGCGCTTCCATCACCATCAGCGGCGAGGTGGAGCACCCGGGCACCTACGCCGTGGCCGATGGCGAGAAGCTCAGTTCCGTGCTCAAGCGCGCCGGCGGTTTCCGCCCCGGCGCCTACACTTATGGCGCCGTGCTGGAGCGGTCGCAAGTCCGCGAGTTGGCCGAGAAGAGCCGGCAGGAACTGATCCGGCGCATTGAATCATCGCAGGGCGCGGTGGGCGGCGCCGGCGCCGGCATTTCCGGCCCCGATCTGGCGGTGGCGCAGGCGGCCATGGCACAGCAGCACCAGGTGCTGGCCTCCCTCAAGGCCCAGCCCGCCGGCGGCCGCATGGTGGTGCGGATCACTCCCGACATTTCGCGTTGGGAGGGTACCGCCGCCGATGTTGAAGTTCGCGGCGGCGATACGCTGTTCATTCCCAAGCGGCCCAACTTCGTGGTTGTAACCGGGCAGGCCAACAGCAACGCTGCCATCACCTACTCGCCGGGCAAGAACGCATCCTGGTACCTGCAACAGGCGGGCGGCGCCACCTCGCTGGCCGATCGCAAGGGGATTTTTGTCATCCGCGCTGATGGCTCGGTTATCGGGTCCGGCGGCCATGGCTTCTGGAAAGGCAGTGTGCTGAGCAGCCGTTTGGAGCCCGGCGACACGCTGGTGGTCCCGTCGAAAATCATCGGCGGCTCCATGTTCTGGAAGAACCTGCTGAACACCGCCCAGATCACTTCCTCACTCGCCATCGCTGCCCGGGTGGCCACCAGTTTCTAGCATGAGGTTGGGACGATCCATTTCGTGCCTTCTACTGGCCGGCGCCCTGGCGCTGGCCGCATCGGCCCAGTCGCCGTCCAGTCCTGGGCAGGACGTCTGTACCGATCTGTCGGGCAAGATCGCGCTGCCCTGTCCGGGACAGAGCCGCGCGCCGGCTGCGCAGGACTCCCAACCAGGACAGCAAGCCGAGCCTGCGGCGAAAAAAGCAGCCCGGCAGGAACAAGCGAAAAAACCCCCGGCTAAGCACAAACAAAAACAAAAGGAACCGCGGGGCCGGCAAGCTAACCAAGGCTCCAGTCCCGGAGGAGAACAGGGCGCAACCTCTTTGAACGGGGTGCCGATCCATGACTCCGAGCTGCCCAGCGGCGCCGTGGTCGCGGGGCCGCCCCTTGCTCCCAGCAACACGGCCGCGCCGACCTCCCTGAATCGCGCCCCCATCGACGTGAACGATTCGCGGGCTGCCGTTCCGGATCTCAGCACGGAGCCGGTCGCGGCCTACCCCAGCTCTGGCGCGGGCTCTGCCATTTCGCTGCGCCGGCTGCCGCAAAACTTGATTGAGGACCAGAAGAATATCTGGCTCAGTCCGCTGCGGCTTCATCTGCAGGATGTGCAATGGCTGGCGCCGCTGCTGGGCGCGACGGCGATCACCATTGCCGCCGACCGCTCCATCCAGCGCGAGCTGCCGACCAATCCCAGGTTCATCAAGCGGAGCAACGATTTTTCCAACTATGGCGCGGCGGCTTTTGCCGCGGCCACCGGAGGGGCGTACGTCTGGAGCCGGTTAAGCGGCAACGAGCATATGCGACAGACCGCGTTGCTCAGCGGAGAAGCCGCCGCGAACACGCTCGCTCTGACCTACGCGATCAAGACAATTACGCACCGCGATCGCCCCTCCGAGGGCGACCGCACCGGCCGCTTCTGGTCCAGCGGAGATTCCTTCCCTTCGGAGCACGCGGCGGCAGCCTGGTCCATGGCCACGGTGATGGCAAGCGAATATCCCGGGCCGCTGCCGAAATTGCTGGCCTATGGCGGCGCGGCGGCGATCACGGCGGCTCGCGTCACCGCCAACAAGCACTTCGCCTCCGACGCGCTGGTAGGGAGTGCCTTAGGGTGGTTTGTCGGCCACGAAGTTTACCGCAGCCATCACGAGCGCTCGGACACGGCGGCCTACGGCAGGTTTGAGCGGGCGCCGCGCGAATCGCCTGCCGACCCGGCCAACATGGGTTCGCCATACGTGCCCTTGGACAGCTGGGTGTATCCGGCCATGGATCGCTTGACTGCTCTCGGGTACGTACAGAGCGGTTTTCTCGGCCTGCGCCCCTGGACGCGCATGGAGTGCGCACGGCTGGTGGGGGAGGCGGCAGACAATCTGCGCGACGATAGCTCCCGCGAAGCCCGCGCCACGTATGATGCGTTGGCCGCCGAGTTCGCCCCCGAACAGCGGCGTCGCGGTGGGGCGCGCAACCTCGGCGCCAGCTTGGATGCCCTCTATACCCGCATCACCGGCATTGCCGGACCACCGCTGCGCGACGGCTATCACTTCGGGCAAACCATAGTCAATGATTACGGGCGGCCCTACGGAGAAGGGCTGAACACGGTGACCGGGGTCGTGGCCAGCGCGGAGGCGGGCCCGCTTGCGATCTTTGTGCAGGGTGAACTGCAACACGCGCCGGGTGCGGGTCCGTTGCCGCTTGCCGCCCGCCAGGTGCTCACGTTCAGCGAGTATTTCCCACGCACGCCGGCGCCCGCGCTGCCCACGCCCGACATCACGCGCCTGCGCCTGCTTAACGCCTACGTTACCTTCGCCGTGCGCGGCTGGCAGCTCAGCTTCGGCAAGCAGAGCCTGTGGTGGGGACCAGGAGTGATCGGTCCCATGCTGTTCAGCAACAACGCCGAGCCCCCGCTCATGCTGCGCCTGGACCGGCAAAAACCTTTTGAACTGCCGTGGCTGCTTTCGCGCCTCGGTCCAATTCGTACGGAAATGTTTCTCGCCCATCTCGAAGGCCATCGCTTCGCCGTCACCACCGACGGCCTGGTTGGTTCATTTACGAGTACCCTGTCGCGGCAACCGTATCTGCTCGGGCAGAAGATCAGCTTTCGGCCGACGCCGAATTTCGAGTTTGGCGTCGGTTACACAGACGTAATCGGGGGACCCGGCTTCCCGCTGAACCTGGCTGCTTTCGGCCGTGCATTTTCCACCGTCCGCGGCGGCAAGGAGCATTTCAGCCGCACCGAGCCCGGCGACCGCAGGTCTTCGTTCGACTTCAGCTATCGCGTGCCGGGGCTGCGAAAATGGCTCACTCTGTACAACGATTCCTTTGTTGAAGACGAGATTTCGCCCCTCGGGTACCCGCGGCGGGCGGCCATGAATCCGGGCATTTACATCCCCCAGATCCCCAAGCTGCCCAAACTGGATTTCCGTCTGGAGAGCGCCTACACGGATGTGCCCAACATGGTTCCGCGGGCGTTCTTCTACTGGAACATTCGTTATCTCGACGGGTACACAAACGCCGGCAACATTATCGGTTCCTGGGTCGGCCGAATGGGCCGTGCGTTGCAAGCACAAAGCACGTATCATTTCTCTCCGGAGAATACGGTACAGGTGGCCTATCGGCGCTTCCAGGTCAACCCGCTTTTCGTGACCGGCAAACAAGAGGACATTTCTATCGGCGCCCATTGGAAGCTGCGCCCCGATCTGGAAGTGATCCCGTTCGTCCAGTACGAACGTTGGAACTATCCGGTGCTGGCGGGCCAACGGCAAAGCAATTTTACGACCTCCCTGGAAGTGGTGTTCCGGCCGGCGCGGCTGCGGCGGTGACCGGGAGCGATTCATATGCCTACTGTAGATATTGAGCGTATGCCGGCGAAGAGCACGCCTTCGGAGAGTGGCTGGCGGCAGGAATTCCCCCTGCTGGGTGTTTTATGGGAGAACCGGCACTTGATCGGCCGTGTCACAGCCGCCGGGCTGATTCTGACGTTGCTGATCGCATTGCTTCTTCCCAATCGCTACCAGTCGTCGGTCCGGCTCATGCCGCCCGACAAAGGCTCTAACACGAGTCTGGCCCTGATGGCTGCGGCGAGCCAATTCGTAAGTTCGGCGCCAGGGGCGCCGGCGTTGACCGGCATGGCCGCCAATATGCTGGGCGGCAGCCGCAGCGGCGCCCTGTTCGTGGGCGTGCTGGGCAGCCGCACCGTGCAGGATGCGATCATCAACCAGTTCGACCTGCGACGGATTTATTCGGACAAAACTTACAAGCAGGCGCGCGACGATCTCGCAGCGAACACCGACATTTCCGAGGACCGCAAGAGCGGCATTATCGCCCTGCGCGTCACCGACAGCGACCCTTCGCGGGCGGCGGCCATAGCGAAGGCCTATGTTGAGCAACTCAATCACCTGGTCGTCACCCTCGATACCTCCTCGGCGCACCGCGAACGCGTGTTTCTCGAACAGCGCCTGAAAGGCATCAAAGAGGACCTCGATTCAGCCACCAAGGCCCTGGGCGAGTTCTCCAGCAAGAACGTCGCATTTGATCCGAAGGATCAGGGCAAATCGATGCTCGATGCCACTGCCCAACTGGAGGCCGAGCTCATCGCCCGCAAATCCGAACTGGAAGGTTTGGAACAGATCTACGCCCCATCCAACTTCCGGGTGCGCACCGCACGCGCACGGGTGGAAAGCTTGCAGGCGGAGTTGAATAAACTGGGCGGAACATCCGCAACAGCCTCGAACTCGACCGGGGACAACGCCAATTTTCGCTACCCCTCCATCAAACAGTTGCCGCTGCTGGCCACCACCTATGCCGACCTGTACCGCCGCGCCAGGGTGCAGGAAGCGGTGTTTGAAATCCTGACCAAACAGTACGAGTTGGCCAAGATCGATGAGGCGAAGGAAATTCCCTCGGTCAAGGTGCTGGACTCGCCCGATGTGCCCGAGCGCAAGACCAGCCCGCACCGCTTCATTCTTACCCTGGTGGGAACAATCCTCAGCTGCCTGTGCGCCGGCGTATTCGTCATCGCGCGAGACGCCTGGAAGCGTATGCCGTCCGATCACGCCGGCAAGATGATGCTCCAGGACATCGTATCCACTTCGCGGCCGTTTTGGGCGACAACCCTTCGCTGGAGTAGCTGGCCGTCTCGGGCGATGCGGGCCCTTCGAGAGCGGCGCCGCCGTGCTGCTGGAGAAAACGGCCAAGACGGCAACAACCACGACGCGGGTTAAGCCGGGACGGAGCGACGGGAACAGCGAGTCCAGCCCGTGAACAGATGAGCATGCATCCAGCCGCAACTCCAAGTGGGACTCCGGCATACGTCGTGACGCCCCGCACGGTGGGTGTCCTCGTGCTGGTCACGGCGGGCTGCGTGCTATCCGCTCTGTTTTCCTTCCTGGTGTCTCCGGCAGCGGCTCTGGTGTACGGTTTTGCCCCGCCGATGGCTGTGCTGGCGCTATGGCTTGGCTGGCGCAACCCGCTCGCCATCGCCGGTCTGGTGCTGCTTTTGCTGCCGCTGCAGCCGCTTCCGACCATGGCCATGCAAGCCGCCGGTTTGTGGTATGCGAAGCCATTTTCAGCAGCGAAAGAACTGGGACTGATATTCGCCGTCGTGGCGCTGCTATGGCGGGGCGAGCGACCCCGGCTGCTCTCAAGTGACTGGCTGTTGATCGCCTTGGTCGCGGTGGCGGTAGGCTGCCGTGTGTTCGGCGGCGTGACCGTTGGTCTCAAAGATGACTTGGAGTTCGGCCTCGCCTATGCCGCGGGTCGGGTGATCCAGCTTTCCTTCGATCAACAGGTGGCCTGGGTGCGGCGTGCGTTGATCATGATGGGCGCTTTGTCAGTACTCGCGCTGCTGGAATACTGGTACGGCGGTATTGCCGTGCGCATGCTCCTGATGCACTGGATGCCCGCTGACCTCCCCAGCCAATTCACCGCAACCGGCTACTCCGCCTATCGCGTGGCCGCAACCTTGAACGGGCCAGTCGAGTTCGGCTGTCTATGTGCCTTCATGTTCATCCTGGTGGCCGCCTACCGCGATGCGCTCAGCTGGAAGCTTCACTTGCTGCTGGTTCCGATTGGCGCCGGACTGCTGCTCTCCGTGACCCGTTCGGCGTGGGCGGCCGCTTTGTTGGGACTCGCAATCGTCGAATGGAAGCGCGGCAAGAAGGTCCGGGTCATCGGCGTGCTTGCCGGCGCGGCGCTGCTGTTCCTGGCCATAGCGCCGCTGCTGGGTTTGGGCGATTATCTGCATGCCACGCGTTCCGGCGAGGACGTTTCCCTGCAGGGGCATGAGGAAAGTCTGCGCACTTACTGGAATCTGGCGCTGGAGCGCCCGATGGGCAGCGGGCCGGGCACGGTCGGTCCGCGCGCGCTGGAGCGGTCCGGTACTGCGATCAACGTTGAAAGCAGCTATCTCACCCTCGGCCTCCAGTATGGGGTTCTGGGCGGATTGTTGTTTGTCGCCTTCTGCCTGGCGGCCTTTTATCTGTGCTGGACCAGCGGAGCGGCGCTGGGTGGCTGCGCTGCGGGAATTCTTGGTGGTTACTTGCTGACCATGCTGGTGCTGCCGATGCATATTAGTTTCCCCATCGCTGCCTGGGCGTGGCTGCCGGTCGGCATGGCCGTTTCCGCCCGGCAGAGCGGCGAGAATGCCCGCAGCATCTTCCCACTGGCGCACGGGAGTGCGAATGCATAGCTCTTCCTGCACGGTCCTGGTCGTCTGCGGTACTCGCCCTGAGGTTATCAAACTGGCGCCGCTGGCGCGGGAACTGCAGGCGCGACCGCGCGAGTTCGTCTGCCGCGTGTGCCTCACTGGCCAGCATGCGCACTTGTTGGGCAAGACGCTGGACATGTTTGATGTCGCAGCCGACCACCACTTGGACATCATGGTGCACAACCAGTCGCTGCACCATGTAGCCGCCACCGTTATTTCGCGCCTGCAGCCCATCCTGGAGCGCGAGCAGCCCGACTGGGTGGTTGTCCAGGGTGACACGACGACCACGTTGGCGGCGACGGTCGCTGCGCATTATTCCCGGGTGCGCGTCGCCCACGTGGAGGCGGGCTTGCGAAGCGGGAATGAGTGGCATCCGTTTCCGGAGGAGATCAATCGCCGACTGGTTGACCACGCCTGTCACCTGCATCTGGCGCCCACGGACTCGGCGCGCCGCAACCTGCTGGCGGAGGGCATTCCCGAGACCCGCATACGGGTGACGGGCAACACCGTTATTGATGCGGTCCTGCACGTAGCGCGACTTCCCGAGGATGCGTCCGCGCGGGCGCTGAAGTCGATTCCGTTCAGTACGCGCCGCCTGGTGCTGGTCACCGCCCACCGGCGGGAGAACTTCGGTGCTCCCATGGGGGAAATCGCGGCTGCCATACGCGAGCTGGCGCGCAGGTACGCGTCCGATGTCCATTTTGTCTTGCCGGTGCATCCCAACCCCAACGTGCGCAGCGTGGTCTTTCCCGTGCTGCAGCGGGAGCCGAACGTTTCGCTACTTGCCCCGCTGGAATACAGGCCATTCGTGCAGTTGCTGAAGCGCGCTACGCTGGTGCTGAGCGATTCGGGGGGCATCCAGGAGGAAGGCGTCGCCCTGGGGATTCCTGTGCTTCTGCTCCGTGAGGTCACGGAGCGTCCGGAAGGGGTGCAGGCGGGTACCGTGCGCGTGGTGGGCACGAGGAGAACGGCAATCGTGGAACAAGCCTCGGCATTACTGGACAACGAAGCCGCCCGAACTGCCATGGCGCGGCCCAGCGATGTCTATGGCGACGGCCGAGCCAGCCAACGCACGGCCGAGGCGCTGCTGGAGCTGCGACATGTGGGAACACCCGATTCTGCCGCTGCCGCCGTTACAACCGGAGGCGCCCTCTGACACGAGAACTCCAGCACAAGATTGAGGGCCGGAAGATCTGGGATGCGGTGTGGCAGAGTGAGCGCCTCCAGAGCGCGGATCCGCTTTCTGCATTGATCTTTCGCGTGGTTATATCCGAGTTCGGTCGCGACTTGCGAGGCGCCCGCGTACTCGAGGTGGGCTGCGGCAGCGGGCGGATTTCGATCGGTATGGCTGAGTCGGGAGCCGAGATCACGCTGCTGGACTATTCCAGCGAGGCACTCCTGACCGCGCGCACGCAATTGGCACACAGGGCGGTGAACGCGGAGCTGGTTTGTGGTTCGATGTTCCAGTTGCCATTCCAGGATGGCAGGTATGACCTGGTGTGGAACGCGGGCGTGCTGGAACATTACGGAGAACGCGATCAGAAGACCGCGTTATCGGAGATGTTGCGCGTCTGTGCCGTTGGGGGAAGCATAATCACTCTAAATCCCAGTTCGCGCGCCTATCTGTATCGGGCCGGCAAATATATCGAGGAGAGACTCGGAAAATGGAAGTACGGATATGAGCAGCCGGTTGCCAGTCTCGCTCCGGTGCTGCATGCGCTCGGCATTGCGCGCGTTCGCGAGTTCACGGTCGGGTTCTATGAACAGTTTACCTTTCTGCGGGCAGTCCCGATGATACGGTTTTTCGCCCACCACTTCGCCGCCTGGGGCCGGGTCCACTGGCCCGCCCTGCAAACTCGCGGCGGCTATCTTCTGGCGACCGTATTTCGCAAACCGGCTGCTGCGGAACACGCACCGGTGGTTCACGCCCTGGCGTGACAATGTCTATCGTATCGCCGAGTACACTTGACGAGCACGGCGTGCACCAGATGCCCGCATCGTTCATGGCGGCGGCGCTGCACGCCGTCACCGGTGCGGTGGTCGGCCGCGTGCTCATGGGAATCGCCAGCGCGCTGCTGGCCCGCTTGCTGGGTCCTGCCGACTTCGGGGTTTACGGCACCGTGATCGGCGTCGTGAGCCTGGGCAGCACTGCCGCTTTGCTGGGGCAGGGCGTGGTCCTGACCAAGTTCATTCCTCCCCTGCGCCACACCGATCGGGCGGAATGCATTTCCATCCTGCTGCACGTTCTCCTGCTGGCCTTCGCCGTTACCGCCGTTGTCAGCACTGCTCTGGTACTTGGCGCCGGCTGGCTGGCACAGACCTTCTACGCCCAGCCCGGATTGGCCACGTTTTTCCACTGGACCGGTCTGTTGCTGCTCGCCGCGGGACTGTATGACCTGGGCCTCTCCGGCCTGGCCGCCAGTCAGATGTTTTCCCAGTTCCGCCAGGGCATCGTGCTGCGCAATGCGGCCATCCTGGTGCTATCCATCATCGGAGCGCTGTTGCTCGGGACGGGCGGGGCCTTGGCCGCCTTCGGCCTCGCCTCGCTCATCAGCTTTACGTGGATCGCTAGAAAGCTGCTGCGGGAATGGGGACCAGTCCGGCGATCTGTCGCAGCCACCCTCTCTATGCGGCGAATCGGGCGCCAGGTGGCGTTTGCTGCCCCGTGGTTCTTTGGTTCCATGCTTGTGGGTGTGGCGTTCTGGGTTGGCAACACGCTGCTGGTGCGGTATCACGGTCTGGCCGACGCGGGCCTGTTCAACAGCGCGTTCGTTTTCTACCAGGTCATCCTGTTTGTCCCGGCCAGCCTGACGGCGCCGATTATGTCGTTTCTGTCCAGCGCTACGGCAGAAGGCGAAACCGCTTTCAACTCGCTCGCTTCCCAGAATCTGCGGTTATTCTGGCTGATCTCGCTGCCCATCGTGACCGTCGCCTCGCTGGGTGGCTACGCTGTGTTGCCGGTAATTTTCGGCATGCGCTACCGCGCCGCATGCGTCGATGCCGGCATCCTGGCGGCCGCCGCGCTCTTGGCGGCACTGCTCAACGTGGTTGGGCCGGCGCTGGTCAGCTTGGGGCGGGTGCGGGCCGCCGGGGCCCTCAGCGGAATCTGGTTTGTGGCATTCGTCGCGGCGGCCTTTCTCCTGGTCCCGCGCTACGGCGCACATGGCCTGGCCTTCACCTTCCTGGCATCGTACGCGATCTATACCGGTTGTATTCATTTTCGGATCAGCAGCATGGCGGGGGTGTCGTGGCAGGGCACCGGCACCCTCGCCTTGATTTCCGCCGCCGTGTTCGTCGCGGCACTCCTGCTACATTCCTTGACCGTCGGTCACGCCGCCGCGGCCGGCGTGGCGCTCGCCTGCGCGGCGCTCGCGCTGGAATGGCGCCTGGCATTGCGCGTGGAGGAGCGGCGCTTAATCGTGCGCGCGTTGCACAAGCTATCGCGACGCACGTTCGCGCGGCCTCAAACCACATGAGGGCTTGCGACATCGTCTACGTGTCCGCCGTGCCCTGGACGTCGCAGCGACAACGGCCACACGCCATTGCGCTGGAACTGGCCCGCCGCTATCGCGTGCTGTATGTCAACTCCGTCGTCCGCTCCCTGCCAGGCCTGGTGCGCGACGCCTGGAAATTGGGATGGGCGCAGGTCCGGCCGCGAGCGGAAGAGATTGCGCCGAACCTGGTCCTGTTGCAGCCGTGGCCTCTGCTGCCCGGGGCCTGCTCGGTCGAGACCGCCAATCATGTAAACGCCACCTTCACCGCTCGCCAGATCGCGAGCTTCCTCGGCGAGAGCGCCGGGCCGTTCCTGCTGTGGCTGGCCACGCCTTGGGCAGCGGCACTTATCCCGGAACTGCGCCCGGCGCGCACCTGCTACGACTGCATGGACTTGATCCCCGCGTTCTATCGCGGCCACACGCGCACCCTGGTGGAGAAATTAGAAGCAACCGTGCTCCGCGGTTCCGACTTCGTGTTCGCCAGCTCACAAATCCTTTTCGACCGCTGCCGGGCTGTAAACAATAACGTGCACTTGGTGCGGAACGGTGTTTGGGTGGAGCAATATCAATTCCGTAGCGAGGTTCCGGTTGACCTCAGACCCCTTCCGCGCCCCCTTCTGGGCTATGTCGGGACGATTGGACCATGGATGGAGTGGAGCCTGCTCGCGGCGCTGGCGAACGCGTTTCCTCAGGCGAGCGTGGTTTTGATCGGGCCCATGCACGACCCCGCCAGACTGCGCGGCCTACCTGTAAACGTGCACTGGCTGGGCAGCAAGCCGCAAGCAGAGGTGGCGTCCTACATCGCCGCCTTTGATGTCTGCCTCATACCTTTCGTGCAGGACGAACTGTCCGCGGCCGTCAACCCGGTAAAGTTCTACGAACATTGCGCGGCGGGCAGGCCGACGGTTTCCGTGCCGCTGCCGGAACTGCAGGCCCATGCGCAGCTCTGTTATCTGGGCGGGACCGCGGACGAGTTCGTGGCCGCCACCCGCCTGGCGCTTGCCGAAGCCGCCGACCAAGAACATCAACAAGCAGCCGTCAAGGCACGGCGCCAGTTGGCGGCCGAGAACTCCTGGTCGGCGCAGGGCCAGCGCATACGCCGGGTGCTTGAGGCAGCGGTGCCGCCACAAGCTGCCTGGCAAGCGGAGGCGCCATGCCGGCTGTAAACGGATTGCCGGCCGCTGACCGCGAGCCGGTCGCCTGCCAAGACGAACGCGGAGTGGCAAATTTGATCATTCGCAAAGCAGCGGGGACCACGCGGATTTCCTCGGCCCTGCTCCGCCATGGACCCGGCACTCTTATGCTTCTCTTGGCGGTGGCCGGCTTCGTACGCGACATCCGCTTCGCAACATACCTGCCACGGGATGATGCGCCTTCCATCATCGCCAGATTCTCCAGGCTCAAGGCGGAATTGCCAACTCGCGGGACGGGGTGTTACGCGCCGCATCCGCGCAACTCACGGGAACTGCGGCCGTTCGGCTTGGCGCAGTACGCTTTAACACCCCTAATCCTAAAGTTGGAAGATGGCGATTGCCCTTGGACAATCGGCCCCGACTTCAGCTTAAAGGTGCGATGAGTTTCCTTTTAGTCATCCTGGTCGTCGCCATCGTGGGTTACGCAGTCGCGTCGCGTGTCCGCATGCCTGGCGCGCGCCCAGAGGAGGTCTTGCTGCTGCGATTGGGCCTGGTGCCTGGCATTGGATTCGGCGTGTTCTCTGCTTGGTACTTTGTTGTGCTTGCGTTGCACATCCCTTCCCCCATCCAGATCGCAGTCGAAATTCTGATTGCCGTCGGAGCCGCGACGTGGGCTTTTTTCCATCGCGAATCATCCTCGGAAACTTCAACACCAGATAGTTCAAGGCCCGGTCCCGACTCGAGGTTCTTGATCGCCGCGGTCATCGCGATCGCAGGGGTCAGCGCCGCATATTGGATCTTGTTCACTCGCCAACCATTGGGCTGGTGGGACGCGTGGTGGATTTGGAACGCGCATGCGCGGGTCATCCATCAAGCGGGAGTTGATTGGCCGGCCGTGATGCGGGGCTCCACTCACCCCGATTATCCTGCGCTGCTCCCGCTGACCGTTGCCAGGTTCTGGTCGTCCCTGCACGCCGAACCCGCGTGGGTCCCCGCCTTGGTTGGCTTTGCTTTCCTGCTCGGCACTCTTGCCCTGCTCTATGCCGCTCTCGGCATCCTGGCGGGAGCGAATTCTGGATGTGTTGCCGTCGTGTTGCTGGCAATGAGAATGGCCGTACCCTGGGTCGCAAGCAGCCAGTACGCCGATTGGCCCCTGGCGTACTTCTTTACTGCCTCCTTTGCCTTGATCCTGTTGGGACGCCCTACTCTTGTGCTGGCTGGGCTCATGGCGGGACTGGCTGCATGGACGAAGAACGAAGGGCTGCTGTTTGTCCTCGTGCTGAGCATCGCGATGGCTGTGTTCAACCGGCGCGCCCTTTTTGCGCTGGCGCCGGCTGCCGCCCCGGCGGTCGCGATCTGCCTCTGGTACAAGCGCATCGTGCATGTGCCGAACGATCTCTTCCACGGAAACGCTGATTTCTTGAGTGCTGGTCTTGGAGATCCGCGGCCGCTTCTCGTCCGCGTTACCGATCTTCATCGCTTGCATCTGATCATCTCCAGTTTCGGCCATCAACTTGTGCAGTTCGCCGCCATATTGCTGCTGGTCGTAGTGTTCGCTGCGCAACCGTCACCAGGCCGGCGATGGCTGTTTTTCCGTCTGCAAGTACGGTGGGTGAAGGCTCTGCGCATCTGCGCCGCCACGCTGCTGGCGATGATCGCGGGCTACACCGCCATGTATGTCATCAGTCCGTGGAACCTCCAGCTCCAGTTAGAAACTTCCGCGGATCGTCTGTTCGTACAGCTCTGGCCCGGCACTGTTTTGTGCGTTATCGCGGCGATGATGTCTTCGCGGTCACCATCGCCGGCCAGCGCCTGAGCTAAAACGTATGCCAGCATACGACCTTGCAGTCGCGTATCGGGTATACCCGCAGGTGTCGCCGCCCGCGCGGACGCTGCCCTTTGGCGATGACAAACTGGCGCTGGCCGAGGCCTGTCTGCGCTCGTTCCGCGATTCGCTCGGCCCGCTGCGGGTGAAGCTCTGGGCCGTGCTCGACACCTGCCCTCCGGCATACACGGCGGTGTTTCGCCGTTACTTCCCGGCCTCCGACCTGGAAATCGTGCCCCTGGAGAAGGCCGGGAATACTGCAACCTTCTCCCGTCAGATCGATATCCTGCTCGCCCAGCAAGCCGCAGAGTTGGTGTACTTTGCCGAGGATGACTATTTCTATCTGCCCGGCCAGTTCGCGGAAATGCCGGAGTTCCTGCAACGCCACTCCGATGTGGATTTCGTATCGCCATACGACCACCCGGACTGCTATCGCCTGCCGCTGCATCGCGGGTCCAAACTGCTGCGTGCCGCCGGGGCACGGCACTGGCGCACGGCGGCATCGACTTGTCTTACATTTCTCACGCGCCGGCGAACTCTTGCCGAATACGAGAGGGTCTTCCGCAGCTACGCGCGCGGAAATTTCGATTGCTCCATGTGGCTGAGCTTGACCAAGCACCGGGTGCGCAACCCACTGGCGGCATTGCGCTTCTTGGCGCACAATGATTTCGCTTGGAAAATCTTCGCCAAGGCATGGCTGTTTGCCGGACCGCAAATTGCCTTCGGTCG
>Ga0315268_10004457_pt1 | contig 15224 bp, 13 predicted proteins | sample C1_top_MG_FD_204535 | JGI IMG/M metagenome (GOLD analysis project Ga0315268, IMG submission 204535) | Sediment microbial communities from Yellowstone Lake, YNP, Wyoming, USA - C1_top | ecosystem: Environmental > Aquatic > Freshwater > Lake > Sediment | place: USA: Wyoming | collected 2017-08-01
CGTTGTGCAGGCCAGGCAGGTTGAGCGTGACGGGAAAGCGGCTGACGCTGCCGTTTTCGCGCACGCAATCGAAACGCATCTGTCCACCCGCCGCCACGACGTTCTCGGCGCGGATATTGGCCTGGGAAGCGAGGCCGTAGCGCACGATCTGCTTCGATACCCGCGGCATGATCTCGCGCAGGTTGGCGTCGTCGGCGCAGAGCACGGCGACGCCGTAGAAGGGCAGGTGCTGGAGGAAGTCGACGAAAGCCTGCTTCAACCGGTTGAAGTCGTGGCCGTAGGTTTCCATGTGGTCGGCATCGATATTCGTGACGACGGCGATCACCGGCTGCAGATGGAGGAAGGAGGCATCCGATTCGTCCGCCTCCGCGACCAGGAAATCGCCCTGGCCGAGCCGCGCGTTGGCCCCGGCCGAGTTCAGCCGGCCGCCGATGACGAAGGTCGGATCGAGGCCGCCCTCGGCCAGCACGCTGGCGATCAGGCTGGTGGTTGTGGTCTTGCCGTGGGTGCCGGCCACCGCGATGCCCTGCTTCAGGCGCATCAGCTCGGCCAGCATCAGGGCGCGCGGCACCACGGGAATCAGCGCCTCGCGCGCGGCGACGACTTCCGGGTTGTCCGCCCGGACCGCGGTGGACACCACCACGGCGTCGGCGCCGGCGATGTTGGCGGCACTGTGGCCCAGCGCGATGGCGACGCCCAGCTTCGCCAGGCGCCGGGTCGCCGCACTGTCGGCGAGGTCGGAGCCGCTCACTTCATAGCCCTGGTTCAGCAGCACCTCGGCGATGCCGCTCATGCCCGAGCCGCCAATGCCGACAAAGTGGATGCGTTGGATCTTATGTTTCATCGCCGACCTTTCATTTCGCCAGCGCCATGCACGCCCGCGCCACGCAGGCAGTGGCCTCGGGCTTGGCCAGGGCGCGCGCCTTCTCGGCCATCTGCAGCAGTTGCTCGCGCGTCAGATTGCGCATCAGCGCCAGTTTTTCCGGCGTCAGTTCCGCCTGCGGCAGCAGGACGGCGGCGCCGGCGTTGGCCAGGAAGCGGGCATTGCCGCTCTGGTGATCGTCCACCGCATGCGGGAAGGGGATCAGGATGCTGGCCACGCCGGCAGCGGCCAGTTCAGCAACGGTGAGCGCGCCGGCGCGGCAGATCACCAGGTCGGCCCAGGCGTAGGCACCGGCCATGTCCTCGATGAAGGCGACGCAGTCCGCCTTGACCCCCGCCGCCCGGTAGTTCTTCTCCAGCGCTTCGAGGTGCCGCTCGCCCGACTGGTGCACGACCTGCGGCCGCGCCTCCTCGGGCAGCAGCGCCAGCGCCAGGGGGACATTCTCGTTCAGCGCCGCGGCGCCGAGGCTGCCGCCCAGCACCAGAAGCCGCAATGGACCGGCGCGATCCTTGAAGCGCAGCGCCGGGACGGGCAGGGCAGTGATCTCGGCGCGCAAGGGATTGCCGCACCATTCGCTCTTCCTGAGCGTGCCGGGGAATCCGGTCAGAACGCGATTGGCGACGCGCGCCAGGACGCGGTTGGCCAGGCCCGCCACCGAATTCTGCTCATGCACCGCCAGTGCCCGCCGGGTGAGCGCCGCCATCAGCCCGCCGGGAAAGCTGACGAAGCCGCCCATGCCGAGCACGACGTCCGGCCGGATACGGGCCAGTGCCTGCTTCGCCTGCCACAGGGCGGAGAGCAGATTGAACGGCAGCATCAGCTTTTTCACGAGGCCCTTGCCGCGCAGCGCGCCGAAGGAGAGCGGCGCCAACTCGTAGCCGCGAGCCGGCACCAGCCGGGCCTCCATGCCGGCCGGATTGCCCAGCCAGACCACGTGCCAGCCCTGTTCGCGGACGTAGTCGGCCACCGCCAGCCCGGGAAAGATATGTCCGCCCGTGCCGCCAGCCATGATCAACAGGGTCTTAGTCATCGCTGGATGCCTCCGGGGAAATCCGTGCGGACACATCTTCGGCGCAGGCTAATGTGAGCATAGCGAACGATAAGCGCGCAGCGCGGCCGGAGCCAAATGTGTGTCCGCCCGTGCCGCCAGCCATGATCAACAAGGTCTTAGCCATCGTACGATGTCTCCGGTAGGTCGGGCTTTAGCCCGACGACCATAAGCAGTCCCGTGGGACATGTCGGACTGAAGTCCGACCTACGCGAACAAGTTAGCCTGCGCCGAAACAGATTGCTCATGCGCTCTGCCCCCGCATGAATGAATGGTTTTGGCTGCGGCCACCCCTGACGGGGTTTAACTTGCTTACGCAAGTTAGCCTGCGCCGAAACAGATTGCTCATGCGCTCTGCCCCCGCATGAGCAATCTGTTTTCGTAATCCACCCGCAACAGGATGGCCAGGGCGACGCAGTTGACGACTATCCCGGAGCCGCCGTAGCTCATCAGCGGCAGAGTCAAGCCCTTGGTCGGCAGAAAGCCCATATTGACGCCCATGTTGATGAAGGCCTGGATGCCGATCCAGATGCCGATGCCCTGCGCCACCAGGCCGGCATAAACCCGGTCGAGGGTCAGTGCCTGGCGGCCGATGACGAAGGCGCGCTGCACGATCAGCGCGAACAGAATGATCACCGTGGCGACGCCGACGAAGCCGAGCTCCTCGGCGATGACTGCGAGCAGGAAGTCGGTATGCGCCTCGGGCAGATAGAACAGCTTCTCGACGCTGGCGCCCAGGCCGACGCCGAACCATTCGCCGCGGCCGAAGGCGATCAAGGCGTGGGACAACTGGTAGCCGCGACCGAAATCGTCCTGCCACGGATCCATGAAACCGAAGATGCGCTCGCGGCGGTAGGGCGAGATCCAGATCAGGACCACGAAGCCGGCCAGCAGCACCACCACCAGCGCACCGAACAGCCGGGCATTGATCCCGCCCAGAAACAGGATGCCCATGGCGATGCAGACGACGACCACGAAGGCGCCGAAGTCGGGCTCCTTGAGCAGCAGGCCGCCGACCAGAAGCATGACCCCCGCCATCGGGACGAAGCCGCGGCGGAACGAATCCATGTCGGTGAGCTTGCGCGTCGTGTAATCGGCGGCATAGAGCACCACCAGGAGTTTGGTCAGTTCCGAGGGCTGGAGATTCACCGGCCCCAGCGGCAGCCAGCGGTGGGCGCCGTTGACCGAACGGCCGATGTGCGGCACCAGCACCGCCAGGAGCAACACCAAACCGGCGACGAACAGCCAGGGTGCAGCCTGCTGCCAGAGGCGTACCGGAATCTGGAAGACCACCGCGCCAATGATCAGGCCGATGGTCACGAACACCCCGTGCCGGACCAGGAAATAGGTCGACTGATAACCGGTGAACTTGCTCGCCTCGGCGGTGGCGATCGATGCCGAATAGACCATCACCAGGCCGAACAGCAGCAGCGACAGCGCCGACCAGAGCAGCCAGACGTCGAGCTCCTGTGGCACGGCGGCCGATGCCTGGCGCATCATGCGGCGGCTCCCGCCGGGTCGGCCGCCAGCGCTTGCACCGCAGCGGCAAAAACCTCGGCACGATGGGCGTAGTTGCGATACATGTCGAAGCTGGCGCAGGCCGGCGACAGCAGCACCGCGTCGCCTGGCCTGGCCGCCGCGGCGGCGGCCCGCACCGAGGCATTCATGTCATCGGCATGAATGACGGGTAGGCCAGTCGAGGCGATCGCCGCCTCGATCAAGGGTGCATCCCGGCCGATCAGCACCACTGCCCTGGCGTGCCGCTTCACCGCTTGCGCAAGCGGCGAGAAATCTTGGCCCTTGCCCTCGCCGCCCGCGATCAGGACGATCTTGCCGCCATCTTCTCCGCCTAGACCGGTGAGCGCCGCCACCGTGGCGCCGACATTGGTGCCCTTCGAGTCATCGAAATAGCGCACGCCGGCGATCTCGGCGATCTTCTCGACGCGGTGCGGCAGGCCCTTGAAAGACTTCAGCCCTTCGACCAACCGGGGCAGCGGCAGGCCGATGGCGTGGCACAGCGCCAATGCCGCCAATGCATTGGCGGCATTGTGCTGCCCGGCGACGGGCAGCACCGACTGCGGCAGCAGGTAACGCTCGCCCTGCACCAGCCACGGTTCGCCGCTGTTCACGCGCAGGCCGAAATCATCGATCATCCCCGGCGCATCGAGACCGAAGCTGATCAGCCGGCGACCGGGCAGCGCCATCGTGCGCACATGCGCATCCTGCCGGTTCAGCACCTGCGCGCCCGTCCCCTGAAAGACGCGCGCCTTGGCGCTGGCGTATTCGCCGAGGTCGATGTAGCGGTCGAGGTGATCTTCGCTGACATTGAGCACTGCCGCCGCATCGGCATTGAGCGAGCTCGTCGTCTCCAACTGGAAGCTCGACAGCTCCAGCACCCAGACATCGGGCAGGCGACCGCCGTCTTGCCGCGCCATCAGGGCGGTGAGCGCCGATGGCGAAATGTTGCCGGCGACTTCCGCATCCCAGCCTACGGCGCGGCACAGGTGCCCGGCCAGGGCCGTCGTCGTGGTCTTGCCGTTGGTGCCGGTGATGGCGATCACCCGGCTGTACCTTTCGCCCTGGCCGCGCAAGCCCAGATCGCGCAGCGCCTGGGCGAACAGCTCGATCTCGCCTTGTACCGGGATGCCGCGGGCGTGCGCCTCGATGACCAGCAGGGAGCCGCCCGAGAGCCCCGGCGAGAGCGCGAGCAGATCGACCCCCTCGAGCAGGGTCTTGTCCGGGATCCTGATGAAGTCGCCGGGGATGAACTCTGCCGAAGCCACGCTGGCCCGTAGCGCTGCCAGTGACGGCGGAGCCATCCGCGTGTCGGCGACGCGCACGCGCGCACCCTGGCGTGCGCACCAGCGCGCCATCGCCAGCCCGGATTCGCCCAGGCCGAGAACAAGAACGAGTTTGCCGGAAAGCTTCATCGTATTTTCAAGGTCGACAGTCCGAACAGCACCAGCATGATGGTGATGATCCAGAAGCGGACCACGATCTGGGTCTCCTTCCAGCCGGACAGCTCGTAGTGGTGGTGCAGCGGCGCCATGCGAAAAATGCGCTTGCCGCCCGACCACTTGAAGTACAGCACCTGCAGCATCACCGACAGGGTCTCGGCGACGAACACGCCGCCCATGATGAACAGCAGGATCTCCTGGCGCACGATCACCGCCACCGTGCCCAGCGCCGCGCCCAGCGCCAGGGCGCCGACGTCACCCATGAACACCTCGGCCGGATAGGCGTTGAACCAGAGGAAACCCAGTCCTGCACCGACCATCGCGCCGCAGAATACCGTCAGCTCGCCCGCACCCGGGATGAACGGCAGCAGCAGGTACTTCGAATAACCGGCGTGGCCGGCGACGTAGGCGAAGATGCCCAGCGCCGCGCCGACCATCACCGTCGGCATGATCGCCAGCCCATCCAGGCCATCGGTGAGGTTCACCGCATTGCTGGTGCCGACGATGACGCAAAAGGTGAGCGCAATGAAACCGAAGACCCCGAGCGGATAGGACACGCTCTTGAAGAAAGGCACGATCAGGTCGGCATTCGGCGGCAGATGAATGCTGAAGCCGCTTTGCAGCCAGGCCCAGAACAGGTCGATGAAACGCGCGTTGTCGTGCGCCGACACCGAGAAGGCCAGATAGACGGCGGCGATCAGGCCGATCACCGACTGCCAGAAGAACTTGGTCCGGGCCGGCAGACCCTTGGGATTGCCGTGCACCACCTTGCGCCAATCGTCCACCCAGCCGATCACGCCGAAGCCGAGCGTCACCACCAGCACGATCCAGACGAAGCGGTTGTTGAGTTCGCTCCACAGCAGCGTACTCACCGTCATCGAGATCAGGATCAGGGCGCCGCCCATGGTCGGCGTCCCGGCCTTGATCAGATGGCTTTGCGGACCGTCGTCGCGCACCGACTGGCCGATCTTCTTGGCGGTGAGCCAGCGGATCAGTATCGGGCCGAAGATGAAGGAAATGATCAGCGAGGTCAGAGTGGCCAGCACCGCGCGCAGCGTGATGTAGCCGAAGACGTTGAAGGCGCGGATGTCCTTCGCCAGCCATTGGGCAAGTTCAAGCAACATCGGAATCCCCTCTCTGTGCCGCAATGGCCTCTACCACGCGCTCCATCTTCATGAAGCGCGAGCCCTTGACCAGCACCGTCGTCTGCGCGTCGAGCAGTCCCCGCAAGCTCTCGATCAGCGCTGCGACATTCTTGAAATGGCTGGCGCCGCCGTCGAAGTTGCGCACCGCGGTGGCCGCCTGTTCGCCGACGGCCAGCAGCCGGTCTATGCCCATGCTCTTGGCGTAGCCGCCGATCTCGTCGTGGAACTGCGCCGCCGCGGGGCCGATCTCGCCCATGTCGCCCATGACCAGGATCTTCCTCCCCGGCAGTGCCGCCAAAACGCCGATGGCGGCGCGCATCGAGTCCGGGTTGGCGTTGTAGCTGTCGTCGATCAGCGTCGCCCCGTTGATCGCCGGCTGGCGCTGCAACCGGCCCTTGGCGCCGGCATAGCCGGCGAGGCCGGCGACCACGGCGGCGAGATCCGCCCCGACGGCCAGGCAGGCCGCCGTCGCCGCCAGGGCATTGGCGGCATTGTGGCGCCCGGGCAACTGCAATTCGACCGCCGCCGCCCCGGCCGGCGTGGACAGCGCCAGCCGGCTGCCGAAGGCAAGCGGCGTGACCTCTGCCGTGACCTCGGCGGCGGCGGCGCCGTCCAGGGAAAAGCCGATGACCTGATGAGCGCCGGCCAGTTCGCGCCAGAGCGCGGCGTGGGCATCGTCGCAGTTGATGACGGCGATGCCGTCATCCTCCAGCCCCGCGAAGATCTCGCCCTTGGCCAGCGCCACTGCCTCGATGCTCCCCAGCCCCGCCAGGTGGGCGCGCTGGGCGTTGGTGACGACGGCGACGCTGGGCCGCGCGATGTTCGTGAGGGTGTCGATCTCGCCCGGATGGTTCATGCCCATCTCGATCACCGCGGCGTGATGGCCGGCGTTGAGCTGGAGCAGCATCAGCGGCATGCCGATGTCGTTGTTGAGATTGCCCGCGGTGGCCAGCACCGCGAGCGCCGGGTCCAGACCGTCGGCCCGCGCCTGCTCCCTGAGAATCGCGGCGCACATTTCCTTGACCGTGGTCTTGCCGTTGCTGCCGGTGACGGCGATCAGCGGCAGCTCGAAGCGGCTGCGCCAGCTGGCGGCGAACTGGCCCAGCGCCAGCCGGGTATCGGCCACAACGAGCAGCGGTAGCGGCTCTGCTTCTCCCTCGGCGTCTCCCTTGGCGCGCTGTTTCGTACGCTGTTTCGTATGCGCCTCGACCCACTTCGCCTCGACCATCGCCGCCGCGGCACCCGCAGCGAGCGCCGCTTCGACGTAGTCATGACCGTCGAAGTGCTCCCCTCTCAGGGCAATGAACAGCTCGCCGGCCTTGATGCCGCGGCTGTCGGTACACACGCCGGCGAAGCGGCTGCTCTCATCACAGTTGATCAGTTCCCCGCAGGTGGCCTGCGCCGCTGCCTGAAGCGTCATCATCGCTGACTCCTCCGTGCCGACAACGCCCGCTTCGCCTGTTCGAGGTCGGAGAAAGGCAGGCGGGCGCCGCCGACTTCCTGGTAGGACTCATGACCCTTGCCGGCGAGCAGCACCACGTCTTTCGCCGCGGCGTCCATCACCGCCAGGCGGATCGCGGCGGCGCGATCCGGCTCGACCCGCGGGGCGCTCTTCATGCCGCCCAGAATGTCGTCGATGATCATTTGCGGGTCCTCGTTGCGCGGGTTGTCGCTGGCGAGCAGCACCCGGTCGGCCAGGCGTTCGGCCACCGCCCCCATCAGCGGACGCTTGCCGGCATCGCGCTGGCCGCCGCAGCCGAACAGGCAGACGAGGCGGCCCCCGCGCGCCTGCGCGACTTCGCGCAGCGTCGCCAGCGCCTGCTCCAGCGCATCGGGGCTATGGGCATAATCGACGACCACCAGCGGCTCACCCCGGCCATCGCTCACCGCCTGCATCCTGCCCGGCGGCGGCGTCAGTTTCCCCAGCACCGCCACGGCGGCGGCCAGCGGAAGGTCCGCGGCGATCAACGCGCCCAGCACCGCGAGCAGGTTGGCGGCGTTGAAGCGGCCGAGCAGCCCGGTCTCGACCTGCGCCGAGTCCTGTCCGCTCCTGGCGGTGAAGCGGATGCCGCCGCCGGTAACCTCGAGATCCTCGGCCGCAACGAGCGCTTCGACCTTGCCCGCCAGGCTCGCCGCCGGATCCAGGGTGTAGCCCAGACGGCGCACGCCGCTGCCTTCGAGCCGGGCGGCGAGCGTCCTGCCGAATTCGTCGTCGAGATTGAGCACCGCGGTCTTGAGTCCCGGCGTGGCGAACAACTGCGCTTTGGCCTCGCCATAGTCGGCCATGTCCACGTGGTAGTCGAGATGATCGCGACTGAGATTGGTGAACACCGCGACGGCGAAGTCCAGACCTGAGACCCGCCCCTCGGCCAGGCCGATCGAGGAGACTTCGATGGCGCAAGCCTCTGCCCCAGCCGCCGCCAGACCCGACAGCGTGCGCCGCAGACTGATCAGATCGGGCGTGGTGTTCATGCCCGACTGCATGACCCCCGGGAAACCGCTGCCCAGCGTTCCGATCACGGCGCAGGGCTTGCCCAGCAGACTCATCGCCTGCGCGATCCACTGGCTCACCGAGGTCTTGCCGTTGGTGCCGGTGACCCCCACCAGCCACAGCCGCCCTGAGGGCCGGCCATAGACGAGATCGGCGATGTCCCCGGACAGCGAGCGCAACGCCTTGACCCCGAGCGCGGGCACGGCGATCGCCGGGAGGGCAAAATCTCCATCGTCCTCCCAAAGCACCGCCGCGGCGCCGCGCGCCACCGCATCAGTGATATGCGCACGGCCATCGCCATTGACCCCGGCCAGGGCGACGAAGACCTCGCCCGGCGCCAGGCGGCGCGAATCGGCGCACAGGCCGACCAGGATCACGCCCTGCCTTTTGAGCTCGTCTACGACGGACTGCGCGACGCTCATGTCCCCTCCTTGATCAGGGGGGTGTTCTGGTTCGTCGCCTGCAGTGGCGTCAGGGGCGCATCGGGCGCGACCCCCAGGGCGCGCAGGCTGCCCGCCATCACCCGGGAGAAGGCCGGGGCGGCGACATCGCCGCCGTAATAGCTGCCGGCCGACGGCTCGTCGATCATCACCGCGATGACCAGGCGCGGATCGGAGGCCGGCGCGAAGCCGACGTAGCTGGCGACATAGCGATTGACGTAAATGCCGCCCTCCACCTTGTGCGCCGTGCCGGTCTTGCCGGCGACGAGATAGCCGGCAACCCGCGCCTTGGGCGCCGTGCCGCCCGGCTCCTCGACCATTTCCAGCATCGCCCGCACCTCATGCGCGGTCTGCTCGGTGAAAATTTGCTTGCCGGAGAGGGGCGGCGAATCCAGCTTAGTCAATGACAGGGGGATGAGATCGCCGTTGCGGGCGAACACCAGGTAGGCATGGGCGAGCTGCATCAGGGTCACCGAGATGCCGTTGCCGTAGGCCATCGTGGCCTGCTCGATCGGCCGCCAGTTCTTGTACGGCCGCACCCGGCCGCCGACCTCGCCCGGGAAGCCGAGCTTCAGCGGGTGACCGAAGCCGAGCTTCTCGAAGTTGTCCCACATCTCCTCTGCCGGCAAGGTGAGGGCGATCTTGGCGGCGCCGATATTCGAGGATTTCTGGATTACCTGGGCCACCGTCAGGATGCCGTGCGGCTCGGAATCGTGAATCGTCGCGGTGCCGATGGTGAGCCAGCCGGGTGCGGTCTGGATGCGGCTGTCGAAGCGGAACTTGCCCTTGTCCAGCGCCAGCGCGATGGTGAAGGGCTTCATCGTCGAGCCGGGCTCGAAGGTGTCGGTCAGGGCGCGGTTCCTCAACTGGGCGCCGGTCAGCTTGGTGCGATTGTTCGGATTGTAGGTAGGCATGTTGGCCAGTGCCAGCACTTCCCCGGTCCTGGCATCGAGCACCACGATGCTGCCCGCCTTGGCCTTGTTGTCGATCACCGCCTGGCGCAGATTGGAATAGGCGAGGTACTGGATCCTGTCGTCGAGCGCCAGCACCACGTCCTTGCCATCCTGCGGCGGCCGGATCGAATCGACATCCTCGACCACGTGGCCGCGCCTGTCCTTGATGACGCGGCGGCTGCCGGATACCCCCGCGAGAGCGGACTGATAGGCCAGTTCGACGCCCTCCAGGCCGACGTCGCCGGCTCCGGTGAAGCCCAGGACATGGGCGGTGACGTCGCCGGAAGGATAGTAGCGGCGGTACTCGGTCTGGTCGTGGATGCCGGGTAGATCGAGGGCGAGGATTTTGGCCGCGACATCGGGCGGAATCTGCCGCTTCAGAAAGACGAAATCGCGGTTGCCGGCGAGCTTGCGATTCACCTCGCGCACGTCCATCTCCAGCAGCTTCGCCAGTTGATTCACCTGCGCCGGTTGCAGTTGGGCGTCCTCGGGAATGGCCCAGATCGACTTCACCGGCGTCGACACCGCCAGCACCCCGCCGTTACGGTCCATGATCCGGCCGCGCGTGGCCGGCAGCTCGATCACTCGGGAATAACGCTGCGCCCCCTTCTCCTGCAGGAAAGTGCTGTTGAATCCCTGCAGATAGATCGACCAGCCGGCCAGGGTGACGAAACCGGCCAGGATGCCGAGCAGCAGCAAGCGCGAGCGCCAGGCGGGCAGGCGCTGCGAGAGCAGGGGGCTGTTGGCGAATTTCATTTCGCGGCTTCGATGGTGATGACCTGATCGGCGGTCGGTGGCTTCATATGCAGCTTGTCGCGGGCGATCTTCTCGACCCGGGCGGGGGCGGCCCAGGTGCTCTGCTCCAGTTGCAGTTGCCCCCATTCCACTTCCAGGCTGTGCATCCGCACTTGCGCCTGTTCGAGGGCGGTAAACAGCTTGCGCGCGCGGTAATTCGAGGACACCGTGCCGAGGGCGCTGGAAACCACGAGCAGGATCAGGATCAGGTTTGCGCGGAGCATCGTTTTTCAGCCACGCGCATCACCGCGCTCCTGGCCCTCGGGTTGGCGGCTATTTCCGCGGCGCTCGCGCGCACCGCCCGCCCGACCAGGCGCAGCGCCGGGACAGGCAGCTCGGCGGCGCGCAACGGCAGCCGGGTCGGGAGACTGTCCGGCTGCGACTGTTGGCGCAGGAAACGCTTGACGATGCGGTCTTCGAGCGAGTGAAAGCTGATCACCACCAGCCGGCCCCCGGGCGCGAGTCGCGCGGCGCACGCAGGCAGCGCTAGCGACAACTCCTCAAGTTCCTGATTGACGTGAATCCGTAGAGCTTGAAAGCTGCGCGTCGCCGGATGCTTGCCCGGCTCGCGTGTGCGGACGGCCTTTTCCACGAGCGCGGCAAATTGTCGTGTGCTTGAAACACGGTATTCGCGCCTAGCAGCAACAAGCGCCTCTGCAATCGCATGAGCAAACCGTTCTTCGCCATAATCTCTGATCACCCTTTCTATCTCGGTTTGTGAAGCCTGCTCCAGCCACTCCGCGGCAGTTTCGCCGCGGCTGGTATCCATCCTCATGTCGAGCGGCGCGTCGTAGCGGAAACTGAAGCCGCGCTCCGCGTCGTCCAATTGCGGCGAGGACATGCCCAGATCGAGCAGCACACCATCGACCTGCCCCACGCCCAAGCCGTCCAGCACCTCCCCGATCACCCCGAAAGCCGTGTGCACCAGGGTGAAACGGACATCGTTCAGCGCCTGTCCCGCGGCGATCGCCGCCGGGTCGCGATCCAGGGCCACCAGCCGGCCCGGCGCGGCCAGACGCGCCAATATTTCCCGGCTGTGGCCGCCGCGACCGAAGGTGGCATCGACATAAACTCCATCGGGCTTTACCGCCAATGCCGCCACCGCCTCGGCGAGCAACACGCTCTGGTGCTCCCGGGCTGACCCGGGACTCACAACGTCAGACTCTCCAGGCCGGGCGGCAGCAACTTGTCGCCGAGCGCGAAGATCGCCTCCTGCTGCTCGCGCCAGCCCACGTCACTCCAGATCTCGAAATGGCTGCCCTGCCCCACCAGCCACACCTCTTTCTCCAGCGCCGCGTAGCGGCGCAGCTCGGGCGGCACCAGCAGCCGGCCGGCGGCATCCATCTCGCTGTCGGCGGCAAAGCCGACCAGCAGGCGGCGCAACATCGCGGACTGGGTTTCGAGACTGGGGGCGGCAAGAATCTTGGCGCGAATCGGCTCCCAAGCCGGGGCCGGATAGAGCAGCAGGCAACGATGCGGATGGGCGGTGAGAACCAGCCGACCCTCGGCCGGGGCAAAGAGGGCGTCGCGATGCCGCGCGGGGATCGCCATGCGCCCCTTGGCATCGAGATTCAGTTGCGCCGCCCCCTGGAACATGTCTCCCCCATTTTCGCCGTGGGAGACCCGATCCAGAGCCTGTCTCCCACATTTCCCCACTTCTTCCCACTGTAGTGGATATTCTTTCAAGGGTCAAGGGAAAAACCGTGTTTTTTCTTGTGCTGACAAGCACTTATAGCGCAAAAACAAGAATCCCTGGAAAAACAATGGGGATAGAATTAAAAGCTAAAGTTACTTATTGGAAGTGCCCGGACGAGCGGGCATCTGGAAGGGGAATCCGGCGCTGGACAGGTTGGAAGTCCGCCGATAAGCCGGGTTCTGTCGTGGGCAGCCATTCCTCTGGGCCCGCCGTTGCCGACGGGCTCTAGCAGCCTACCCGGAAGCGGCGCGAGCAACGCCATCGCTTCCCTATTTGGCCTTGCCCCGGATGGGGTTTGCCGTGCCGTCCGTGTTGCCACGTCCGCGGTGAGCTCTTACCTCGCCATTTCACCCTTGCCTGTGCCTTGCGGCCATCGGCGGTATCTTTCTGTTGCACTTTCCGTCGCCTTGGGCCGCAGCTCAGTTGAAACCTGAGCGCGGCTTATAGCGCCCGGCCGTTAGCCGGCATCCTGCTCTGCGGGGCCCGGACTTTCCTCCAGGCGCTTTCGCGCCCAGCGGCTGCCTGGCGGACTTCCGCTCAGGATTGTATCAGCCGCAGCGGCCGGAACTGGCGGCTATCGTCGTAATAGGCGGGACATTCGTTGTCGGCCGTGGCGCCAGGGATGCCGAGCAGCGGCAGAGGCTGGAAGTCGCGCGCGCGCGGCGAGAAGTCGCCGGCGAAGCGCTGCGCCATCCGGGCATCGACGTCCGCGAGTTGCGCCGCCGGCGGCGCCGAGAGCCAGTCATCATCCACGTGCAGGAACAGCGCCTTGGCGCACAGGCCGAGATGTGGCGTGCGCAACATGTCGTAACTGGCATGGCCGAAAACAAACACCCGCAGACTGCTCAGGACTTCGGCGCGGCGGGACCAGAACACGTCCTTCCAGCGGTGGGCCCGGATCCCTTCCCAGAGATCGAGACGGGAGGAAACCACGGCGGCACCGCATTCGTCGAACTGGGTCAGTGCGTCGCGCAGCAGGCTGCGTCGTGTGCCGCCCTCAAATCCCCGCCCGGCCAGCGCACGATGGTGGCGGGCATTGAGCGCTGCCTTGGTCTTCGGATAGGCAAGCCAGACCAGGCCGTTGAGGCCGTCGTGCCAGTTGCCCGGCCGGGTCTCCACCTCGCCCAGCCAGTAGATGCGCTCCTCGTAGGCGAGGCCGCTGGCGCCAGGGACGACGAAACGCAAGGGGATGCCGCCGCCGCTCCTGATGTCGCGTGCGGCAGCCAGGCGATTTAACGCCTCGCCAGCCGGCGGCTGACCGGCGCCGGAGAGGGCGGACAAACTGGGCGCCAGCGGCGCATAGAGCGACTGGGCGGCGAAGTCGGCGAGCACGGCGCTAGCGCGCGGGCAGGGTCGCCGGCGCCGCCGGGGCGGCGAGCCTGGACGACGCAACGAACTGCAGTTTGTTCGCCTTCACTTCGAAGGCACCTACGAGATCCCCGGCTTCGGCCGGAGGCGTCTTGAACTGCTGCAGCCGGCATTTCTGGGTTTCGGTGATGTACCAGTTGTCGCCCTGTTTCAGGATGTAGCGGTCTTCCGGGGTGTGGAACAGCTCGACCTTGAAGCCGTCCATGGATGCGGGCTTCAGCCGGTGGCGGCGCATGCAGTCGGGCTCGCGGGTGGTGACCAGCGAGAGATCCCAGGCGCTGCTCCAGAAATACGGCTGCACGCGCAACAGGGTCAGGCTGTGATCGGCGCCATCGATCAGGTAGGAAGCCGAGTCGTTGCCGCAGCCGGTAAGCAACAGGGCCGTCGCCGCCCAGGCCAGTAGCGTCGTGAACTTCATGTTTGCAGTCTCCAGGCAATGGTCTCGCCGGCCAACAGCGGCACCAGCGGGTCCTCTCCGATGAACGGCTGGCCGGCGGGCACCGTCCAGTCCTCTCTGACCAGCGTGATCGTGCCCTCGTTGCGCTTCAAGCCGTAGAAATCGGCACCGAAATGGCTGGCGAAGGCCTCCAGGCGGTCGAGCGCGCCGGCGGCTTCGAAGACCTGCGCGTACAGCTCGATGCCGGCGTGCGCCGTGTAGCAGCCGGCGCAGCCGCAGGCGTTCTCCTTGGCGCTCCGGGCGTGCGGCGCCGAATCGGTGCCGAGGAAGAACTTCGGGCTGCCGGCAGTCGCCGCGGCGACCAGCGCGAGTCGATGGATCTCGCGCTTCAGTACCGGCAGACAGTAATGATGCGGGCGGATGCCGCCGGCGAACATGGCGTTGCGATTGTAGAGCAGATGGTGGGCGGTGATCGTCGCCGCGACACCCGCGCCGGCGGCCTGCACGAACTCGACCGCCTGCCGCGTCGTGATGTGCTCGAACACCAGGCGCAGATCCGGGAAGTCCCTCTGCAGCGGCATCAGGACGCGCTCGATGAACACCGCCTCGCGATCGAACACATCCACCGCCGGGTCGGTGACCTCGCCATGGACCAGCAGCGGCATGCCCAGCGCTTCCATACGCGCGAGCGTCGTCCGGCATTTGCCGAGGTCCGTGACGCCGGCGGCGGAGTTGGTGGTCGCCCCGGCGGGATAGAGCTTCAGCGCATGGACGAAGCCGCATTCGCGGGCGGCGGTGATCTCGTCCGGGTGGGTGTCGTCGGTGAGATAGAGCGTCATCAGGGGCTCGAAGCGCATCCCCGCCGGCAGCGCCGCAATAATGCGCTCGCGGTACGCCGCAGCCAGCGCCACCGTCGTCACCGGCGGCTTCAGGTTGGGCATGACGATGGCGCGGGCAAAGCGGCGCGCGCTGTCGGGCAGCACCGCCGCCAGCGCCGGCCCGTCGCGCAGATGCAGGTGCCAGTCGTCGGGGCGGGTGTGCGTCAGGGATC
>Ga0315268_10004458_pt1 | contig 15224 bp, 16 predicted proteins | sample C1_top_MG_FD_204535 | JGI IMG/M metagenome (GOLD analysis project Ga0315268, IMG submission 204535) | Sediment microbial communities from Yellowstone Lake, YNP, Wyoming, USA - C1_top | ecosystem: Environmental > Aquatic > Freshwater > Lake > Sediment | place: USA: Wyoming | collected 2017-08-01
ATTTTCAAAGGAGTCCGTCCCAGGTAAAAATAATATATTATTCCTTGACGAGCCAGATGTTCACCTCCACCCAGATCTACAGTCGAGACTTATTTCATTTCTAATTCAGTTAGTAAATGAGTTTTCGTTTACAGTTATTATTGCTACACACAGTACCGCAATTCTTGGAGAACTATCTAACTATCCAAACGCGAACATTGCTTTTATGAAAACAGGCGACAGAATTGTTAACTTCAAACTAATTAACGACATTTACAAAAAGATTCTGCCTGTTTTTGGGGCTCATCCTTTATCGAATGTGTTTAATCAAGCTCCAATCTTAATTGTTGAAGGTGAAGATGATGAAAGAATCTGGCAGCAAGCAGTAAGGACATCAAATGGTAAATTGAAATTTTATCCCTGTTCAACCGAAGGAATCCAGGAAATAAATTCTTTTGAATTAGAAGCAAATAATATTATTAGCTCTGTTTATGATAACGCCCATGCCTATTCATTGAGAGACAGAGATGATACTCAAGAAGAAATTAGTGACCTTTTACCTTTGGTGAGAATGAGGCTTTCTTGTCATAGCGCAGAAAATTTGCTCTTAACAAATGAGGTACTAAATTCAGTAAATGTAAACTGGGACAATATTAAACTAAGAATTGATGAGTGGATAAATTTGAACCAAAGTCACCAATATCATCAAGCAATGAAGGACTTTAAAGATGGTGGTTATGATAGGAAATATTTTGAACTAAAGGAAGTTCGAATGTTGATTGTTGGTGCAATTTTATATTCTAATAAACCTTGGGAGGTTCTAATTGGTAAAACGATAGGAAAACTAGTCAGACCCGACTCGACCATCTACTCGGATGAAGGTTCAATATACAATTTTCTGGGTAAGAAAATTATTGATAACCTAATAATTAGTTAGTTAGTGCAGTTATACATCGGTCGAGAACATATAGTTTTCCAAGAGCCATAACTAAATCTCTTTTTTCCTGAACCTGACCGTAACGAAGGGTGTATTTGGCATATTCTTTTAAATCCAACGGAACTGTTTTGGGATTTATATTTTGGTGATACAGTATTTCTTCCCTGGTTTTTTTGAAGTTTTCGATATTATTAACCACTTCCGACGGAAATCTGAGACTTTCCGGATGATTTGTTTCCATAAAATCGATATATTTGGCTATTTCACTTATTAACGTTTCTTCTGATATATATGGTTGGTCGCATACCCCCATCTTTCTGGCACAATGGTAATAAATATGTTGTCTGGCTGGTCCCACTTTAATTTTTCTCATTCTGTCTTCCCCGACCATGTTTTCCTTACACTTTCCGCACTTAAACAGTCCTTTAAAAGCAATCACCTTGGCTCCCCATTTGGATTTGGGACAGGTTATCAGTTGGTGCTGAACTTTATCAAAAAGCTCTTTGGTAATAAGCGGTTGATGTTTTCCCTGGTACCAAATTCCACTTTTAGTAGGGTATTCGAATCTTCCGTAGTAAAAAGGATTGGTAAGCATCATATAGATCGTGCTTAAAGATACCGGCTTACCCGCTCTGGTTGTAAAACCAATCCGATCAAACCAACATTTAATTTTTCTGCCGCTATCACCATTAGTTGCTACCTTATGAAACATTTCGATTACCCTATCCTTTCTATCAGGATCTACTACGATGTCTTTTACTCCGGCAAAGGATCGGTTGAAGTATCCTATCGGCGGAGGTCCCGGTCGCCATCCCATCTCACATTTGGCCCTGATCCCTCTTTTAACATTTATCCCCCTGTTGTCATTTTCCAGTTTTGCTTGACTGCAGAGAATCATCAGAAGAAACTTTTCATTTGGATTATTCGAGAAGCTTTGGGAAAAAGTTCTGATTTGTTGGAGTTTACCCATATCCATCATATCTACCAACATTCCCAAATCTCCGGCATTCCGGCTTAGCCTGTCTGGAGCCCAAGTCAGGATACCGGTAAATACTCCATTCTGAATATCTTTAAGTAATTGGCAAAATATCGGCCTTTGACCGGACTGTTTTGCTGAATGGCTTTCCCGCCTGATTTCCTTTATAAATAAGCTATCTTTTTCAACCAGCTGACTCATCTCTTTTACCTGGGATTCAATCGACATGGCCTGTCTTTCGTCATCTTCGCTCGATTTTCTGGCATACAGACAATACTTGATTGGGGCTTCCTCCATGCCTAAGTACAGTGCCGCGGAAAGAGGTCAAAGTCCAGCGCAAATCAGAGCCAGCGGACGCTCGGCTCTCCTTTATTGTTAGTTAACGAATGCAGTATCAAAATTACCAAAGCATCAGCAAGGTCGTCATGTTTTTCGACTCCAAAACCTACCAACTGTTGAATTAGCTGTTCTGCGCCTGATTTGGGAAACAGGATGTTGCCGGAGTGAATCAAAGCCGTTATAGAAATTAATCTGGCTCTTTTTTCCTGTCCGGATATTTTTACCGATTCAGCTGTATATCCTTCAGTATTCAGGTGTTGGATAAATGACCTTTGATACCCCACATCTTCAACGGCTATTCTGGTTCGGGAACCTCCTCCCACCGAAGTTGATACCAGTTTGGCTCTTTCAATTGCATTTGGAAATTCCAAACGTTCATTTACCGGATTTGGGAGAAGATAAATTTTCATTTTGTCCAAATAACCATATACCCTTCCGGAAACCATGGCAGTAAAGTCTGCACTGCTTTCCAAAGAGATGGCTAAATCTATTCCTGTGGCAATATATTTGTACCCTTCGTTCGGAAAGTTGTCATAGTAGTGAATCCACTCTTTACGGACCACTTGATTCTGATCGGGAATGATTTTTAACATATATTCCCTTTGCCAGGCGGATTCACTGCCTGTTCTTTGTTTTAGTTCGGCTATTTCTTTTTCGGTCGGGAATTTTCCCGACCATAACGGCAAATCATTCTCGTCTAATAGTGGATAGACTTTGTAAATTGCCTTGAGTTTACCTTCCTCAATTTCACTTTTAAGTCGCATTATTAAAGAATCTTCGTGAAGTAAGTTACCTATGACAATAAGTTTGGTATTCCGGTCCCCGGCCGGAATCACTTCCCCATTGAGCCATTGGTAAGTTTTGTCACGTCCTTCGCGGGTTTTTACCGAGTCTAAATCCTCGACATCATCACAAATAATAAGATCGGGGCGATTTTCATGATGTTTTATACCCCTGATACTTTCACCGGATGAAACGGCCGTGATCCGGCAATCAAACTGAGGTAAAACAAGGGAGTTGGCGCTCCACTCACCGGCATCTTCATAAAAAGGTCCGAAATCGTTTATCAGGGGGGTGTTGGTTTCCAACTCATGCCTGATGTTGGCTAAAATGAGTTTGCTTTGTTGCTGGGTCTGACTGGAGATGACCACAAACTTTTTATTCAATCGGCCCAAGATTGCCCACAAAGGATACGAAAACGACATAATTGTGGATTTTGCCGATCCCCTGAAGGCAACAATTACAGCCTGTTGTGTATTTTCGTCTTCGGTTATGTCAAACATCTCCCTGTGAAACGGGGCTGATGGATATTTGACGTACTTGGCAAAGTAGGTTTTGAAGAAATACCAATGACTGCGGTAACAAAGCTCTCTTCTGGCACGAGGGTCAGATGTTACTTTTTCTAAAATCTTATTCCGGTCGTCCGTTATTCGATCCATAAACCTCCGGATTCTGCTCCGATTTATAAATATCCAGAGCCTTATGCACCAGTTCTTCCTGTTCGGGTGACAGTTTGTAACCGATTAGCTTATTAGTTGTAATCTCAATCTTTGTTCCATAGGTAGGATGGTGATGCTTGAGCCAAAAGATAATTGCGGTTAGATTTTTCTCCTGAATAGCACTGATTAATTGTGACTCAGCCATGTCATTTATGAGTGATTCACCTTCGCCCTTTGCCTGATCGGAAATCAGGGTAAATTGTTCGTCCTCTTTCCGCCATCGGTAATACGTAGCTCTGCCAATGCCAACTTTTTGGCATGCCACCTCGATAATCGGCGTTTTCTTCAGCTGTTCAAGCAGAGCCTCTTTGGTTGCTTTCTGGCGTTTTTCAATAGTTGTACTCATATTTTTTTACCTTTAAGACCGGTAAACTTCTCCCAGCGTTTTTTAATAACTTCGGTGTATATGGGAGACTTTTCCATAATGTAGCAACGTCTTTGCAGTTTCTGACTGGCAATTAAAGTACTACCGCTTCCTCCGAAAGGTTCAACTACCAAATCTCCCCTTTGGGTGAGTACTTTGATATACGGGATAAGGATCTCCAGGGGTTTAGTGCCGAAAATTATTCCCTGACCGGAATTTTTCTCATCCGATGCGTTAAATTCGATAAAATCAGTGGGTTGGATCTTTTTGCCTTTTTGATAACTTTCCCACTGCGGTTTACCAGATATAGCGTAGAGGGCTGTCTCGTATTCGTTTTCCAATCCATCAATCTCCAGTTCCAAATTGAAAGGAATATCGGTATCGGGAGAGACACCTACCATGGCTATATCGTGTTTTGAAAAGAATTTATTTTTAGAGGCAAATCCCTGATGGCGGTTGGGAAGATGCCAGACAATCATATTTTTTACCTTCCAGTACTTTTCCATTTCACCCCAGATGATACGCAAGTTTTTCCAATTTTCGTAAACAATAATACTGAAGCTGTCTTTTTGGATCCGGTGGATATTGGCCATCCACTTGATTGTGAAGTCCGGGGGTAGAGAATCGGTTTCCAGATATCTGCGATCCCGTTTGGCTCCGAATCCCTCTGTGGCCTTACCATGTTTAGTCTTGCCGTGCAGATAATCCAGGAGATATGGTGGATCAGTCAGGCATAAATCAGCTTTCCGGCCGTCCATAAGCTTTAGCATGTCATCCTCGACCGTAGAGTCCCCACACATCAGCCTGTTTTCACTCAGTTGGTAGACGTCACCCTTTCGGGTATCGATCTTGGTAATATCCAGTTTTCTCAGCTCTTTTTCCAAATCAAATACCTCCGGTATATCCAGATTAAAAATCAGATCCAGATCTTCGCTACTAAAGCCCACGTCAGACAGGAAGCTTTGATCAAAATCGGCCAATAGCTTCCAATCCCAATCTCCGGTATTGCGATTCAGCCTCAGATTAAGCTCTTTTTCGCGCTCAATCTCCGGAATATTCACATACACTACCGGAACTTCAGTGAAACCCAGGTCTTTGGCTACTTTCCAGCGGAAATGACCCCCAATCAGGATATTTTTGCGTTCCGGGGCGGAATTAACCACAAATGGATCAACTAAGCCAAATCTTTTGATACTTTCTGTCAGTTGCTCCACAGCCACCTGATCCCATTTTCTGGGATTATAACCGGCCGGCTTTAGGTAGTTTATGGGTAAATATTGGATATTTAGCTTTGACATATAAAACATTTCCTTTATTTAATTTTACTGAAATATACATATAAATTTATACATTTTTATTTATGGGTCTATAATTCACGGCTATTTCTAAATGAAGATTTTAATAGGTTTTATAATACCCATATGGATGTACACACAAAAGAGCAAAGGAGCTATAACATGTCTAGGGTTAAGTCGAAAAATACCAAGCCTGAGAAGATGGTATTTTCTCTGTTAAAAGAAAGAGGGATCAGTTTTAATAAACATTATCACCTCTACGGAAAACCGGATATTGTGCTCAAAGATGTTAAAATCGCAATTTTTATTGACGGAGAATTTTGGCATGGTAAGAATTTTTCGAAGTGGAAGTTAAAATTGTCGGATTTTTGGCAGAAAAAAATTTCTGTAAATATCAGCAGAGACCGAAGGTGCAACAGGCTATTACGAAGGGAGGGGTGGCACATCATACATCTTTGGGGCAAAAAAATATCGAAATCTCCAGAAAAGGCGATTTTAAGAATTGAAAGGTTCATCATGAAAATTGGACCAAGCTAATTTACTTTGTTGAGATATTAGGGAGAGATGGAGATAGATAAAGAAGAATGAATAAAATTCCTATCGGGTAAACGACTGTTTTTACATAACCTTTGGATAAGATATCCTATCCTTCTTGTCAGTAAGGGCGGTACGGCATTTCCGATTTGCGATGCAATATCACCAAAATTACCAGAAAAGATAAAATTGTCTGGAAATGTTTGTAACCTGGCTGCTTCCCGAAGGGATATCGCCCGATTTTGCTCAGGGTGTCCAAACCTTCCCTTAGAAAGCATACAACACCCTCCTGTAATAGTCGGGGACGGAGAATCCCACCTCATCCTTCCGTAAATATCCTTATAACCGTTAACATTTTTGTGACACTCCAAAACCAATTCATCCGGCCATGAGTTCCTGCTACCACCGTTCTTCGGAGTTGATTTGAGCCTCTTTATGTTCAGTTCGGAAAGATTGGCACTGGCATGCATTTTGTCTTTAGAATGCTTCTCCCCTGCGTGAATAGAAGGTAAATCTGATATAGCATCTTTTACCGTATTCCATGGTTTCAAAAGACCTTTATTGCTATTTGTGTCAGCGTTTGTCGGAGCAGGCAGGGAAATTGTAATTTTAGAATCATTGGTACCGATGAATAACAAGCGCTTTCTTCTCTGGGGGACGCCGTAATCCGCAGTATCTATTACTTTATAGGCATAATTAGAATAACCAGCTGATTTAATTTTTCTTATCACCTGGCTGAAAATTTCTTTACCGATACCATTTGCTAAACCGGGAACGTTTTCCATTATAAAAAACTTGGGTTTTATCTCACGTATAATTCTAGCGAATTCAAAAACCAGCATGTTTCTTGGCTCACTTAATCGTTGTCCTGCCCTTCTTGCAGTAGAGTATCCCTGGCAAGGCGGGCAACCCAGAAGAATTATGTTATCACCACTATCAGTACCCGCTGCTTTTAATAAATCTCTTCCGCTTAAAGTTGTAATGTTCTGATTGAGAACTACGGTTTCCGGAAAATTAATTTTGAATGTTTCTGAAGCAACTTTATTAATATCCACAGCTACTGCAATTTTGAATCCTATTTGCCTGAATCCCACAGCTGAGCCTCCGCATCCTGAAAAAAGATCTATCACCAACATGTCGTTTATCATATTCAAATCAGTATATCATTACCCAGCCATGAGTAGTTTATTAGGATATTGACATATATTATATGTACGCGTATATTCACCTTAGTTTTATTAAATCTAGGATATATTTTTAACACCTATGAAAGAAACCAGAAAAGCACGATTCATTAGACTGGCGGAAAAACGAACTAACGCCGCATTGGACAGAATAAGAGTACTAGGCAACTTATCTAATAGATCAAACTATGAGTATGATGAGTATCAGGTAAGAAAAATTTTTAATATAATCGAATCTGAATTAAAAAAGGCAAAAGCTAGCTTTAGTTTTATCAAAAAAAATAAATTCAGACTTTAAATATGGATAATATAATTGACTATGAATTTGCGTCTACAGGAGGTGGTGAAGCTACAGGCTTGAATGATCCGGTTACGACAGCATTTAAAAGTGATGTAAATTTTAATCTCGCCAGGGAATCACTACAAAATATTATTGACGCAACAACACCGGGCTCGTCAGAGCCGGCAAGAGCAGAATTTGTTTTAACGAAAATTAAATCTCATAGTTTACCAAACTGGGAAAAACTTAAAGAAATTTTATTAGCTTGCAGAGATACTTATTCTAATCAACCCGATACTTGTAATTTCTTCGAAAAAGCAGCAGACAAGCTGAATAAAGATTCATTAATAAATATTCTGAAGATTTCCGATTACAATACTACCGGCATGACCGGAGGCGATGATGATCCGGATGGAAACTATTTTTCTTTTTTGAAAGCTGTCGGGTCAAGTTCAAAAGCTGGAGGTCACGGGGGGTCATTCGGTTTAGGTAAAGGAGCCTATTTTGTTGCTTCGGGATTCAGAATGATATTTGTTTCCAGCACTTTTTCAGACCAAAGCTTATTCCAAGGTAAATTAAGATTAGCAAGCCATATGTGGAACGGAGACAGAAAACAGGGAAATGGCTCGTACGGATTACCTTTGCAAAAACCGATCAGAAATAAAGAATTAATTCCAACAGAATTTAAAAGGATCGGACAGGGTACTGACATATTCATCATAGATTATGCGAATTCAGAAGACTGGGAAAACGAGATTATAAAATCAGTCTTGGATAACTTCTGGAATGCAATTTTCAGAAGATTAATCATTGTAAAAGTCGGATCAGTGTTGATTAACGACGAAAATTTAGATGACCTACTGCATAAATATTACTCTGAGGAAGAAACCGACAGTAAAGATTCGCCTAATCCACTCCCGTATTACCATACTTACATGGACAAGAACCCATTTATTAAGACTTTACCCACGTTAGGAGAAGTTAAACTCTATGTTGATCAGAAAAGTAATTATCCCAAAAAGGTTGCCTTAATCAGGTTAAACGGAATGACGATTGACAGGAGGAGATTTGATTTTCTCGGAAACTTTGCAGGTGTGTTTATTTGTGAAAATGACAAAGGTAATCGTGTACTGAGGCGTATGGAAAACGAACAGCATACTGAGTGGAAACCATCTAACGCTAAGGGTTCACTCGAAGAATCAAACGCAAAGTACGCGGAGAAGGAAATTAAAGAATTTATAAAGTCAGTTCTCGATAGCATTCGACCCACTGATAAAATTAAATCACTGACAATACCCGGTTTAGAGAAATATTTATTTCTTCCAGGTGAAAATCCCGACAGCAACCCATCAGGTTCAAACGAAGATGAAGCGACCGAATTTTCTACCCGGGAAACCGGAGTTGAATCCGGATCCGAGAAAACTGAAGTTGAGGATGAAAAAAAAGTAACGAGAATTCCCGTTATAAATACTGCCGTTACCCCAGGTACATCCGGGGGAGGATTTCCAATCTTAGATAAGAACGGAAGAGGCGGTAAAAAACATGGAGAGGGTGGTAAACCTGACGAAAATGGGGATAAAAAAGTCATTTTGCTCAGTAATGTATCTTGCAGAACTTTTGCTCAGAAAAATGTTTCAGGTCAATATTCTCACTTAGTTTTACTGAAGGGTCCAGAAAACGTTCAATTTTATTTAGAAGTTAAAGCAGGTACAGAGGATGTACCTGATGCGATATCAGTGTTAAAAGCTTCAGACTCAGAAAACCGATCTTTGTCTATTAATGGGAACAGAATCGAAGGTTTAAAATTTGATCTAAATGGCAACATGAGATTAAAACTAATCCTAGATGGGAATAATAGATATTCATTAAATGTTTCCGCTTATGCAAATTCATAATATTTCATTTCCACATCCTGTTCTTGGAATAAGAGACGACGTTATTGGATCTCAATATATTGCCGAATTAACGGCAAGCACAGGTAAAAAGGATACTATTTTAAGTATCAAGCAAGTACTTACGAATAATAGTCTTATCAAGCTTATTTCCGAAAGGAAAGCTGTATTTTGTTTGCAACTTAATTGCAGACAAACTCTTTACAGAAATACCTTTGAATTCAATGAGTACCAGAAAGATATTTCAGTAAAAACGGCAAGTCTCCGGAATAAAGTTTTAACTGATTTTTATATTGTGGCCAAAGAAGATATTCACGAATATAGTATTGAAGGAGCAAATCAAGACTATGAAGGGTATAAATTCGATATAGAAAAAGGTGACGTTCTGGCTTTCGGAGGAAGTGGGGAATTTCTAGCCGTTAAAGATTGGGAAATGTTGAAAGGATGTAAGTCGTTTATGGAAATAATTAAAGGAGATAAGAAGACAGGTCCGTTTGAAGTTTTTTTGTCGGGAGAACAGGTAGTGATTACATTGTCGTGGGATGATTATGACCGATACTATGCATATAGTGATCAGTCTAATCTTTCAGGGATTTTTCATTCATCAATTGTTTTGCCCGTATTGACCTATGTGATAAGTGAATTAACTTCTTCAAAGGGTGAACGGTATGAAGATTGTAAGTGGTATCAGGTTTTGGAATTTATGAAAGCAGAAGATGAAGTTTTGAAGAAAATTGATTGGTCTGATCCTGCGAATGTTCCTTTAATAGCTCAAACTCTTCTGGAATTCCCTCTAACCAGGGCACTAATTAATTTAAATGATCTTTCTAATAGCGGACAAAAAGAAGACTAACGAATATGGTATCGCAAAAACTTTACAGTACATATCAGGTTGAAATCCTTAAAAGGGATTTGCAAAAATCGGGGGGAATTGACAGGTATTTATCTATAGAATCACCTTTTTCTGATGAAAATTGTCTTTTTAATCCGGACATTCAGGTGTCTGAGAATATCGAACTTATTATGCCGGACGCTGACGGACACCATGACTTAGAAAATTCTAAACTTATTTTTGAGTGCTATAAGTATATGAATACCGTTTATGCTTCTGATATCAGGATATGGACCTACTTATCCCACAGAACATTCTGGAAGTATATGAAATTACGAAGTCCTATTGAGGAACAATCGGAAGAAAACAGAGTCAGCTATATTCTTAATCATTGGTTTATACAAAGTCTCAACCCGACGTATCTTCTTAGGCATGATATTTCTACCTTATGGTGGTGTGCTTATATGACTTATGACCAAGAAAGAGATAACCCTTACGTTTTGACAGAAGAGTTATTTACGATGTTAGACTATACCCGACATCTTTTACCGGGAACTCAGGGAAGAAATAAACATTTTCTTCAGGCCTTATTGGAATTCGTATCAGAAAATTCAAAGCTATTCAGCAGCCATAAAGAGGATAAAGTAAGATTCCTGATGCGAAAAATGAACTTCATCGCCGGTTATAAGATATTGCCTACTTTCACAAAATATGAAATTAAAGAAATGCTTAATAGTCACAAGCAAACTGTAGCGTCTATGTAAATTTTTAGAATCAAACTGAAATATAACTTATGACTTATCATAATGGATTATTTTGAGAGGCTAGCCAATAATATTAAATCCTGGTGGAGGAATCTGGTTGCAGGATTGGTAGCTTATATCAAACGCCTGATCTTCCCTATTCACCTGTTCCCAGTAAAACTACTTACCTACTCCGTTTTTTACTTAATCAAGTTCATTGTAAAACTGATTTTTGCCTTTATCGGCCTGATCATAGACTGTGTAGTTTTTCCTTTCAAAAGCCTGAAAAATCTTCTTAGATCAATATTTATTGCCGGGGTAGCCATATACCTTTTTGCCACCCTGGTGGTAATTGCCGATTATTTGCAATCACGTTACGGAACCTACGGTAAATTTTTATGCACCATAGAACATTATTCCCTGGAAAATGATCTGAAGAAAAAAGTGGTACGGATAATAGGTGGTGAATCGCAGGGATCGGGATTTTTCATTACTGACAATATGGTACTGACCAGCTTCCATGTAATTTCCAGTGAGCCATCTCCCAAAATAATTTTTACCGACGGGAATTTTATAACCCCAATAAGCATGGTGGGTGATCAGTATTCAGACCTGGCAGTGCTTACCACATCCAAGTCCTACCCCGATCTGGTGCTGCCTCTGCAAAAATCAAAAACAATGTCTAATAACGAGGCACTTCTGGCTGTAGGTTATCCTTTGGGAACTGCCATTAAGGGTGAGGCGACTATTGAGCAGGGAAAGTTCCAGGCTTTCCGTCGTTCGAAAAAAGATTATGCGTCTTATCTCCAAACAAATATAGACCTGATTGAGGGAATGAGCGGTGGACCTCTCGTTGAAATGTGTGGGGAGGTGGTAGGAGTAAATACCATGGGCCTGTCCGGACTTTCCATGTTTGTGAGCGCCGGTTCGGTGTATGCAACAATTCCAAATATGAGTGATAAAGATATATCCAAAATTACTCTGGACCCGGCCAAATCCCCCGAAGAAGCGGTAGCTGCTTTTTATACCTATTTGAAAGCCAGGAGAATGGAGGACGGGTTTAATCTGCTTTCCCGGACATACTTGCAAAAGACCAATTTCCAGGAATGGACCAGCCGGTTTACGGATATATTGGACGTGTACGTTATAAAAACGGAAAAAGCAGCTAAAACCAAAGATACCGTATTTGTGAAATTTGCCACCCAAAACTGGGTGGATCAGGAGATTGAGGAACATTATTATGAAGGTACCTGGCAGACAGTCAGGGAAGACGGATTCTACAAAATGCTCAAAAGTAAAATCCTTGAAGTTGAAACTCCCGGGACGGACTGGTTTTATGAATAATAATATGAAGAATCTAGATGAATTAAATAAATTGTCTGCTGAGAATATTCAAAACTTATCAGAAGAAGAGATATTATTCCTTGCCATGGAAAGACCGGGTCATCCAGGACAGTATGGTTTTTTACTCCAGATATCTTATTTCAAATCAAAAGAGCATTTGAGCCAAACTATGTTTACCTTGATGCAAAGATTGCAGAAAGTTAAGAATTTACATGAAAAAATGTCTGATAAAGCCGAAAAATGAACGAATATATTTCCAAACTATACAGTCAACTTACCGGAAAGACTTTTTCTGACGCACGTCTAGCGTTTGAGCAATTAGTAATAAACTCTAGCCGAACCGGCGATCTTTATTTTGAAACTTTTGGCATTCCGAACACAATTGAAGTATTTAATGCTCCCTATGAGCGGTTTGTCTGTTACGAATTCCTTATGAATTTGCTGAAAAATGATGATGCAACAAAGTATTCGATCATTCATAAGGGAACCCCATATTATTTCTTAGCCTGGATGGCTTTTGAAATTAGAAATTATAGTAAAGCGGTATTTTATTTAGACCTTGCGTTAGGTGAAGACATAAGAAAAGTAAATCCGAATAATAAGTCTCAAGCAGATATTGCAATTGAAGCTTTAGGTAATCCAGGTGGTAATTTGTGGAAGTTTATCCCAGATGGTCCAGCGGTTCGTGTGATTCAACAGCTTAAGGTGTATTTTGTTGCTGCCTTATCCAATTTTAAGACAAGGACAGGAGAAGAAATTAATCTTGATGATTTTATAAATAAGTTTGTTATGAAAAGTATTCCTATAGATGTAAGAAATAGATCCTTAATATCGGCGTTTTACAGTTATATTTATGAAATAAATGATATATACAACACTTTGATAATAAGAAGCCAAAATGAAACATCAATAGAACCATTACTAGTAAGTTTGTTTAAGGGCGGGTTAATTTTCGAATCATTACTAAAGTCGTTAGCGGATCAGAAATCGTGGAGGATTACCAGAGGTAGAGGTGTCGGATACACCCCTATTTCCTTAGATGCATTTAACAGATGTCCTGATTTTCTAACCTTTTTTAGTCTTTCAAGTAGGGACTTTCAAACAAGTGCAACCAATTTAAGTTCTGTTTTATCAATTGCAACTGATAATTCTCTAAAGACATCATTTAATATTTCTGCGCAATTGAGAAATACGGCCGGACATGATTTAAGAAGAGACGATATTTTCCAAAATCCTGACGACTACAAAAATTTGTTTGAAAAAGAACTTAATGCTATGTTTTACCTTATTAAAAGGGCTTATTTGTGATAGACCATAAATACTAGAGATAAGGTTTATATAAATGGGAATTAATAAATGACATCGTACCAAATTAATTCAGAGTTAACTACAATTCAACTGATAAAAGAGAATCTAACTCTTGCTAGAAGGTTAATTGGTAATTCGCAGAAAAATGTTATCCCATTCGACCCAAATAATACCTCTCATTTTTACAAAGGAAGAGCAAAACATTTACAAACAATGGCTATTCTTGGAATCACTATGGAATATCTTTTGAAATTAATCGTTTCAAAACGAGGTTATTCAATTCTGGAAATAGACTACGTTAAAAAAATTGAAAATAATACAGAAATTAAATACGCTGAAAAAACTATTTCTTATGAGAAATCGGCCTCATTATTTAAGAAGTCAAACTCAGAGAATTACTATAAGAATACAAAGGTCTATGAGTTTAATACGAACGATATTGATTACCAGTATTCTTATTTAGGATATAAACGAATTGATCCGGAGACCTGTGTTATGTTAATACAAAAAATAAGAAATAATTACCTTCATAGGGTTGATTCCCACGAAGAATGGAACGGAATAATTTGGTACGTTTACGACTATATCGTTTGGCTCGCTAGAAAAGAGTTCAAAAATAGTTTTTCAGGGTTTCGACTAATTGGAAGCGTCGACATAAAGAATCTATTCTAGTAGACTAGCTCATTAGTTTATCGGGAAGAAAGCTGTCTTTTACCCATTTTCCCTCATAGAACGATGAGTTGTTTTCCTTTATCCTTGTGATATCTCTATCACCATTCTCGTCTTTAGTTTCTTCAAAACGTTTTATGCCAAAATTAACAGCCGCTATTTCCGCATTTTTAGCTGTGTTCGACAAACCCTTTTTAAGGAGTTCGTTTGAATCTATCCATGTATAATATTCGGGTAGATTATGGTTTGGTCCGAAGACATTGGTTAACCAAAGATTATTTTCTTTACATTTAAATTGAAGAATAACTCTCCAAGCCTGATTTTTTATAGTAACCGGATGAGTTACGTGAGACTCTATTCTTAAGCCGGACGTCAATGTTTTACTATACTTACCATCCCACCATTCAGGATTTTGAACTTCACGAAATCTACCGTTTTCAAATTCGAAAGTAAATGTATCACCGTCGTGAATCAGATCCTTATCAATATATTCCTTTATTTTTTCAATTGGTAAATTATCCAAGTCATCTTTTAGTCCAGTTCTTGCAAACAAACTCATACCCGAAACAGCAAACGCGAAGCCTATCCATTCGTTTTCCTTTTCGGCAGTTATTTTGGCTATAACCCCAAAATTACCAGTCATGCTCACGTAACCCTCGCTATACCAAGCAATTAGATATCCACCGTGTGATATAACCTGGCCGTACTGAATTAGCTTTGGATTAGTTTTTAAAAAATCCATCAAGTCGCTTTCCTTATATCGTCTGTCTCCCCGGTCATTTACTTTTATTGCAATTAACTTGCCGTCCCGGTCCCAACGCCTGAGAGTTTCCGGATTTACATTAATAAGCTTGGCAGCTTCATTTATATCGATGAGCTTATCCATATACCACTATCTTATACTTACTTATACATTTGTCAATTACCTAATCTGCTTTTAGGTGTCTCAATTGTCTCATTCAGCCTTGATGTGAGACAATCGTTATAGCGATAGAATGGTGCCTGACCGGCATGCTCAATCCCCCGAGTCTAGCACCGGAGTTATAAGG
>Ga0315268_10004459_pt1 | contig 15222 bp, 8 predicted proteins | sample C1_top_MG_FD_204535 | JGI IMG/M metagenome (GOLD analysis project Ga0315268, IMG submission 204535) | Sediment microbial communities from Yellowstone Lake, YNP, Wyoming, USA - C1_top | ecosystem: Environmental > Aquatic > Freshwater > Lake > Sediment | place: USA: Wyoming | collected 2017-08-01
AATCAAGGCCCAGGACCACAGTTTGAAATGGAGATTCAAGACCGGCAAGGAAGTTTATTCCTCGCCTGCCATAGGTACTGATGGAACGGTCTATGTGGGGAGTCTGGATGGCTGTGTCTATGCACTCAGCCCGGCGGACGGCAGTCTGAAGTGGAGTTATAAGACGGGGGGAAAGATCGAGTCTTCGCCTGCCATAGGTGCTGATGGGACGGTTTATATCGGGAGTATGGATGGCCGGATCTACGCTTTCAAGCCGGAGGCAGCCGCGGGGGATAACTGTGCCGCGGGGGATAACTGTGCCGCAGGGGGGAACTGTGCCGCGGGGGGTAACTCTGCCGCAGGGAATCCCCGTGCCACAGGTGCTGCCACAGGGACCGGCAATCTGAAGTGGAGCTATAAGACCGGGGCCGGTATCTCTTCTTCGCCTGTCGTAGGTGCTGATGGGACGATCTATGTCGGAAGTCTCAATTACGGGGTCTATGCACTCGATCCTGCGGGGGGCAATCTGAAATGGAGCTATAAGACCGGGGCCGGTGTCTCTTCCTCTCCTGCCATAGGTGCTGATGGAGCGGTCTATATCGGGAGCCTGGATGGCAAGGTCTATGCTTTTGGCCCGCCTGAAGGGTTGATCGGAAGCAGTTGGTCATGCTGGAGGGCTGGTTCGAGGCACACGGGCCAGAGCCGGTTTAGCGGGGCGCAAACCAATACCCTGAGATGGAGTTCTCAGACCGGGAGCGAGATTTATTCCTCCCCGGCCATAGGTGCAGCGGGCACGATCTATATCGGAAGCTATGATTCCCGGATCTATGCACTCCAACCTGAAGGTGGCAGCCAGAAATGGAGCTTCAAGACCGGCGGCTGTGTGTTTTCTTCCCCTGCCATTGGTTATGACGGTACGATCTATGCTGCGAGTCTGGATGGCAGCATTTATGCACTCAACTCCCAGGACGGCAGCCGGAAATGGAGCTACAAAACAGGAAACCGGATTTTCTCCTCGCCTGCTGTCGGTCCTGACGCTACGGTTTACATCGGGAGTCTGGACAACAAAGTTTATGCGCTCAAGCCAGACGGCAGCCTGAAATGGTACTACAAAACGGGAGACAGGGTTTATTCTTCCCCTGCCGTAGGGGCTGACGGTTCAGTGTATATCGGAAGCTATGACCATAATATCTATGCGTTCGATGCACAGAGTGGCACGGTGAAGTGGAGCCATCAAACCAAAGACGCTGTGTATTCCTCGCCTGCCGTCGGTGTCGATGGCACAATCTATGTCGGGGGCCTGGATGGCAATGTCTACGCCCTTAATCCCCAGGATGGCACTGAGAAGTGGAAATATCGAACTGCAGGCGCGATTTACTCATCACCGGCAGTAGCCAGCGATGGTACGGTTTATATCGGCAGCCTGGACTGCTGTCTCTACGCCCTTAGTGGACAGGGAGGCATCCTGAAGTGGAAATTTCAAACAGGTGGCGCAGTGTATTCCTCACCTGCCATAGATGCTAATGCTACGGTCTATGTCGCAAGCCTCGATGGCATAATCTACGCCCTGCACTGGCAGGATGCCAGCCAGACCCTGACCGTGAAATGGAGCTTCCAGACCAGTCGCCAGGGTGCCCCGGTGACTGGTATTAATTCCTCACCTGCCATTGGTGCCGATAGTACGGTCTATATAGCGGACTCTGGCGGCAAGATCTATGCGTTCAACAGTGCAAAGCCTGGACCATTAGATAACCCGTCTTCCCAGACTGATGTTAAGACACCTCAAATAAGCTGCCCAGGCGATATGACTGTTTCGGCCACGGGAGCTAAGACCAGAGTGAGTTTCACGGCAACAGCCGCTGATGATGTGGATCTTGAGCCAGTCATAGTCTACAGCCCTAACCCCGGCTCTGAGTTTTCGCTTGGGAAAACGGCAGTCAATGTGACAGCCACTGATTCTTCGGGCAACTTCAACACCTGCTCCTTTCAGGTGACGGTGAAAGATACCGAACCTCCCAGGATTACCTGCCCGGCTGATATAACTGTTTCTGCTGCCACCTGCGCCACAGGGGCTCCCGCCACAGGGACTCCCTGCGCAGGCACCAAAACCAGAGTGGATTTCAAAGCGGCACAGGTCATGGATAATGTGGATCCGAGTCCCAAAGTAGTGTATGACCATGAGTCCGGCTCTGAATTTCCCGTAGGGACAGAACTGGTCAAGGTGATAGCAACTGATTTTTCAAAAAATTCCAGCACCTGCTCTTTTCGGGTGACGGTAAAGGATACCGAACCTCCCAGGATTACCTGCCCGGATATAACTGTTTCAGCCACAGGCCAGAGGACTATAGTGCCTTTCACGGTAACGGCCACTGATAATGTGGATACAAATCCTCAGATAACCTGTGATCCTGCGTCAGGGTCAGGTTTTCCCCTTGGGAGAACCAAAGTTGTCGTGACTGCCACCGATTCTTCGGGTAATACCAGCATCTGCTCCTTCTGGGTGGAGGTAAAAGATACCGAACCTCCCAGGATTATCTGTCCAGCCTTACCCTCAAATACTCTGACCGTCCCAGCCAAGGGACCCAAGACCATAGTTACCTTCGCTGCAACTGCCACCGATAATGTTGACCCCCGGCCCCTGATAAGCTACGATCCTGCATCGGGTTCTGAATTTTCGCCTGGAAAAACCGAGGTCAGGGTGACTGCTGTCGATTCTTCGGGTAATACCAGCACCTGCTCCTTCCGGGTGGAGGTGAAAGATACCGAGCCTCCCAGGATTATCTGTCCGAGCGATATCATTGTTCAATATACAGGCACAGGCAGCAAGACCAGAGTGCCCTTTACGGGAACGGATGCAGCAACGGCTGCGGCAACTGCCATAGATAACGTAGATCCCAGGCCTGTGATAACATACGATCCTGTATCAGGCTCGGAATTTCCCTTCGGGCCTTCGACGGTCAAAGTGACTGCCACCGACTCTTCGGGCAATACCAGCACCTGCTCCTTTCTGGTGAGGGTAACGGATATCGGCCAGGATCAGCTTTTCTGCCCGGCTGATATGACTGTTCCAGCCACGGCTATCAAGACCAAAGTGGATTTCAAGGTAACTGCCACGGGGCCCGGCTTATCCGATGGGATAACGTATGATCATGCACCAGGCTCGGAATTTCCCTTAGGGACAACCGTGGTCAATGCAACTGCTGTCAACTCTTCGGGTAATCCCATAACCTGCTCCTTTCAGGTGACAGTGAAAGATAGTACTCCTCCGCTCATTGTCTGTCCGGCTGATATGACTCTTACTGCTGCCACAGGGTCTCCCGGCACAGGCAGTCTGATCAGGGTGCCTTTTACAGGAGCGGCTGCGGCAACTGCCACAGATAACGTAGATTCCAAGCCTGTGATTACGTATGATCCTGCATCGAACTCAGAGTTTCCCCTGGGGACAACACCGGTCAAGGTGACGGCCACTGACTCTTCGGGCAATACCAGCACCTCCTATTTTCGGGTGACCGTAAAGGATACCGAACCTCCCAAAATTACCTGCCCGGCCCTGCCCACGGGTACCATGACCGTTTCGGCCACGGGTACCAAGACCAACGTGTCCTTTACGGGAACGTCCGGCGCAACGGCCACCGATAACGTGGACCCCGATCCCCGGATAACCTATAATCCTGCGTCAGGCTCGGAATTCCCCATAGGGACATCTGCGGTCACGGTGACTGCCACTGACTCGTCAGGCAATTCCAGTCACTGCACCTTTCAGGTGGTCGTGAAGGATCAAACCCCCCCGCAGATTATCTGCCCCGGTGATATAACCGTCCCGGCCACAGGCAGCAGGACGAAAGTGGAATATGTACCAAAGGCTATTGATAATGTGGATGCCAACCCGCGAATAGTCTGTGATCCTGTGTCAGGTTCGCAATTCCCCGCAGGGACATCCCTGGTCAAGGTGACTGCAACTGACTTTGCAAATAACTCCAGCACCTGCTCCTTTCGGGTAACCGTATCGACATCTACGATGGACAATGAGCCGCCGCAAATTATCTGCCCTCAAAATATGACCATCCATGCTACAGGCAGACTGACCACAGCCAATTATGCAGCAGCAGCCACAGATAACCTGGATACCCAACCCCGGATAACCTATAATCCTGCGTCAGGCTCGGAATTCCCCATAGGGACATCTGCGGTCACGGTGACTGCCACTGACTCGTCAGGCAATTCCAGTCACTGCACCTTTCAGGTGGTCGTGAAGGATCAAACCCCTCCGCAGATTATCTGCCCCGGTGATATAACCGTCTCGGCCACAGGCAGCAGGACGAAAGTGGAGTATGTACCAAAGGCTATTGATAATGTGGATGCCAACCCGGCGATAGTCTGTGATCCTGTGTCAGGTTCGCAATTCCCCGCAGGGACATCCCTGGTCAAGGTGACTGCAACTGACTTTGCAAATAACTCCAGCACCTGCACCTTTCGGGTAACCGTATCGACATCTACGGTGGACAACGAGCCGCCGCAAATTACCTGCCCTCAAAATATGACCATCCATGCTACAGGCAGACTAACCACAGCCGATTATGCAATAACAGCCACAGATAACCTGGATACCCAACCCCGGATAACCTATAATCCTGCGTCAGGCTCAGAATTCCCCATAGGGACATCTGCGGTCACGGTGACTGCCACCGACTCTTCGGGCAATTCCAGTCACTGCACCTTTCAGGTGACCGTCATAGATACCGAGCCTCCCAGGCTTACCTGCCCGGATACTGTGTCTGCCACAGCCACGGCTAGCAAAACCAGAGTGAATTTCGAAGTAGAGGCCGTAGATATAGCGGACCCCGTTTGTCATGTCGTTTACGATCCAGCCTCCGGCTCAGGGTTTCCCTTGGGGAGAACACCGGTCAGGGTGACTGCCACCGACTCTTCGGGTAATTCCAGTCACTGCACTTTTCAGGTGGAGGTAACGTCAGGGTGCACCACAGCCACAGGGTCTCCCTGTTTTCTGCAGATCAACTGCCCGGCAAATATGACCATCTCTGCTACAGGCGTACTGACTAAAGTGAGTTACGCAGCAACAGCCACCGATGATGACGATCCTCACCCGGTCATAACATACAATCATGCTCCAGGCTCAGGGTTTCCCATAGGGACAACACCGGTCACGGTGACTGCCACCGACTCTTCAGGTAATTTCAACACGTGTACCTTTTCTGTGACGGTAAGCGATACCACGCCTCCGCAGATTATCTGCCCTGAGCAGATCACTATCCCTGCTACAGGCAAACTGACCAAAGCGAATTTCTCGGTAACAGCCAATGATAATGTGGACCCCTCCCCACGGCTATCTTACGATCCGGCGACAGGCTCTGAATTGGGCATAGGGACAACATCGGTCAGGGTGACTGCCACTGACTCGTCAGGCAATTCAAGCGTCAGCTCCTTTCAGTTGACGATAAAAGATACCACGCCCCCACAGATCACCTGCCCTTCTGATATAAGCGTTCAGGACAAAGGCACAATGACCAAAGTGGATTTCACCGCAACGGCCACTGATACCGTGGATTCCAATCCCAGGGTATCCTGTGATCCTGCGCCAGGCTCTGAATTTCACGCAGGGACAACAGAAGTCAAGGTAACCGCCATTGACGAATCGAACAACACCAGCACCTGTACCTTTAAAGTAACCGTACAGGATACCACACCGCCTGTGGTTACGCTGTCTCTTGGCGGGCAGTCCCCTTCAGACACGACCCAGACCGCAACTGTTGGCGAGCAGGTCCCTTATTATACGACCCAGTCCGTATCGATATATTACACGGTGTGTGATAACTGTGACTCGGCTCCTTCGTGCAAGGTGGAAATCTCCAATAACAATGGCGATCCGATTGATATTACCTCGGCTTCACCCATTGTGGTTAACCTGCAGCCGTATGCCGGTCAGAATATGATCACTCTGACGGCAGTCGATGCCTCCGGCAACAGGGGGAAAGCCTCAGTGGGCTTTGAGACGGCTCTCGAACTGGAACCAGATCAGATCAGCATCAAGCCTGAAACTCTCAGAGTCCATCCCGGCACATTTACCGTCTCTTTGACTTTTCCTCCCCCTTACGATGCCACAACTGTGTATGATGTGATTGCTGATGGGGCAAAACATAAGGCGATCGTCTTCAATCCTACAGCACACACGGCGATCTGCGATTTCCGGAGGACCGATATCAGTATATTGCCTTTGGACCCAACCTTTGAGGTGTCAGGACTTTTTATGTACAAAGGTATGGAATGTAAATTTTTCGGCTCCGATACGATCCGTAAAGTGCGCCGGCCAACAAAGAGCAGCCAGTCGATAGGAAGCGGCCAGGCTGCAAGGGGTGGCCAGGCTGCAAGGGGTGGCCAGGCTGCAAGGGGTGGCCAGGCTGCAAGGGGTGGACAGGCAGCAGGAGGCGGACAGTCGATGGGCGATTGCCAGTGGCCTTTCTGCGAAAGGATTAGATCAATATTTAGGCAATGAGGGAGGGGATTATTCACTCCCTTCACCTGCCTTTGGGGAAGGGTTATAAGTGGGGGTTAGGGATTAGGGATTAGGGACTAGGGGTTAGGGATTAGGGACTAGGAATTAGGGACTATAGCGGTTCTAAAGTTGTGTATGCTGCGGATAGAGCAGGCACAGAAGAGAGAATCAATACTGGCCGTTGACCTGCCTGCTCCCGTCCCTTTACTGGATCTAAGTTGACAAAATAAATTTCTCCTCGACGAATGGACATTATTCTCTCTCCAGTTCCAGCCCATCCGCTTCTGTTACAGCAAGCTCTTGATTAACCTTTTGCAACTCAGCCTGCACTTCAGGATCATTGGCTATAGCCGCAAGTTGGTTTTTGAAAAGGGTTTGTTCAGGTAAATTATTTTCCATTGAACCCTCTCGTAAACGATGAGCAAGCTGCTCAATCAACCATAATTGCTCCTTGCGAGATAAACGGTCAATTATTTTCTCGATTTCATTCAGGGCGAGTGAAGACATAATATTCCTCCTTGCACTAATAGTTAAATTCCAATTGCTTTATTTAATTTCAATTAATTATAGCACCTGGGCCAAACTCCGGCAATTTTCTTTAATGAGGGAGGGTAAGTTATAGGGACTAGAGGTTAGGGATTAGGGGTTAGGGAAAACGCCTTCGAGCGCTACCCTAACCCCTATCCCCTAATCCCCTATTCTGTACTCCTGTCATCGATATCAATCAGGTCCCCCCCCCATGCCGTAACCGTATTCAGTTTTGGCATAATGGAGGTTTATATTCTCCGATCCAATGGATAAATGAGAAGGTGTTGCCAACCGAATTATAAAGTCTACGGTCTCCCGTATAGAAGTCGCACCCAATCTGACGGGCTAAGTCAATATAGGACGCATCGTATACCGAAAGGCGACAGGCTATGGCGTCTGATAGAATCAAGGGAAATCGCTCTATATCAGGAGGGATTAGTTGAACTCCTGCCTCAAGAAAATGGTTCAAGTCATCCGAAGCTTCCGATGCTTTCACTCGCCCCCGCATAACTGCTGTGCGTATTGCATTTGTTATTTCATAAATCCATAAAGTTGGAGCAACGAGTTCAATAACTCCCTTCATTGCATCTGAGAGAAGAGCGATAGCTATTTCGGTTTCATCTTCATCACGGAATCGCCACTTAAGAGCTACACAAGCATCAATAATCAAAGGGATACTCATTCTCGCCGTCCTTCTTCAACTAAATCCTTCACTGACCCTGTTAAAGGTTCACTATCTTGGCGATGATGAGTGAAATACTCGATCAATTCCTTTCGCTTTTTTAACCGACTCTTTATTGATTCCTGTTCTTCAAGATCATCAGGGAAGATGATTAATACATTTCGATTTCCTTTCACAGGAATCGGTTCTAAGATCTTTACTTGCCCATGTTCGTAAACGCCCTTGATGGCCTTCATATTCTCCTCTCCTGGCTATGATTAAACCTTCAGATTCACGAATTAAACCTTCAGATTCACGAATAAATAATTTATTGTGTTTTTTCCTGCCTATTGCTTTAATCTTAACAGATTTGCCTTCAAAGTTCACATCTAAAATCCTCGAACTCTTTATTATTCAGACATCCACAAAAATGACCGATTTTTCTCAAGCAAAAATGTGCATGGGTTACATGCCAAGCAAAGGCTTATGAGCAACCGCGAAATGGAGTCGCAGATGTAGACGTCCTTGGGCCATGACTCCTAACGAGTTAATGCGTTGACATAAGTTTTCAGCGGCTTGGCGAGGGGCTGGTCTTTCTATCCAGTCCAATAATATGACTAAGGTACGGAATGTAAATTTTTCGGCTCCGATACGATCCGTAAAGTGCGGCGGCCAACAAAAAGCAGCCAGTCGATAGGAGGCGGCCAGGCTGCAAGGGGCGGACAGGCTGCAAGAGGCGGACAGACGATAGGCGATGATTGCCAGTGGCCTTTCTGCGAAAGGATTAGATCAATATTTACGCAATGAGGGAGGGTATTATTCACTTCCTTAACTTGATCGTATAGGAAATTCCATTTCTTTTATGCGGCTTTCTAGGCGATGTGGTATTTCTCCCGCAGAGACGCGAAGACGCAGAGGATATTATTTTCGGTCTTTCTCTGCGCCTCTGCGGGAGGTCATTCCCCACGGGTTGGCTGCCGCCTCATTCCAAAGTCAGCCTGAAGGGCGCTAATTTGACAACCAGCATTCTTATACCATGTTTGATCCGATATCCTCATAGGGAACTCCTATAGCCAGGTCTGAAAAGCCATCGCCATTGAAATCACCATATACGGTGGTTTGAGCGTGGCTTTTTAAGGGAATCATGGTCAATAATCCGAATATTACGAATATTACCACCGAAGTACAAGAATTCGTTAAAAATATGCTAATTCTTATCGCTTGTTTCATGATACTAATCCTCTCTTAGAAATGTAAAATTGTAAAAATAAGAGTTAAAACTATTGGTATATAAAATAAAACAATATTAATTTGCTTATCAGTCTCATTTTTGAGGCTGATAGTAAAACTTTTAACTGTCGAGAAGTGATGAATTTCCATAATGCATTCTTGTTCACTCCTAATGCATGGTAATTTGCTCTCGAATCGATAGGCTAAATCAGAACATCGTTGCCCTATATCTAAACTTGTAGACTTATGCGCTCCGAGAAATCTTACTCGCTTTCCAGCCAAGATTCCTCGCTTCGCTCGGGATGATAAGTGACAAAGAAGTCATTTTTTCAAATACTTGCTAAAACTGACAGCTATGGGGCAAAGCCCTTTGTGCCTGCCCGTAGTCGTGTGCGGGCGGCCACAGGGGGCCGCCCCTACAACTGGTTGCGGAATTATGGCGATCTGTACTTACTTAAGGTTATCGTACTGTCAGAGTGAGATGCTTGCTGTATTCCTTCCTATGAAGATACTTGTAGCCGTCGATGGTGCGGGTTGTGGCTGACAGCCTGATTTGATAGGCACAGGAAATGGGCCATTTATCAAAGCTTACGGTGCGGCTTCCTACTCCACCCCATTTATTGCTGGCAACAGGTACATATTTTTCCTGAAATATTTGTACGCTACTATTGTCTCCATAGTGAGCGGTCAGGCTATATTGTCGTAAATGGAGCTCGTTATCCCATGCTTTTATCTTGAAAGACAGCGGATCAGACAGAGAACTCATTTCTACAATACTGCAACTGTCAACTTCAGCCCCATTATGATAGATATTTGAAATTGCTATGTCAGGTTGAGTGTTATCAATCATCAGGACGAGAGTATTGAACTTTGAATCAAGCTCTACATTTCCTTCCGATGCCTGGCAGGCTTTCAATTTGAGTGTATATTTCCCGTCTGCGAAGCTTCGTGTATCCCACTGTATCAGAAGATCATCGAGATACCAGTCCTCTGTTTCGGGCGGGATAATATAGTACCCTCTATTATCAAGGCCAACAGGATATAGAACATATTTTCCTTTAAGCGGGTCCCATTTGTAATTGGACCATGCTTGGCTGAGTTCCTGAAAATCGCTTGTAGAGGGAGGTGTACTTTCATTAGTCCATTTTGCGTATAATACTTTGTATTTGGCAACTTGTGCTGTCCTCAAGTGATCAAAATTTCCAAATATATCCAGTATGCCTCCAAAGGGAGCATCTACTACAGAGAAACGGTAAGCAGGATCTGTGGTGGCATAACCATCTGCAATCTCGCTCCAGGGAATCAGCCCTACCCCGGTAAAAACAGGTTTTTTCTCTGGATAGGGCAGTTCCACTTTTCCAATGAGCCAATCCGGGGCATATCCCCATGTAGTTATACGGTTTTCCACGCCGCTGAGTGTCGTGATAATCAAACCTCCATCCACTGACTCAAACACGATCCGGTCACCATCCCCATTCATACGGCCATGCAGGCCCTTCGACTGGGAGACAGGTCTGCAATTTAGACCATTAAGATCCATAATCCAAATGCGCCAATCTGTCGAAGTATAGATAATCTTATCGCCGTTTGAGGACCATGACGCATGCATAGCTCTGGTACTGATACACTTTTCATTACTTCCATCCGGATCGATTACCCACACTTCACTTCTACAAGGATGATTGTATAATATTTTTGAACCGTTCGGCGACCAGTGTGGCTTATGACCTGGCTTATCAGAAAGCTTCTGCAGGCCGGTACCATCGGCGTTCATGATCCATAAGCGCTGATTTGTGCAATATCTTCCCCCCGTAGCGAATGCTATCTGGCTTTCATCTGGTGACCATGTGGGAGCAGTACCAAAATTAGTCAGCTTTCTGGGATTTGAACCATCGGCATTCATCACCCAGATTCCGTCATCATACCAGTCTGAAAAGGCGATCTTTCTTCCTCCGGGAGAAAATGAAGGGAACCACCCATGATCGGCTAACTCTCTCGGATCTGTACCATCTGGCTTGATACTCCAGATCCCCCCTCCTTCAGCTTCATACTCCTGATATACGATTCTGTTTCGCTCAAGAGAAATTGGACTAAAGAGACCGCTGCCGATAACAGAAGAAACAGAAGAAGCAGAAGAAACAGGAAGAACAGGAGTAACAGGAATAATTGTTTGCGCTATTGCAATGCCCCAAAAAACAATTGAGAGAGCAAATAAAGTACCCAAGAATGCCTGTATCGCTAACCCGAAATTAAATATCGTTGTCCTTTTCATGATTTTATACTCCTTTTTTGAATAATTTGGATAATTATGGTATTTCGTTAATGCATCGTACAACCGTTAAACATCTCCACCGATAATTCATAAACCGTAAAAAGCCTCCCTTCCATTTTTTTAATGTCTTTAGGCGCTTAGTACAGATCGCGGGAAATACGCAGGTCAGTTGTTTTAGCTGGCTTGTCCCAGGTGGGACGCCTGTGCCACCCTGCTATCTAGCTGCGTATTTACCGCCCCGTGTACTTAGCCTTCATTTTTCTCACCTCCTCGTAAGCGACCGACCATAACGAATTATCATAAATACCGGGCACTGGTTCAGTTTGATGGTAATGGTGGACACTTAGACTGCCTGCTTGATGAGAGGGACAGGGAACTGTTGCGGCGCCGCTTGGTCCACCCTACAGCGAATTATTGAATCAATATGGTAGGGTGGACTAAGAGGCCATCCCCAAACCCCCGGCAACCGGCATAACGAGTTACCCGAAAGCGGCTCAACGTCAACTTCGTTAATACCCCATCCCCACAATCAACCGTGCGGCCGACTCAGGATACATCTTCACCATAAGCTCCCACTCAGCCTGCGTCATCAAATAGGGACTGTATGGCTTATACGGAATGGTGGGGGATGATGCCACCTTGTACGCAAGATAATTGCGGGTGCCGCTGAGAACGTCTTCCATCTTCTTCACTTGCTCCGGTGAATAGCGCTTCAATTCCTGGTTGCCGCCCCAATAGCTCATGATGTTTAAGCGCACTGAATCGTCTAATTCGAAACATTTCCCGTTAAGACACACAGAGTTGTAGCTGTCGGAATAGGGTGCAATATTAAAGGCAGTGAAGAAACCTGGCAGGAGATCAGCCTTGGTGTCCTGAACACCGTCCCAGTAGTCCTGATCGAAGGTGTATGACCAGTTATTAATGGCGTCTTTAATTTTCGTCTGTAGCGTCTCAATTTTGGAAGAATCCTTGGGCATCAGGTTGAGATTGATTTTCCGGGTCACCTTTTGTACCGGATAGGAAAACGGCAGCTCATATTCCCACGTGCCGATATTACCGGCTTCCCAGGAAGCACTGTAGACCATATTCTCGATATCTAGGGCGACGTTGGGGAACGTGTGGCTCAGGTGGAAAAAATGACCAAGCTCGTGCGCTAGATGTGAGTTTCCCAGATAGAGCCGTCCGCTAGAGAAATAGATGTCGGCGGGGAACGCGGGCAACTTGATGAACTTCATGTCATCGCCGGAAAAACCTTGCATGTCAGGCTCCTTCGGGTCCTTGCCCCAGGGCATCCAGATCACAATGTTCTTCGTGTTAAGCGCATCTGGCGCCGGATTGACAATTACGCTGTTGTCGCCCTCCAGGAAATTCACAATCTTCGCGTACGTGTTGTCGGTGTCTACAACGCTGAAGCTGTTAAAAAGGGTGCTCTTCAATAAAACTGTGTATTTCAGTTCGAGCCCAAAGCATGCCCCCGATGCCAGAAGGATGTCATTGGTGAGGCCGATCATGTTGGCACGATAATCGTAGGTATCGGAGTAGAAGCGCTGCATTGGATGCACTACGCCATAGGAGTCCTTGTAACCCGTTGCGCGTTTGCCGTCATCGTCCTGCAGGTAGACAATGGTTACCGGTATGATCTTATATTCAGGGCAGGCACGATAAATGCTGTTACGCTGCTCTTTGGTTAGGATGATGTTCAATAAATTATTTTGTAGGTTGCGCTGCGCGGAGAGTGCGGTATAGAGTCCCTTCATGTCGATCACGCCGGGTTTGATTTCTGCAATTGAGTCATTTTTATCGACTGCAAAATCTATAGACCATTGTTGATTATCCCCCCCATTCCAGGTATATTGCTGGACGACTGCACCATTATCCTTGCTGATTCCCGAAACATCCAGACATTTGCCACTGTGTTTGGCAACCAGCTTATAGTAGCCATTATCCAGCTTTTGAATAAACCATTGTTGATTATCACCACCCCACCAGTCCCATTGGATGATGGCTGCACCATTATCCTTGCTGATTCCCGAAACATCCAGACATTTGCCACTGTGTTTGGCAATCAGCTTATAATAGCCATTATCCAGCTTTTGAATAAACCATTGTTGATTATCACCACCCCACCAGTCCCATTGGATGATGGCTGCACCATTATCCTTGCTGATTCCCGAAACATCCAGACATTTGCCACTGTGTTTGGCAATCAGCTTATAGTAACTCCCGGATGTAATGCCATCAGCTACTGGCACTATGTCCCATTGTTGATTATCCCCCCCCCACCAATCATATTGGATGATGGCTGCACCATTATCCTTGCTGATTCCCGAAACATCCAGACATTTGCCACTATGTTTGGCAACCAGCTTATAGTAGCCATTATCCAGCCTTTGAATAAACCATTGTTGATTATCACCACCATTCCAGGTATATTGCTGGACGACTGCCCCATTACCCTGGCTAATTCCCCGAACATCCAGACATTTGCCACTATGTTTGGCAACCAGCTTATAGTAGCCATTATCCAGCTTTTGAATAAACCATTGTTGATTATCACCACCCAACCAGTCCCATTGGATGATGGCTGCACCATTATCCTTGCTGATTCCCGAAACATCCAGACATTTGCCACTGTGTTTGGCAATCAGCTTATAGTAACGCCCACTTTCAATGTCTCCTTCTTGAGCAAATACTAACCCTCTTCCAATGCTCAATGCTGCAATAAGCATAAAAGATAAGACTAAAATTTTTATAACTTTTAATATTTTCAAATTTCTTAACATTTTTAAATCCCTCTATATTTGAGGTTCACTATTTTTCTGTTAAGTTACCTCACCTTGATTTCCTAAACGGCTTTTCTAACTCAAATTCATTTTCCTGTCATTCCCGTAAAGGCAGGAATCCAGAAACTAATAAGGCTATCATCAATGCTTCTATATACTTTATTCCTCATTTCCTCCTTCAATATTGATTGGTAAGTATCAATTCATTTGAAAAATTATGCCTAAACTTGGTTTTTTGCCCTCACAATTAGGGTGAAAGGGTACTATAAGTTTAGATTGCTTTAAGATTATGGTTTCTTTCCTCGATGATCGTATACCTCCTTTCCCGTTGTATCATAACCTTCCTCTTTGATCGGGTCGAGCCTGCGGAATTGCGGCCGCAGGCCCTCCCCCACACCACCGGACCGTTTCCCATATCCGGCGGTTGAACCTTGGCTATCACTGGAAGGTTTGCAGATCGGCCCCCTCGAAGTCCCCCTATAACCTGTCGCTGCGACTTCACCGCTTCTCCAGTCCGAGGGTCGTCGGGGTGGCTGCCTCAAATGGCAACGCCCCGCGAGTTCTGGCTCCTCCAGCTACCAATCCAGTCCCTTCTAGTGCTTTCTTCCTTGGTCCTTCGGCCCCTTGCCCCGCCCTCTTTCGGTGGACTTCCTCGCTCATATAGCCTCTGCTGACTCCCCAAACTTGAACATCAAGTATAAGATCTTGATTGAGCATTCGGCCTTCTATTTTTCCCTCTAGACTAATAGACGAAACAGAGAAAATTTTTCCCCTCAGAAAAAAGACAAAATCGTACATGTGATTAAATATTTCAAATAAAATAAAGATATTATGGGAAAAACCAGAAGATTGTGGGATAATAATTATTATTAATAGAATATATGTTTTTAATAAATTTGAACACTTAATTGCTCATGTGACAAAATGGAACTACGCATTAATAGTGCCAACCTATTGTGGTTGGTCTTCAGAACAAGAGTTATCGGAAATTAGTCGAAATGTATGGAAATTTTTTAAGATTAGATATAATAAATAGAAAATAATTAATTTTAAATTTTATATCAATATTTAATACCATTTTGTTTATTGAAAACTCAAAGTAATTTATTTTAGATTATAAAATATATAATTTTTGGCATAAACAGAGGGGGCAGAAGACCCCTCCCGCTACCCTTATAGTCCCACTCCACTCAATCTAGTGTATGATGTTTACATATACGTAGATAATGTTTACACAGATTATAGTTCCACCATACCT
>Ga0315268_10004460_pt1 | contig 15217 bp, 16 predicted proteins | sample C1_top_MG_FD_204535 | JGI IMG/M metagenome (GOLD analysis project Ga0315268, IMG submission 204535) | Sediment microbial communities from Yellowstone Lake, YNP, Wyoming, USA - C1_top | ecosystem: Environmental > Aquatic > Freshwater > Lake > Sediment | place: USA: Wyoming | collected 2017-08-01
CGAGAAAGTCGTTATTATCGATGATTTATGCGCCACCGGCGGAACAGCCTTGGCTGCAGCCAAATTAGTCAATAATTTAGGCGGCGAAATCGTTGAGCTAGCCTTTATCGTTGATCTGCCTGATCTCGGCGGCAGCAAGAAGCTCGCCGATGCCGGTTACTCTTGTTATTGCCAGACAAGCTTTGAGGGAGAATAGTAAATAAAATGTCGAATTTCTAATATCAAATTTAATATATAAAATATGGCTGATGAATTGATTGATATTTTTGATGAATCTAATGATCCTACGGCTATCCAAAAAATGAAAAGCGAGGCGCATCGTGATGGCTTATGGCATAGAGCGGTTCATATTTGGATCTATAATCAAAACGGAGAAATTTTATTTCAATTGAGAGCAAAAGAGAAGGAATTATATCCGAACCTATGGGATATTTCAGTTGCCGGGCACGTCAGTGCTGGCGAAGATCCCTCCGTTTCAGCCCTAAGAGAAATTAAAGAAGAAATCGGAGTTGAGGCAATAGCAGATGATTTGCAATTATTTAAGGTGTTCAAGCAACAGAAAAGTCTCCGTAATTATATTGATAATGAATTTTGTTATGTTTATCTTTTCAAATACAACGGTGATATCAGTAATTTGAGTCTGCAAGATGAAGAAGTTCAAGAAATCAAATATATTTCGCTAGTAGGAATCGAAGATGAGCTGAAAATTAACAATGAAAAGTATGTGCCTCATGGCGGTTTTTGGTTTGATCCAATAAGCGAAGTTAAAAATAGATTAGATATTTAAAACTATATTATGTCATCACAAAAAGTCACAAAACTGATAATTCCAGTCGCAGGCATGGGCACAAGGCTGCTGCCGGCTACGAAATCGATTCCGAAGGAAATGCTGCCGGTGCTCGATAAGCCGACGATCCAATATATCATCGAAGACGCGGTCAAGGCCGGAATCAAAGATATTATTCTGGTAACCGGACAAAGTAAAAGAGCCATCGAGGATCACTTCGATCGCAATGAGTACTTGGAACAATTCTGTATCAATAGCGGCAAGACGGAAGCCGCGAGGATTATTCGCGAAGTCTCGGAGATGGCTAACTTCATTTACGTCAGGCAGAAAGGCCCTTATGGCACGGCTACACCCGTCATGAATTGCCGTCATTTGATCGGCGACGAGCCGTTCGCTGTCGTCTGGGGCGATGAAATTTTGGAATGCCCGGAAGGCAAGCCGCACTTGAAGCAATTAATTGAAGTCTATGAAAAATACGAGCATCCCGTCATCACCGCTTGCATGACGGATGACGAGGGCACGAAAAAATACGGCATCATCGACGGCACTGACTTGGGCGACGGCATGTATGAGGTAAAGTCTTTGACAGAAAAGCCAGGTCCGACTGAGGCTAAAAGCCGCATCGCCTCCATAGGCGGCTATATCTTGACACCGGACATCTTCCGATTCATCGAGGAAATGCCGGCTCGAGAAGGCCGTGAACGCTACCTGATCGACGCCATGGACATCATGATCACTAAGCGTCCGATGTATGCCAAGCTGATCAACGCCATCCAGCACGACACCGGCAATAAATTCTCTTGGCTTCAGACCAATATCAAATACGGCCTTAAGGATCCGGAAATTAAAGACAAATTGAGAGAATATCTCAACACCATCAAATAAGAGTAATCCCCAAGTCGCGGCTTGGGGATTTTTTGTTATTTGTGTTATAATGCAGGCAGATATGGCAGACATCGCAAAGAATAAACTTAGGCAATTCGCCTCCAGCTTGATGGAGGACTATTTTGTCTATGCGCCGGTAATGCACGACGGCAAACTGACCGCCATGGAAGCTGAGAATTGCAAGGATATCGATTGGTCAGGCCAGATCACTTACAATCCTTGGAAGGAAATGTTCACGCCGCATACTGAAAGGATTTTCGATATTAATGGGGACCGACTAACACAAACTAAAGGCACTCAACCACCGGTGGCCTGCCTTGGCATGAATATATTGGATCTGAAGGCCTTAGCGCTATACGATGAAGTCTTCAGCAATGACATCTACTATCAGAACCGGCGCAAAAAAATAGTTATAGTAGGCTTTAGCTCGGACTGGCCGAATGATTATAAGAAATTCAAGGTTTTTTCGCATGATTTTGAGCGCGACATCCTGCATCACGTCTCGTTCGACATATTTATTGCGCGGTCAAAAGGCGATAAATTGAAATATTATTCCGGCTCGGCTAAAGGCAGGGAATTGCTCGAGAAGTACGGCATCACGAAGTTTGATCATATCGAATTTGAAGGCGCCGTGCCGATCAGCGGGCCGGATAAGCGCATGGTCAGCTTAGTCGATAAGGTGGAAAATTCATTCGATCATAGCTTATGGGACACGCTCGATAAAATCTGTCTCGCTTGCGGCAAGTGCACGATTGCCTGTCCGACCTGTTTCTGCTTCAATTTTTCCGACAAGATCGACCCGAATAACAGCCGGCGCGACCGCACTCAAGGCAATTGCTTCTATAATGATTTCAGTAAAGTTGCCGGCGGACACAAAGAGCTCGACACAGTCAAGAAGAAGATTTATTTTTGGTATGTGCATAAATTCGTGCGCATCCCCAAGGAATACAATCTGCCGGGCTGCGTTTCCTGCGGCCGTTGCGTCAAAGCTTGCCCGGTCGGCATTGATATCTTTAAGAATATCGCGAAATTGTCTAAAATCAAGTAAGATGAATAACATCTACCTGCCGAAAATAATCAAAGTCATCTCAACTAATCGGGAGTCCGCAGATACTCATCTGATTCGGTTCAAATTCGCTTCTGCCGCTGATCAGCGCGAATTCAATTTCTTGCCCGGCCAATTCATGCAGGTAGGTTTTGCCGGCTGGGGCGAGTGCCCGATCAGTATCTGTTCGTCGCCCTATGAAAGCGAAAAATATTTCGAACTGGCCATCCGCGACGTCGGCCAGCTGACTCATAAATTGAATGGCTTGATGATCGGCGACGAAGTATTAGCGAGAGGGCCGTTCGGCAATGGCTTTGATGTCGATAGATTCACCAACAAGAATCTTTTGATTATCGGCGGTGGCTGCGGTTTCGTGCCGCTCCGCCCGCTGATCGTAGATTTCCTTTCCGGCAGGCTGATTTCCAGAAAAATGCAGATATTCTATGGTTGTCTGAACGAGGATACGTTATTATTCAAGAATCAATACAAGGATTGGACCAAACACGCCGAACTTGATGTTATTTTAGACAAGCCTTCAGCCAAATGGCAGGGCGAAAAGGGGATGATTACCGAGCTGATCAAAAAAAAGGAAATAACGCCTGATACCGTCGTCGTGATGGTCGGACCGCCGGTGATGTATAAATTCGCCATCAAGGAGCTGGAGAAAAAATTGATCAAACCCGAAAATATTTGGCTGTCGCTGGAACGCAAGATGTATTGCGGGCTAGGGGTCTGCCAGCATTGCGCCATCGGCCCGTATTACGTCTGCAAAGACGGCCCCGTATTTTCTTACAGCCAGTTAAAATCAATTCCTAATGTGATTTAATTGTATTATTAATTTTTGAATTTTTAATTTTATAATTTTTAAATAATGTCTTAATGTTAAATTTTTAAAAATTAGAAATTAGAAAATTATTTATAAAATTAAAATTTAAAGATTAAAAATTGAGAAACCTCGAATATATGATGACATTTTTACTTTACCTTCTGATTTTCCTCGTTCTCGCGACTGCCGCTTACGGCGCTTGGTCGGCCGCACCGTTTTTACCGAGTAAGAAGAAAGATGTTGGACGGATGATTGATTTGGCGGAAATAAAACCGGACGAAAGAATCTATGATTTGGGCTGCGGCGATGGACGATTGGTGTTTGCTGCCGCTAAGCTTGGCGCTGAAGCCATCGGCATTGAGATTTTCATCCTGCCATATCTTTACGCATGGATTAATAGCTGGGGCAAGAAAAAAACGAAGATCCTGTTCGGCGACCTTTTCAATTATGATGCGAGCGGCGCCGATGTCGTCTTTATTTTCCTATTAGAGAAGGCTTATGGCCGCTTGGCGGAAAAACTGTCAAAAGAGCTTAAGCCGGGAACGCGCGTCGTCGCTTACTGCTTCGAGATCAAAGAATTCAAAGACAAGTTAGTCAAGACTGATAAACCGACAAATAAAGATCTGTCGATATTCTTATACAAAATTTAATTAACTAACATAAAATGTATGCTAGGAATAGCACTCATCATCCTCGGAGCAATTTTTTTGCTCAAGAACTTAGGCATTCTCGCCGGTGTCCAATGGGATATCATCTGGCCGATCGTCGTGATCGCCATTGGCATCGCCATGGTGGCGAAGAAGAAATCAATGATGTAATCTATGTGCCTGACTTTGCCGGCTAAGGTTTTAACAATTGACAATAATAGGGCGATTGTAGAATCTGGCGGCAAAGAACTGTCTGTTTTGATCGGCATATCTGATAGTCTAATGGCCGGCGATTACGTGCTGACGACCGGAGATTATCTGATCAAAAAAATCGATCAGACTGAAGCGGAAGAGATAATCGAATTATTGAGGTCATATCCGCCCGCAGAACGCGACAGCTTAAATCCGGACTTGAAGCTCGCGCTGGATCGCGCTGCGGCGGATAGATTGGACAAAAATGATTTGGAATTTATTTTGTCTTTGAGTGGCGAGAAAAATTTGCAGGCGCTCTATTCCGAAGCTAATATCACCAGGAAGGCGAACATCAAAGACCACATTTGCGTCCATGGCATCATCGAATTTTCAAATTATTGCAAGAATGATTGCCTTTACTGCGGCTTGCGTAAAAGTAATTGCGAAAAAAGCAATTATCGCATGCCTGACGAGGAAATCATCGTTGCCGCCGCTGAGGCTGTCAATATCAAGGGTTATAAAATATTGGTGCTGCAATCAGGTGATGACGATTATTTCACTAAGGACAAATTGGCATCTATAATCTCAAATATAAAAAAACTAGCTAAGTGCTTTATTTATATCAGCATCGGCGAAAGGCCGATCGCAGAATATGAGGCGTTTAAAGCTGCCGGAGCCAACGGTGTTCTTTATAGATTCGAAACATCCAATCCGGAGCTATATGCGAAGCTCAGGCCGGGCAAGAAGTTGTCAGACAGATTGGAACAACTTCGGCAGATGAAAAACATGGGATATGTCATTTCCACGGGCATGATTGTCGGACTGCCTGGGCAGACGATTCGAGACTTGGCGAATGATATAATATTAATGAAGGAACTCGGGACGTTTATGCCCTCGATGGGTCCTCTGGTTCCCACTAGAAATACTCCATTGCAGGGTGAACAAACAGTCGATTTTGAATTAATGCTTAAGATTATCGCCGCAGCGAGGCTACATTCGAAAACGGCGCGCATTCCAGTGACGACGGCGATGGAAACACTGGGAGGTGGCGAAGAAGCCAGGCAGAAATGCTTCATGGCCGGAGCTAACTCCATAATGTTCAATCTCACTCCTGCGAAGTATAGGGAAAACTACCGGATTTACGACAATAAATTCTATGATGCGGAAAAACGCTATGAGAAATGGGCGCTATTCAAGGGGGAATTGAGCTATAATATGATCGAGGAGGAATTACAAATTAAGCTATAATGAAGTGGGCATATTATCTGAAATTGAAATAAATAACTTGCTTTCTGAAAGCAATCAGCCGACCTCTGAAAAATTGGACGAGATTTTTGCCAAGGCCGGATTAAAGAACGGGCTGTCTGTCGCGGAGGTCGCGCATTTGCTGCAAATCGAATCTGACGAGGACGTTAAAAGATTGTTTGAAGCGGCGAAGAAAGTGAAGAATGACATTTATGGCAATCGGTTGGTTCTGTTCGCGCCGCTCTATATTTCCGATTATTGCGTCAATAATTGCTCATATTGCGGCTTCCATTGCGATAATACGGCTTCGCGAACCAAGCTAACTCTTGATCAGGTGGCAGAACAAGTGAAAATTCTGGAAGATATGGGACATAAGAGATTATTGCTTGAATTCGGCGAAGATCCCGTCAATAATACAATTGAATATGTCAGTGATGTCATCAAGACAATTTACGGCGTTAAATCCGGCAAGGGCGAGATCAGAAGAGTCAATATAAATATCGCGGCTACAACCGTTGAGAACTATAAAAAATTGAAAGCTTGCGGCATTGGCACATATCAGCTGTTTCAAGAGACTTATCATAGGCCGACTTACGAAAAAATCCATCATGGGCCGAAAGCTGATTATGACCGGCAGATTACGGCGCATGAGCGCGCCTTCGAAGCGGGGATTGATGATTATGGCATGGGCGTGTTATTCGGCTTATATGATTATAAATTCGAAATCCTGTCGTTGCTGTCGCACATAAAATATCTGGAAAACAAAATAGGCGTCGGTCCGCATACGATTTCCGTGCCAAGATATAATCCAGCGCCGACCGTTGATTATAATCTTGAGCATCATGTTTCGGACAAGGAATTTCTGAAGCTGATAGCGATTTTGCGTTTGGCTGTGCCTTATACCGGCATGATCATTTCCACTCGCGAAACGCCGGAGATCAGGAGGCAAGCGTTCCAAATCGGCATATCGCAGGCTTCGGCGGCTTCGCGCACTTCGCCCGGCGGATATGGTGAGGGCAAAGAGAATCTGGAGCAATTCGACGTCCATGATCAGCGCACTGTCGATGAAGTCGTGGCTGATATCTGCCAGCTCGGTTATCTGCCGAGCTATTGCACCGCCTGTTATCGGAATGAACGAACAGGATTGAGATTTATGGAGCTGGCAAAATCGGGCAAAATTCATGAATTATGCCAACCGAACGCTTTGCAGACATTTCTCGAATATCTGATCGATTACGCCTCTCCGGAAACCAGATCAAAAGGTGAAGAATTCATCAATCGGGAAATAGAAAGCATCCCTGATGGCGCGACTCGCGAGATGATACGCAAAAATTTGGAAAGAGTCAGGGGCGGAGAAAGGGATGTGTTCATCTAAATAGAGCTATTCAAGCATAAATGAAATCACTTAAAACAATCAAACCTCGATTCGCCATCGTTAGCCTGACTTCGTGCGAAGGCTGCCAGTTCGTCTTGCTCGACCAGGGCCAGAAGTTCTTGGATTTCTTGAAATCCGTGGAAGTTGATGAATTCAGATTATTGGAAGACGATCCGGAGCCGAAAGGCGATTATGACATTTGTTTAATTGAAGGAAATCCGATTACTAATGAGAATTTCAAGTTACTGCGCGAAATGCGCAAGCGCTCGAAGATTTTAGTAGTCTTAGGAAATTGCGCTGCTCTTGGCGGAGTTTGGGAAATCAAGAATTACCAGCTTAAGAAAAAAACCATAAAATTGGTCTATAAGGACAGAGGGCATATAGAGAATCCTGATATTCGCGAAGTGGATAATTTTGTTAAAGTTGATTATACGATACCGGGGTGCCCGATCACTGGCAGCGAAACGATGGAAATTCTATATCAACTATTAGCGGGCAAGGCCCCGGTATTGCCTCAGGAACCGGTCTGCAATGAGTGTCAGAATAATGGTTATGATTGCCTGTTGCAAAGAGGCGAGATCTGCCTCGGTCCGATCACTTTAGGCGGCTGCAAGGCGGTTTGTTTAAAAAGTAAGCAAGCGTGCTGGGGCTGCCGAGGATTATTCGAAGGAGCGCAAGTCAAGAATTTGATGAATTATCTGCTGCGCAATTTCACACGCGACCAGATCAATCGCGTCATGGAAGTCTTCGGAGCTCGCGACACCATCACTCAATATATGGAGGGAGATAAAAAAGGGAAACCGGCGATTAGAAACAAATCATTATGAAAATATCCGTCAACCACATCGGGAAAATGGAAGGACACACCGATTTCGTCGCCGAGATCATGAAGGGCGACGTCAAATCGGCCAAGATGATGACGACCGAAGGCGCCAGGTTGATCGAGGGTATTTTGGTCGGCCGCAATTTCTACGAGGCGCCGATCATCACTTCGCGCATTTGCGGCATCTGCCCGGTAGTGCATAAAGTCTCCTCGATCAAAGCCATCGAGAATGCTTTTGAGATCAAGCCGAGCGAACAGACGGTGCGTTTGCGCAAACTGATGATGTGCGGCCAAATGATCCACAGCCATGCGCTTCATTTATTTTTCTTGTCATTGCCTGATTTTTTTGATATCACGAATGATCTGACTTTCATTGGCGAACACAAAAAAGAAACAAAAGCTGCCATAGCCGTACGCGAATGGGCGCTTAAGGTGATCGAGGTTGTCGGCGGCCGCGCGGTGCATCCCATCGCTTGCGAAGTCGGCGGCTTTAAAGTCTTGCCTCAGAGATCTGAATTGCTGTCGCTGATTGAACAATATCCAGAAGCTTTGAAGAACGCCTTTGTTTTGGTCAATATGGTCCTGCAGATCAAGCTGCCGAAATTTAGCCGGTCGACGACGTTCATTAGTCTGACAGATGACCATGTTTACGCTTATTACGGAGGCGATATCAAAATACATACTCCAGACGGGAAGGAAAGAGTAATTGAAGCAAAGAAATTCACGAAGAATATCCAAGAGATTGAGGAGCCCTATCGTGCTGCCAAGTCAGCCAAGTTGGATGGCAAATCGTTCATGGTCGGCGCGCTGGCGCGCATCAACCTGAATCACTCAAAACTACATCCTTTAGCCAAAGGGATTTATAAGAAATTAGGCTGGAAGATTCCCGAATATAACACCTTTAAGAATATTGTCGCGCAAGCGGTCGAGGTAGTCCATTTTCTTGAAGAAGCGAAGAAACTGCTTGATGAACTTTCGCTTGAGATGCACGAAGAAAAAAGCCTGATCAAGAAACTCGAGTTGATTGCCGAGGCTAATCCGTTAGGACATGGATCTTTTGGCTGTGATGCCGTCGAAGCGCCGCGCGGTACGCTTTATCACTCGTATAAGATCGATAAGAACGGTATGCTGACCGATTGCCAGATCATTACTCCGACCGTGGCATACTTGAAGAATATGGAAAGCGACCTGATGCAATACCTGCCGAATATTAAATCATTGCCTGAGAAGGAAAGAACGATGAAGATTCGCGCGCTCATACGCGCCTACGATCCGTGCATCGCCTGCGCCACCCACTAATCTATGATCATAACGATATATCTGCTCATCGGCCTGCTGTCATTATTGATCGTTGCCGCGTCAATTTTCCTGATCATCATAGTCGTCAATATTCTCTCGCTCTTTATAACGCGAGTACCGCCGATTTCCACCGACCGGAAGTATTACGCTCGGATCTTTCAACAGATCAGGATCACTCAGAAAACCGTGATCTACGATCTGGGATGCGGCAGCGGAAAATTCTTGCTGGCCGCTTCGAAATTCCATCCTAAGAAGTCGATCGGCTATGAATTGTCACTGATGCCTTATCTGGCGGCGCAATTCAGAGCGGTATTTCTGAGCCATGGTAGGATGCAGGTGAATTTCAAGGATTTTTTTAAGGTTGGAATTCGTGATGCTGATCTTGTCTATATTTATCTGGTGCCGCCTCTCTTAGGTCGCGTGGCGCAGAAATTGAAGCATGAGCTCAAGCCCGGCGCCGTCGCCCTGGTCAAGGGTCAGGAATTGCCGGATTTGAAATATGTCAATAAAATTGTACTTGATGACAAAAGGGGATATCCGCTGTACGTTTATAAATTTTGAAATGTCATCAACTTCTTAATTCATAATTCTTAATTAATTCTGATATGCACGACTTTCACTTAGCTGATTCGATCTATAAGATTTTGATGGAATATGCTCAAAAGAATAATTTAAAAAAAATCACTAAAGCAGTGATTGAGTTAGGATCGATTGTGGAGCATGGAGAAGAAGTGTTGCCTCAAAATTTGGAGTTCAATATCAAGATGCTCGCTGAGGGAGGAATCGCAGAAGGGCTTGCTATTGATATTTCAAGAGGCGAGGGGAATGAATGGACATTGAAAGAAATTGAAGGAGAATAATTTACATACTATGAAAATCAAGTCAATTAAGGAGGTGAAGAATCTAAAAGGCAAGAAAGTGCTGCTAAGAGTGGATTTCAATATTCCTTTGAATCCAAGCGGCGAAGTGGGCCGCGATGAGGATTATAGGATCGTGAAGACTTTGCCGACTATTAAATTGCTAGTCTCAAAAGGCGCCAAGGTAATTATTATGGCGCATTTGGGGCGGCCAGACGGCAAAGTTGTGGAGAAATTCAGATTGGGTCCTGTGGCTAAGAGATTATCCCAGTTGTTAAAGAAGAAGGTGGCAAAGAGCAATGAGATTATCGGCGCGGAAACTGACAAGAAAGTCGCGGCAATGAAAAATGGCGATGTATTGATGTTGGAAAATGTCAGGTTTGATGCCCGTGAGGAAAAAGCAGATAAAGCATTCGCGAAGTCGCTGGCGAAGCTCGGAGATATTTATGTTAATGATGGCTTCGCTGTCTCGCATCGCGATCAAGCATCAGTCTCGACTATTCAGAATTATCTGCCGTCATATGCCGGCTTGCTCATGGCGGATGAAATTAATTATCTAACGCAGGTTCTTAAAAAGCCGAAACAGCCCTTAGTCGTGATAATCGGCGGCGCCAAGATGGAGACGAAGATTAAAGTGATAAAGAATTTCGTCAAAATAGCGAAGAAGGTGCTCTTAGGCGGAGCCTTGGCTAATACTGTCTTGCATGTCATGGGCATATCAGTCGGCAAATCAGCGCTCGAGCCGGGGATGTTTCCGGAAGTTAAGAAGTTAAAATTAATCGATAATAAGATTATCGTGCCAGTTGATGGCGTCTTTGCCAAAAGCGGCGAGGCGAAACATGGCAGGATGGATGCGCTGGCTGATATCAAGCCGGATGAGCTGATTCTCGATGTCGGCCCTGAGACCATCAAACTCTACTCAAAAATCATTGAATCTGCTAAAATGGTTTTATGGAACGGCCCGATGGGATTGATCGAGAATCCGGAGTTCGCCAAGGGCACGCTGGCATTAATAAAGATTTTAGCTGAGTCGAAAGCTGAGACTATTGTCGGCGGAGGCGAGACTGTCGAAATGATCCGTAAACTGAAGCTGGAAAATAAATTTACTTTCATTTCTACTGGCGGCGGCGCCATGCTGGAATTTCTGGAAGGAAAGGATTTGCCAGGATTGAAGAAAATAATAAAGCGATAGGACTATGAATATTTCTGAATTGACTGAATTCGCCAAAGAAACTTCGGGCAGATTAAGGGTAAAATATCCGAATTTTAATCTAGAGACCGAGATGCTGTATCAGATGTGCAAGGTGACGGAGGAAGTCGGAGAAATGTCGGATGAATTACTAAAGCATTTAGGCTCACAGAGGCAGGATAAATTGGATGGATTCAAAAAAGAGCATTTAGCAGAAGAAATGGCAGATGTGATATTGGCAGTGTTAATTGCGGCTGAAGTCGCCGGAATCGAAATTGAACCTGCTCTGTCGCAAAAGATGGAAAAAGTGAGATCGAGAAGTTTTTAATTTTAATTATAAAAAAAATACAAACATATGGAAGAACAAAAATCGTGCTGCGGACCGGACGGCAAATGCAAATGCCACATGGCCAAGCACATCGTATTGGGGATTTTGGCGATCGTCTTGATCGTCTATGTCGGCCTCTTGGCTAGAAATGCCATGAGGAACTACGATTATATCGGCAAGAGCCCTGATCAGATCAATTTAATAACTGTTTCTGGTACGGGCAAAGTCTCTGCTACGCCGGACATTGCAGTACTTAGCATTGGCGTCATCAGCGATTCGCTGACGGTCAGCCAGGCAACCAAAGACAATACTGACAAAATGAATAAGATTGTCGATGCGATCAAGAATCAATTCAAGATTGATAGCAAAGACGTGCAGACCTCAGGCTATAATGTCAGTCCGAAATACGACTGGACCAATGGCCAGCAGCGCATCATCGGTTATACCGTCAGCCAGAATGTCACGGTCAAGGTCAGGGATTTCACTAAGACCGGCGACATCATCAGCAAGTCAACGGATTTGGGCGCTAACAGTGTCAGTGGTCCGCAATTCTCAATTGATAATCCGGAAAAGGCCCAGCAGGACGCCAGAGCCATTGCTATCAAGCAAGCCAAAGATAAGGCTCAGGTAATGGCTGACCAGGTCGGCATCAAGCTAGGCAGAATAGTGAATTACTACGAAGGCGGTCAGGGATACACCCCGGTTTCGATGTACGCCAAGGATACTTTGGCAGTAGGCATGGGCGGCGGCCCGGCATCTGCCGCAGTGGCGCCTCCGATTGAATCCGGCAGCCAGGACGTGCAGATCGATGTCAACATCAGCTATGAGATCAAGTAATAATCAAATATCAAGAAACAATAATCAATAATAATTATTGAAAATTTAACTTATGGCAAAGATCAAGAAAGTCACGGCGCGGGAAATATTGGATTCGCGCGGCAATCCGACGGTTGAAGTGGAAGTTTTGTTGGATAACGGACGAAAGGCCTGGGCTGGAGTGCCCTCTGGAGCCTCTACAGGCTCGCGGGAAGCGTTGGAGCTTCGGGATGGCGATAAACGGCGCTACGGCGGAAAAGGCGTGCTGAAGGCGGTAACCAATGTGAATAAAATAATCGCGCCGAAATTGAAGGGCATGAATCCAATTGATCAGAAAAAGATCGACGAGCTGATGCTGAAATTGGATGGCACGGAAAATAAGACTAAGCTCGGCGCCAATGCGATCTTAGGTGTCTCAATGGCGATAGCGAGAGCCGGAGCTTTCGCCTCGAAGAAGCCGCTTTACGCCTATCTAAATAAAAAGTATTGGTCCAAGACTAAAATCAGCTTCCCGGTGCCGATGATGAATATTATGAATGGCGGCGCGCATGCCGGTTGGTCCACGGACATCCAAGAATTCATGATCACGCCTCAGCAGAAGAATATCAAGGAAGCCGTGCGCTGCGGCGCTGAAGTGTTCCACGCCTTAAAGAAATTGCTCGGCAGCAGGGGACTCTCCACTACTGTCGGCGATGAGGGCGGGTTCGCCCCGAAACTTACCAGCAATGAAGAGCCGATCGGCTTGATTATCCAGGCTATCACCGAGGCCGGTTATAAAGCGGGCAAGGACGTCAAACTCGGCATCGATGCTGCTTCCAGTGAATTCTTCGACAATGGTAAATACAATATGAAGGCGGATAAGAAGAACCGCAGTTCGGCAGAGATGATTGAAATGTATGCCAAATGGATCGCCCAATATCCGATCGAAATGCTTGAAGACGGCTTAGCTGAAGGGGATTGGGCTGGCTGGTCTGAGCTGACGAAGAGTCTTGGCAAAAAAACAGTCCTGATCGGCGATGATTTATTTGTGACGAACCCAAAAATCTTAAAAGAAGGCATCGAGAAGAAGGTGGCTAATTCCATTTTGATCAAGCTGAACCAGATCGGTACTGTGACAGAAACGGTCGCTGCGATGAAACTGGCACAAGCCAATAAATACAAATTAGCCGTATCGCATAGGAGCGGCGAAACTTGCGATGATTTCATTTCTGATCTGGCGGTTGCCTCAGGCGCCGAATACATCAAGACCGGCAGTTTGTGCCGCATGGAACGGGTCAATAAATATAATCGTTTGATGGAAATTTGGGAAGAAGTGGGCAAATAATTCTTATTTTTCAAGGCTCCGAACTTGTGTCGGAGCCTTTTTGTTTTATTGCAAATTTCGTGGTATAATATACAAAGTTATTCACAGTTGCGGATATTTAAGAGTAATCGCAGTTTAAACGAAAACCCACGATGAAAGAGGATAAAAAAAGTAAGCATCCTATCAGCAAAAAAATAATTTTGCTTATTTTGGATGGCTGGGGCATCGGCAAGAATGACAAAAGCAATCCGATTTGGATCGTCAAGCCGCCATTCATTGATTCGCTTTACAAAAAGCATCCATGGACGACGCTTTGCGCTTCGGGAACATGTGTCGGTTTGCCGGCTAATCAAGTCGGCAATTCTGAAGCGGGACACCAGAATCTTGGTGCTGGGCGTATCGTCGACCAGGACTCGCTCAAAATCAATAAGCATATCAGCACTGGAGAATTTTTCAAGAATCCGGCTTTTGTTGCCGCAATAAAAAATTGTGTAAAAAATAAATCAGCCATGCATCTGATGGGCATGATTTCCAACGGGCAAAGCCCGCACAGCGATCCCGAACAGCTTTTGGCGTTGCTAACACTGGTGAGGAAATATCCGATCAAGAAGGTCTATTTACACCTGTTTACGGATGGCCGCGACAGCCCTCAATTAGCCTCGCTCAAATTGATTATGGCCTTGGAGCGATCGCTGAAGCCGAATGAAAAGATTGCCACGATTATCGGCCGTTTTTATGCCATGGATCGCAAGAAAGTCTGGACTCGCACCATCATGGCTTATAATGCCATGACCGATGGCAAGGACGCCGTCAAAGCGGACAGTCCGCAGGAAGGCATCAATACTGCTTATAATGCCGGCACGACAGATGAATTCATCAAGCCGATAGTGATTTATCAAAAGGGCAAGATGCTGCCGCGCATATCCGATGATGATTCCGTCATCTTCTTCAATTTGCGCAGCGATCGCGCCCGACAGCTGGCCAAGCCGTTCACGCAGAAGAATTTCGAAGAGATGAATCCAGGTTTTGCTAAGCGCAAAAAAATCCTGAAGAATTTAGTTTTTGTCGCCATGACTGATTTTGGCCCCGACTTGGACAATATCCTCACCGCTTATCCGTCCGAAGACTTGAAGAATACGCTGACGATGGTGCTCTCAGACAAGAAGCAAATCTATATCGCCGAGAGCGAAAAGTACGCCCACGTGACGTTCTTCTTCAACGGCGGTTATGCTGATCCGGTGGACGGCGAGGTTAGGGTCAATATCCCTTCGCCGCATGTCGATCATTACGACAAGGTGCCGGCGATGTCAACCGGGAAAATTGCGTCAAAAGTCATTGCGTCGCTCAAAAAATACGATTTTATCGTGGCTAATTTTGCTTGCTTGGATATGATCGGGCATACGGCGAATATGTTGGCGACAGAAGATGCCGTCAGGGCGGTTGACAAGTATATTAAGCTGATTTATGAAGCCGCCATGGAGAATTCAGCCACCTTGATAATTACGGCCGATCATGGTAATGTTGAGTATAAGCTCAATTTGAAAACCGGCGAAAAAATGACCGAACATACGACTAACCCGGTGCCTTTTATCTTGATCGG
>Ga0315268_10004461_pt1 | contig 15216 bp, 15 predicted proteins | sample C1_top_MG_FD_204535 | JGI IMG/M metagenome (GOLD analysis project Ga0315268, IMG submission 204535) | Sediment microbial communities from Yellowstone Lake, YNP, Wyoming, USA - C1_top | ecosystem: Environmental > Aquatic > Freshwater > Lake > Sediment | place: USA: Wyoming | collected 2017-08-01
CTGGGACCACGTTATGGGTCAGAGTGGACATGGCCTGGGCGTGATTGCTCGCATACCACTCCAAGGTTCGACTACTTCTGATGATTTGCCGCCTAAGGAATCTCGGTTCCATGAAAGCACGTTGATCGGACCATAAACTTCGTGCATCCCAAAGCACTGGTGCCTTCTTAGTCATAATTGAGCCAACCGCAGGAATGTCACTACGAGCATGAATAAGGTGCGTTTCAGGGATTTCTAGGAAAATCTGTCTTAATCGTGCTAAGCCGCCAAACGGTCCATCATGACTGAATGGTAACTGATTCCAAGCGACTCCTAGTGAATCTAACGAGAGGGATAATTCTTGCCTAGGCTGAACTTTTTCAAATGTTATTAAATTGATCTTTAAGCCACTCGCAGCTAGCCTCTGAATAAGAGGAAGTATCTGACTAGCCCCTACTCCTTCGCTTAAAGAGTCAATCGTTACGTAAGTCAAGTCAAATGTTGTCATTGAAGATTTCTATACTTTGGGTGAGGGCAGTATTCCATTTTTCAATTAAAATATCGTGGGTGTGATAACGATCAATGTATTCCTTCCCCTTTGTTCTCATTTCTTCCAGAGTTGACTCTGAATCATGAACTTCGAGGAGACGTTGGTACCAGAAATCCGATGCTATGCAGGCAAATTCCAGATCAGCTTCTCGGGCCACCCTGTCATAGGAGGGAATTTTAGAGAAGAGAGTTGGCAGGCCAAGGTGCCACATCGATAGTAGCTTGTTCTCCGGCTTCATCGCAGCGAACTTATCATTGGAGTTAATAGGGATTATGGCCAAGGAACTGTGATTTGAATACCTAAGAACGTTTTCAATCGACCAAGGAATTATATGAATTGACTTGCTTGATAGCGGGAACCATTTCTCAATTAGATTCTTGGTCCTGAATGTTCCTATATATCCACCCCATCTTGGAAACTGCTCATTTGTTACCAGATACATGCCCCAGCCACCATGACTCAAGAATCTATCCAAGTCCTTCGCAACCATTCTAAAATGCTTCAAGGTGTAGCCGAAGCCTTCCCAGAATATGTATCCAGAGAGGGTTGATTGGTGCGATGATAGCGATTCATTAAGTTTGCTCTGTGCTGACGAATCCAATTCAGAGAGATCGTCTAGAATCACGTGAACTTTATTGTTGAAACTAAGAACTGTTTCCTTTTGCTCGATTGAGGCAACAATTACCGTGTCGGCTTTCTTACACGCTTCTCGTACGTGGTGCGTATATGTAATCCAACGTAAATCACTTGTTCTTCGTAACGATCTAACGATATTTCTGGCTAAATCCTTCGCGAAATTGGGCTGCTCGCCTAAATATCCATCTACAAGATCCAGAATCACGGGTTGCTTTGCCCGCTTAATCCAATAATTAAAATTGGCTGCGTTGGAGAGAACGAGGATGTCACTATCAAGTGGATTGGTGAGGTTTAACTCCACCCCTTTATTAAGAGCCCAGGCCGCGAGCCTTCGTCTGTCTCCAGGATGTTGAAGATCCTTCGAATATGGAACGTAGCCAACTATGATATTTTCGCCCATTCTATTTAGGTCAACCTGCCAATCGACGCAAGTAGTGTCCGTATTCATTTTCTCCATAGTTGTTTGCCAGAGTCAGTAGTTGTTGAGTGGAAATCCATTTTTTACGCCAGGCGATTTCTTCAATGCATCCAACCTTAAAGCCCTGCCTCTCTTCAATGACACGGATGTAATTGCCTGCATCGTTCAAAGAATTGACTGTCCCACAATCCAACCAGGCCGTGCCTCGCGCGAGCACGTTTAACTTTAACTTCGCTTCTACTCGGTACATATCTAAAACCGAGGTTATTTCAAGTTCACCTCTATTACTTTTTTGTACTTTTTCAGCCTTACCAGTGACTGTATTGTCAAAAAAATATAATCCAGGAATTGCTAGGTTGGATTTTGGAACGACAGGCTTTTCCTCTATGGACAACACATTCCCATCCGTGTCTATTTCAGCTACGCCGTATTTTTGTGGATCAATCGCTTCGTAACCAAAAATTAATGCACCGTCTGGGTTTGTGGAATTTTGTAAGTGAGTTCCCAAACCACTTCCGTGAAAAATATTGTCTCCTAGAATTAGAGCAACGCTTTCAGCGCCGATAAATTTCTTGCCGATGATGAAGGCTTGAGCTAGACCTTCAGGTTTTTCTTGGGTCTCATAGTTCAAATTGACCCCGATGGGGCTTCCGTCCCCTAAGAGCTTCTGAAATGCATTCTGATCTGCTGGTGTGGTGATGATCAGAATGTCTTTAATGCCAGCCAGCATTAACGTAGACAACGGGTAGTAAATTAAAGGTTTATCGTAGACTGGGAGGAGTTGTTTACTTACGCTTAAGGTACTGGGCCATAATCTTGAGCCTGTTCCTCCGGCTAGAATTATCCCCTTCATTTGATTAAGGGTACTTCACCTGTAGGTTAGGTCAATCACATTAGAAGAAGGGCGGCGAGTATGAGGATTCTCGTCACTGGCGGCGCGGGCTTTATAGGCTCCAACTTTGTTAGGCGAATTCTTGATGGCTCTCTTCCTGGAGCCTCATCAGTAACTGTGCTCGACAAGTTGACTTATGCTGGCACATTGACGAATCTCGCAGGGCTTCCCCAGGACAGTTTTGAATTTATCCGTGGGGATATCTGTGATTTAGAATTAACCCAAGAATTAGCAAAACGACATGATGCGGTTATCAATTTTGCTGCTGAGTCTCATGTCGATCGATCGATTTCAGGATCCAGGGATTTCATCCAGACAAATGTACTTGGTACACAAACTCTTCTAGATGCCGCCCGAGTTGGATCTGTAGGCACCTTTGTGCAGGTCTCAACAGATGAGGTGTATGGATCAATTTCTGATGGATCTTGGCCGGAGACCGATCCGCTTTTGCCGAATTCCCCTTATGCGGCATCTAAAGCTTCCGCAGACTTGATCGTTCGATCTTATTATCGTACTTATGGACTTGATGCTCGGATAACCAGATGCAGTAACAATTACGGACCTAATCAATTTCCAGAAAAAATCATTCCTTTATTTGTCACTAATTTGATAGATGGGTTAAAAGTTCCCATTTATGGCGGGGGATCAAACGTGCGTGATTGGTTACACGTAGATGATCACTGTCGAGGAATTCACGCCGTCTTGACTCACGGGAAAGCAGGGGAAATCTACAATATCGGCGGGGGAACCGAACTTACCAATATGGAGTTAACCAACAAGATTCTCAGTCTCATGAGTAGGGATAATTCCAGCATTGAATATGTGGAAGATCGGCTTGGGCATGATCTTCGCTATTCGGTAGACATAACCAAGATCTCGAATGAACTCGGATATAGACCGTTGGTTGATCTGGAGCAAGGTTTGAGAGCCACAGTTGAGTGGTATCAAGAAAATGAGTCGTGGTGGCGACCTTTAAAGAACAAATGAAGTGGTTGATTGTTGGTGGGAGCGGTCAACTAGGACGTGCGATGCAAACAGAGCTTTCCAATTCCGGGATTAATGTACTTTCATTTGATCGTTCGCAACTTGATGTTACAAATAATGAAAAGATTATTCGCATTTTCAAAGATGAACTTCCGGATGTGGTTTTGAACGCTGCTGGGTGGACAAACGTAGATGCTGCGGAAAGCGCAGAGGAAGACGCGAGATTAGTTAACGCTTATGGACCTGGCTTATTAGCAAAAGCATGCTCATTGATTGACGCCAAGTTCGTTCATATTTCTACCGACTATGTGTTCTCCGGGATTTCGAAAAGACCTTGGGCTGAGGAGTCGATGCCAGCTCCAGTGTCAGCGTATGGAAGAACGAAGGCCGAGGGAGAGAAATTAGTGCAGGAGTCTTCATTGCATGATTTCTTCATAATACGCACTTCATGGCTTTACAGTCCTTGGGGTAAGAATTTTGTTAAGACCATGGTGCGACTAGCATTGCAGGAAGCCGGATCGGTGGAAGTTGTCTGTGACCAGATTGGTCAACCAACTTCCGCCCTGGATCTTGCAGCGCAAATCCATCGAATGATTGATCATGATGTGGCACCGGGGATATATCACGGAACTAATAGCGGCAAAGCTAGTTGGTTTGAATTCGCTCAGCATATTTTTGAATTATTAGGCACAGATCTAGACCGTATTTTCCCTGTGGATTCCGCGCACTACCCACGTCCAGCCAAAAGACCTATGTATTCGGTTCTTGGGCATCAACGATGGATTGATGAAGGCTTGACGCCCATGAGAGATTGGCGGGAAGCCTTAGAAAATGTGCTGCCTACGATCATCCAGGCTATGAGTCTGGGAGAGTAGCCAAGTGGAAATAGAGAAACTTGCAATAGAGGGGGCCTGGATTGGGCGATCCTCAGTTCATTTGGACGAACGCGGCTCCTTTCGTGAGTGGTTTAAGTCAATAGATATTAGATCGGCCATTGGACGTGAATTTGAAGTTGCGCAGTCAAATATTTCCATCTCTCACCACGGTGTCTTGCGAGGCATCCACTACAGTTTGGCGGCTACGGGTCAAGGCAAATGGGTTACATGTGTTTCGGGATCTATCTGGGATGTGGTCGTGGATATTCGGCCATCTTCGCCTACATTCAAAAAATGGGTTGGAGTGCCCATGAGCGCGGAGAGTGGAGAAGCGATATTTATCGCCGAAGGTCTAGGTCACGGGTTCATTGCGTTGGAAGATAATTCAATAGTTTCCTATATGTTGACCTCATCCTATTCACCAACAGATGAATTCGAAATCAATCCCCTTGATTCGGAATTGGGAATTGAATGGCCAGAGATCGAACGTCTAATGTCCAAGAAGGATTCTTTGGCGCCCACCCTGGCAGAGAGATTGGCAGAAGGAAAGCTTCCTGGTATCAATTAGATGGCACTGTTTCCGGCCCCTAGCGCTAATGATCGAATCCGGTTGGTTAAGGTAGTCAGCGTGGCAGGTGTAATGATTCTTAAGGTGGAGGAATAAGTGTCAAATCTTCGAGGCCGATGGCTCAAGAGCACGCTCGGCCGCTCAGCGCGGGTCTTATCCAAAAGCGATCAACGCAAAATTCTGATAGTCGCCATTTTACAGATTTGCATGGGCGCCTTAGATCTCCTCGGCGTTTTGGCAATCGGTCTATTGGGCGCCTTATCTGTGACAGGACTTGAATCCCACAAGCCTGGTAGCCGAGTGAACTCCGTGTTGAGATTACTGCATATTTCAGGGGCATCCTTTCAAACACAGGCGGCCGTCTTGGGTGCTGGTGCCGTGGTTCTGTTGGTAGGCCGAACCGCTCTTTCGATTTTTTTTACTAGACGCATACTATTTTTCTTGAGTCGCAGGGGTGCAAAAATCTCTGCGAATCTGATCTCACGGTTGTTGTCACAATCTTTATTGACGATTCAAACAAGAACTACTCAGGAGACTCTATATTCTGTAACGCGTGGTGTTGAGTACATTACGTTGCAAGTTTTGGCGGTGGCCGTTGTTTTAGCCTCGGATATCTCGTTGCTATTCATTATGGGAATCGGATTATTGATCGTGGACCCAATTACAGCAGCTGGAACTTTTCTAGTTTTTGCCGTAATCGGATTCACTCTCTACCGCCTCATGCATGTTCGGGCAAGTACATTGGGTGTAAAGAGCTCTCAGCTAAATATTAAAAGCAATGAGAAAATTGTTGAAGTCTTTAGTTCCTACAGAGAATCTGTTGTGCGCAATCGTAGGGATTATTATGCCCGCGAAATTGGAAGATTACGATTTGATTTGGCAGACACTTCGGCAGAGATTAGCTTCATGCCCTATATCAGCAAGTATGTTATAGAAACTACTGTGATATTGGGAGCCCTCCTAATTGGTCTAGCGCAGTTTGTCTTTCAGGACGCGACACATGCCGTGGCAACCCTTGCTATTTTCTTGGCGGCTGGAACGCGTATTGCTCCCGCGGTGCTGCGCGTACAACAAGGATCTATTCAAATCCGTGGAAGTTTGGGAATGGCGAGCCCAACTTTAGATTTGATTGATGCACTTGGCAATGCCCCACTAGTTGAAAATGTTGACGACACAGTTGATGTGGTCCATGAAGGTTTTGTTGCAGAGATTCAAATTGAAGGCGCTTCATTTTCTTACCCAGGGAAAGTCGATCCAGCAATTTCAAATATCACGCTAACAATTCCAATGGGATCTTCAGTTGCCTTTGTTGGTCCCTCGGGTGCGGGTAAAACTACGATTGTGGATGTTTTATTGGGTGTACTTAATCCCGACAGCGGTCACGTAACTATATCTGGAATGCCACCACTTGTTGCTGTCGCGAAATGGCCTGGAGCAGTTTCATATGTGCCGCAAGATGTTGTAATTTCGAATGGATCCATTCGTGAGAATATTGCACTTGGATATCCGGCCGAAGTGGCGTCAGATGAGTTGGTAAAGAGTGCTTTGAAGGTTGCAAACCTCGAAGAATTCGTGGCTGGGTTACCGGAAGGCGTCGATACGCCGGTGGGTGAGCGTGGAGCGAAAATCAGCGGCGGGCAACGTCAAAGGTTGGGAATTGCTCGGGCGATGTTCACACAGCCACATCTTTTGGTTTTGGATGAGGCAACGAGTTCGTTGGACGGAGAGACTGAGGCCAGTATTTCTGCCGCTATTCATGCGATGAGGGGATCAACTACCGTTGTCATGATTGCCCATCGTTTGTCGACTGTACGAAACGCCGACATTGTTGTGTATATGACTAAAGGCAGGGTCATTGCCACTGGAACATTTGATGAGGTCCGTAAAGCTGTGCCAGATTTTGACCGTCAAGCTAAGTTAATGGGGCTTTAAGCAGCTATCTAGGTCTGCGTCGCCTCTGATCAGAGTTCGGACGTGGTCTACGACCACCAAAGCTCGGCTTCTCAACAACCGGTGCGATGTACGGAATTCCGCTTGGTTGCTTGGAACCAGTGATAGATACCAACTCGTCATGGTGAGGACGAACATCCACGAACTTAGGGTAAACGCCTGCGCGAGAGGTGAGTCCGCGGACTGCGCTTTGTTGTTTGGAAGTAGCCAGAGTGACGACAACTCCTGCCTCACCCGCACGAGCGGTACGGCCGGCGCGGTGGAGGTAGTCCTTGTGATCTGTTGGTGCATCAACGTGGACGACAAGTGAGACATCGTCAACGTGGATACCGCGAGCAGCAACATCAGTTGCAACAAGGGCTGAATTCGGATTCTCCTTGAAGTGGGCGAGTGTGCGGGTTCGCACTGCTTGCGACTTTCCGCCGTGAAGGGCACCGACTGGAACACCAACGCTTGCAAGTTTGTCTGCAAGACGATCTGCGCCGCGCTGGGTTTTCACGAAGAGGATAGTGCGGCCATCGCGTGATGCGATCTGTGCAGTGATCTCGTCCTTGTCACCAGGAAGCATTACAAGAACGTGGTGCTCCATGGTGCTAACTGAGGCACGGTCATTTTGCAGTGAGTGGGTCTTTGGGTTGTTGAGGTACTTCTTGACGAGTGAATCGACACCGCGGTCAAGGGTTGCACTAAATAGTAGGCGCTGACCGTTTGGTCGCGCTTGATCCAGGATTTCTTTCACAACGGGTAAGAAGCCCATGTCGGCCATCTGATCTGCTTCGTCCAGAACTGTGATCTGCAGGTCATCTAGTTGAACTTCGCCGCGGTTGAGTAGGTCGATAAGACGACCAGGAGTTGCAACAAGAATCGGGCAGCCCTTGCGCATTGCAGTGATCTGCTTTGCGTATGGCATTCCGCCTGCGATAACTACTGAGTCAAGGCGAATTGCCTTGGCAAGGGGGGTAAGGACATCGTTGATTTGTTGCGCGAGCTCACGAGTTGGGGTCAGGATCAGACCCAACGGACGGTGAGGTGCTGCCTGCTTGCCATGAAGATTGGTTAGCAGTGCAAGACCGAATGCGAGTGTCTTTCCTGAACCGGTCTGTCCTCGACCAAGAATGTCGTGGCCGTTGATTGCATCAGGAAGTGTTGCAACCTGAATTGGAAATGGCGAGTTGATTCCTTGGCTGGTGAGAAGTTGTACCAATTCAGGTGCGATTCCTAGCTCAGCAAAAGTTTTAGTGGTTGTTTCGTTTGGAGTGTGGTGAGAGGCCTCAACGGTGCTCTCCTGCTCGATATCGGTGATGTAGTTATCGTCGGCACCGAAGTCTTCGCTGTACTGGCTGTTTGAGAAATTGCGGCCCGATTTGTTGTTGTCAGGGCGTGAGGCGAAATTATTAGTTGAGCGAGAAGTGCTCGGGCGATTGAAGGTGCTCTTGTGAGCAGATGCAGTGCCGCTATGGGCGCTGCGAGTGGTTGGAGCACCAGTGCGTTTTCCACCAGGGATGAATTTGGTGCGCTCTCTTGGCACGAAGTTTGGACGCCCATCTCCGCGCGCGGCATCGGCGATGCGGGCATCGCGACGAGTGGTCGGGCGGGTGTCAGGTCGGGCAGATGTGCGATCATCGCGGCGCGCAGGTGCGTACTTTGTTGAACTCGCCGTGCGTGGAGCGGTGCGCTCTTCTGTGCGCTCACTGCGGCGATCGTCGCGACGAGCATCGCCATGAACCATGGTTGAGGCGCTTTCGTGGGTTGCAGCAAAACGCTTGGCGCGCTCGATTGAGCGCGGCTTGTTCTTTGCGCGCTTGCCCGGGGTTGTGGCAGAGGCTCCTGATTTGGCAAAAGAAGGCTTCCCCGTTTTTGCGTAGGCGGGCTTACCCGTGGGTTCAGCAGAGGTTCGAGCTACAGCCTTGGCCGAGGTTCCCTTGCGGTGAACTTTTGGGCCTTTTGCGGGCGCAGCAGATTTTGAGCGTGGCTGTAATGACATGAGTTAGCTATACCAATCGAGACGACAAGCGCGTCTCGGTGTGACTGGGCCAAATTGCAACGGTAATTCGGTGGATCTGGGCCCGTCAGGTGGTGATAAGACTCGCAAGTAAGCGCAAATACTGCGCTTTAAGGGAAGAACGCTGCTTCGGACGAAGCAACGAGGCCAATCTTACCGTGGATTCTTGATGTGGATTACCAGGGTTGGTTTGTCAGATACCGGTTATAGGAATAGGACATGCAATCCGATTCTCTGAACCTCCTGCCCACCCCTAATTTGCCAAGGTCTAAATTTCGGTCTAAATTTGGTGTGGCAAGAAAGGAGGAAATCGTGGAGGAAATTTTCACCAAACTTACGACAACGATTTCAGAGTTCAAAAAGAACCCAAATGAAGTCGTCAAGAAAGCCAAGCACAAACCTTTTGCCGTGCTGACGAATAACAGAGCCAGTTTCTACGTGCTTTCGCCTGAATATTACGACGCGCTCTTGGAAAAGATTTGGGAGTTAGAAATGACCCCTGAGATCAAGAAGAGACAAGCCAGTAAAGAACCAAACATACGCGTGACTCTTGAAGAACTGGCTAAGTGGTAGACCCATGTACTTCCTCGAATTCCGGCCACAAGCAGCGAAAGAATGGAAGGAATTGGATAAGGGTGTCAGAGGTCAATTCCTAAAGGTCCTCAATCGAAGACTTGCAGAACCGCGGATTGAAAGCGCGCGTCTTAGTGGCAACCTGGAAGGCATGTACAAGATTTCGTTGAGAAAAGTTGGGTATCGGCTGGTTTATGAAGTTGAAGATGCCACCCAAGTCGTTCTTGTTAACACTGTCGGAAAGCGAGCCAACAAGGAGGTTTATATGGAGGCATCCAAACGAAGGGCTCAGATGAATGATCGCGAGGGCCGAAATGGCTCGAGTCTTCAGGCAAGAACTGACCTCTGATGTTTATTGTTATGTGTGTCGCCAATCGAGGTCTGGCGGCTAAAATCCAAGAATGAAGACGCCAGCAGTCCCAGCCATCAATACTGTGGCAAAGCGGATAGTGGGACGGCGCGACTCTGTTTTGGCGAGAAAAAATATTCGCGAATCGCTGGTGTCGGTGGCCGGATTGATTGGACGCCCTGTTCGTGACAACGACGGCCGAGATCTCGGAAAGCTCGTGGATGTTGTTGTTCGTCATGGAGAAGAAACTTATCCGGCAGTTTCCGGGTTGATCGTGAAGGTCGGCGCTCGCAAATCTTTTATCGACGGAGCACGAATCTCAAAACTGACCAAAGATGAGATTCGTCTTGCGTCAACGAAAATAGATTTAAAGGAATATAAGCGACGTCCTGGTGAGTCGCTTCTCGATGCAGATGTCATTGATCATCAAATTGTCGACGTCAACGGTCTTCGTGTTGTGCGCTCTGCCGATTTGTATCTGGCTCCTCTTGATAAAGAAATTCGACTGGTCGGTGTGGATGTCTCTTTTGTTTCATTTTTACGCCGCGTATTTCCTGGAACATTGCGACGTCGCCCAACTCCGGATCGCGTCGTGGACTGGGCGACTGTTGCCTCGCTCACCGATAGTGGCGGACAAGTCCGCACCGCAGGTCCGCGCTCCGCACTCGCGCAGTTGCGTCCGGCTGACTTGGCCGACTTGATTGAAGATCTGGTTGGTCGCGAACAGGGCGCGTTGATCGAAATGCTCGATCCAAACTTGGCGGCTGACGTACTCGAAGAAATGGAAGACGACGATCTTCAAGGTTTGCTCCGTGGTTTGCCTGCAGAGCGGTCAGCAGAGTTGTTGGCTCTTATGGAACCAGATGAGAGCGCAGAAGTTCTGCGCGACCTCAATGATGAGCACCGCGAGAGCATTCTTGATGCGATGGCACCCGAAGCTGCAAAAACCCTCCGGCTGTTGGTGACTTTCGACGAAGCACTCGCCGGCGGTGTTATGACTACTCATACGGTCATTTGTCGAGAGAACGACACTGTGGCCCACGCGCTATCGCTTCTGGTCAAGCACAGAGAACGCGATATTTCCGACGGTGTTGTCGTTGTTGATTCAAAGGGGAAATTGCTCGATCACATCCAGATGATTGAGCTCGTTTCGGCAAAGCCCGCCGCAGCTCTTTCGGATTTGATCGGTCCTCCATTTCCCACGGCAGTGCACATCGACACCCCTCTAGATGAAGTAATCGAGGAATTTTCTAATAACCGAGGTTCGTCAATCATCGTTATCGATTCGGCAAACAAGCCTGTTGGGCGCATCATGGCGGATGACTTAGTCGATGCTCTTGTTGCCCGCACTGAGAGGCGCGGTTTCGCGCAGGGAAGTGGCGCACTCACATGAGCGAGAAAAAAGAGGCCGTAGTCAAGAAGGCGGCCAAGACCGTCAAAGTGCCGCAAATCTCCCATCGCAAGATTCGAATTGCCGCACTTCTTGCGGTCATGGGGCCTGGAATTATCGCCGGTCTTTCTGATGACGATCCAGCGGGCATCACGACATACTCGCAACTCGGTGCGAAGTACGGTTACCGGCTTCTCTGGGTGTTGGTGCTCTCAACTTTTGCGTTGATCCTCTTTCAGGATTTGGGATCGCGCATCGGGGTTGTGACACGTCAAGGTTTGATTGGTCTTGTTCGGCAAAAGTATGGTGCGCGCTCGGGAGTCTTCAGCGCGTCATCGTTGATTCTGGCCAATATCGGAACAATGACCGCAGAATTCGCAGGCATTGCAGCGGCTGGACAACTCTTTGGTATGTCGAAATTTATTTCCGTACCCATTGCTGGCATGCTTGTTACATTCTTGGTTCTACGCGGATCCTTCGGTCGAGTTGAAAAGGTTTTCTTCCTTCTCTCTGCGGTATTTCTTTCTTACGTCCTTGCTGGCTTCCTTGCCCATCCTGATTGGGGCAAGGCGTTTCACGGCATGGTCGTGCCAACGATGCCGTTTACAAAGGATGCGGTATTTATGGCAACGGCAACTCTCGGTACAACCCTTGCGCCCTGGGGTCTTGCATTCATTCAGTCTTATGCGGTTGATAAGCGTCTAACGCGCGATGACCTCAAGCTCCTTCGAGTCGATGTTTGGACTGGCTCACTTCTGACGGGGATCATCGGTTTCTTCGTCATCGTTACTTGTGCGGCCACTTTAAATCGCGAAGGCGTCTTCAATATTACTGATGCTTCACAAGCGGCGATTGCGTTGAAACCGCTGGCCGGAACACTTGCGAAAGATCTCTTTGCCGTAGGTCTTGTTGGCGCGGCACTGCTCGCCGCCTCGATATTGCCTCTATCAACTGCGTATTCAGTCAGCGATTTAACCGGAAGGCCCGCGGCCCTTGATGACGGGTATGCCGAGGCGCCATTGTTCTACGGCACATTTGCCGCGATCACCGTTATCAGTGCGATACTTGTCCTTCTGCCCGGTGCGCCGCTGATTACCATTTTGCTCTGGACGCAGGTACTCAATGCAATATTGCTGCTCCCGCTGCTGTTCTACATGTTCGGAATTGCACGTGATAGGCGATTAATGGGTGAATATCGGGCGGGCAAACGGATGCAGAGCATCTACGTCCTAATTATCGCTCTGATCACCATCTGCATCGGATGCATGGTCTGGTTTACTTTCCATTGATTCATTGGCCTCTTTAGCAAGGGCTTCAAAATCTGGATGGGGAATCTTGGGGACATCACCCTTCATCAACCGGCGCCATAAATAAATTGCCAGGCCGCCGAAGAAAGGCCACTCAAAGGTGTAGACCCAGGCTCGCCAGTTGCCATGCTCGGCTCGGCCGAATTCAAACCAACCTGCCCAGAGGCAGAATGGAACGGCCACCAACATAAAGATGGTGAACCACTTCTTCTGCTTCTGCGTTACCTGCGGAGTCTCCACTTCGTGAATCCACGCGGGCTCGTCGGTCTCAAAATCTTTCATCGCTCATTCGCAATCTCTTCATCGATCTTCTCAGAGGCGAGTTCTTCGCTCTTAATCCAGTGGTAGACCGCGAAGGACATCCACACGGTATCTACAATCATCCCCCCCGACCACATGATCGACCCACCGCGCCTCTGGTCAAGCAAGGTGAACATCCCGCCGTAGATTGATTTGGGAGCAACGTAGATAAAAAATCCAGTGAGAGTCTCTGGCACCATCATGAGGAAAAGAGAGATCACCGACATCGCCGGGGAGATCACCCGGCCAACAAGATTTCGATCCAGCAGATTGAAGTAGAAGAGGTAGGAGACCACGACATAGGCCGGTACCTCTATGTAGGAGTGGATCCACGGGTTGTTCATGATGAACTCGTGTGGTCCTGGCAGGTGGACACCGATCATCACACCGGCATAGAGAACCCAGCTCACAACCGGACTAGTCAGGGTTCGAAAGATTTGGTTTTTAGGGTGGAGGGTCGAGGGGGTGCCCAGAACTAAAAGCGGCCCCGTGATCATCATGAGCGTGATGTGCTGGACCATGTGGCACCAGAAAAGGGTGGCCGAATGGGTTCCAAATGGGGTGCAGACGGCAAAGGCAATGGTGGCCAGGCCCGCCAGAAAAAAGCGACGCGCTCTTTTGGTCGAGTTCTGCCCCTCTTTGAGCATTGCCCGTAAGTAGAGGTATTCGATGGCCAGAAGGGCAAGAGTGATCTGAGGAGCGAGTTGCCAGAGCGCCCAGAATCCAGTCGTGCTCGTCATGGGGCCAGAGAGTAGACCCACCCACTGGCTTGCCGATAGGGACCTGCGAATTGGGCGTGAAATTGTCGAGAAATCGCTTGGAAACTTCCGTGTTTCGCCTTACCCTCTTGCCACAGGCCTGTGACTGCGCTCACTTTCTATAAGTGAGCTGATGGGGAGGTAGGGATGAGTAAACGTTTGCTCGGCGCTTTAGGCACGGTGGTTCTTGGTGCGGCGGTGATTGCCGGCATCGGCACGTATGTCGCCTCTGCTAAGAATGACTCGCGCGTATTAGTTGCAACACCGGCGGGAACGATGAACACCCCGCAAGGCAATTTGCCGCATTACACGCTAGATATGTCGGCCTACCCCGACAGTATGGCGGGAAGCCACGGCACCAATGGCGGCCCTCACCCCGACTGGGTTACCTACGGACCAGTGACGAATTTCCAGGTTCCAGCGCACTCTGTCATCACAGTGACGATTAAGCAATTCGACAGCGGGGCACGAATTACCAATGATTTTTTCGCATCAATTCACGGCACGATAGACGGAACGGCGACAATCAACGGAAAGGCCGTGACAAGCGTTGATCCTTTAGCAGTCGGACATACTTTCACTTTGCATGGTTTGTCCGATGCCAAATCTCAACTTTTCGTCAGCGTGCCTTTGCCATCGGTTCCTGACTCACTGGTTCCAAGTTCTGGTTACACGAAGACGCCCAACGTCATCACCTTCTCATTCATCACTGGTGATGCAGGCAAGTACGTGTGGAACTGCGAGTATCCATGTGGTGATGGAACGGTGGCCCGCTTCGGAGGACCGATGTCAACGCAAGGGTATATGTCCGGCAACTTCACTGTCGTGAACGTGTAAGGGGGATAAATGTCTGATCTAGAAACTCAGAAGCGTCCTTCAGTCTTCGAGGGCAAAGATGTAAAGCAGACCGTTTTCTTCTGGGTCGTCTTTACGGCGATCATTGGTTACTTAGCGGCAACGGTCCAGACTCGATCGATGGGCGCAGCTGCATCCGACACGATGTCGACAACCATTCATATGATCCGTGTTTTCACCTGGGTAGTGGCACCAGTTGCTGGGCTTATCGCGGCAATGGCGGCTACAACACTGATTGCCAAGATTCATTTTGGGGATACTCCGCCCGAGGAAGCCGATCACCAAATTCGAAACAGTCCGCGAGCCACTGCTACGTGGATCATAGTTTCTGCACTCCTGTGTCTCTTTGCGGTTGTATGGGGCATGGTTGTTTTGCAGAGAGACAACGCTGCGATTCTTGATCCGAAGGCAATGAATGTCAATGTGACTGGTCAACAATGGGTCTGGAACTTTGACTATGTTGATAATGGAACTGTACGCAGTGCGGATCTTTATCTTCCGGTGAACAAGCCGGTCGTATTCCACGTGACCAGCAATGACGTCATTCACTCATTCTGGATTGTTCAGATGGGAATAAAGGTTGATGCAAATCCGGGTTACATCACCGAAACCTCGGTGACGCCAAACAAGATCGGTATATACGACATACGTTGTGCTGAACTTTGCGGGCTCTACCACGCGTTTATGCAAACGAAAGTCCACGTAGTAAGCCAGGCTGATTATGACGCTTGGATTAAGAGCCAAGGAGGTCAAGCCTGATGACAACGATGATGGATCGTCCAGCTTCAGCTCCAGGACACTCAGCACCGAAAAAAGCTCTCATTGAGAGA
>Ga0315268_10004462_pt1 | contig 15215 bp, 11 predicted proteins | sample C1_top_MG_FD_204535 | JGI IMG/M metagenome (GOLD analysis project Ga0315268, IMG submission 204535) | Sediment microbial communities from Yellowstone Lake, YNP, Wyoming, USA - C1_top | ecosystem: Environmental > Aquatic > Freshwater > Lake > Sediment | place: USA: Wyoming | collected 2017-08-01
TAAGGGTTTGGGGGTGGGGGTTTGGGGGAGGGGGTAAGGGGCTGCGCCCCTTACCCCCCTCCCCCAACAATCTCCAGCCCTAAGTCCCCAATCATATCCCGGTCGGCGTCCGGTAGTTGGCCTTTGGTGGTGAGGTAATCCCCGGTCATCAAGGCGTCGGCGCCGGCGGCGAAGATCAAGGGGGCGAGGGACCGCAGGGTCACCTGGCGCCCGCCGCAGATGATGAGGGAGCGGTCCCGGAAAACCAGGCGAAAGGCCAGAATTATCTTGAGGGCTTCCAAGGGTGCCAGGAGCGGCCGCCCGGCCAGGCCGGTGCCCGACAACGGGTGCAGGAAATTGAGGGGAGTGGCGTCCACGGGGAGATCTTTGAGGGCCTGGGCCATTTCCCAGCGTTGGGCCACCGACTCCCCCAGCCCGAAGATGCCCCCGGTGCAGACGGACAGGCCGGCGTGATGCGCGGCCTCGATGGTGGCCACCCGCTCCCGGTAGGTGTGGGTGGAGCAGATCCGGGGAAAATGGGAGGCCGCGGTCTCCAAATTATGGTGGAAGCGATAGAGGCCCGCGGCCTTCAGTTCCTGCAAGAATTCGAGGCTAACGATCCCCAGGGAGGCGCACACCTGGACGGGCGCGGTGCGGCGAATCTCGGCCACCGCTTCCAGGATGGCGTTCTGCTCCCTGGCCGACGTTACCCCCCGCCCGGCAGTGACAATGGAGAAGCGGCTGGCCCCGGCCGCGGCCGCCTGCCTGGCCGCGGCCACCAGTTTTTCTTTTTCCAGTAATGGGTATTTGGGAATTTCCGCCAGGGAACCGGCCGCCTGGGAGCAGTAAGCGCAGTCCTCGGAGCAGAGGCCGCTCTTGGCGTTGATGATGACGCACAGGCTGATCTGTTTGCCGAACCGGGCCTCCCGCAGCCGGGAGGCCTCCCCCAGCCGCGGCCAGAGCTCCGGCCAGTCCAACCGAAAAATCTCCTGCCAATCGCTAAAGTTAATTTGCTGCATTCATAAAAAATCTCCCAGGCGCGCCTGATTGTCAACCACATAATTGCCCATGGTTTACAAATGAAAACTTTGATGGCGAATGGATTGGGGATTATGAGGATATTAAAAGACTTTCCGGTTAGCGGAAAGGGCGTAGACCCTTTCCTCTAACCCTTACAGGGGGTTGGGAGGGGAGTTTGAGGGGGATGTGGAACAGCCGCCCCCGGCTGTGATTTTGCAGGCGAGGGCGGCTGCTCCACATCCCCCGGCCTCCCCTCAAAAATCATCCTCCCCCGCTACCGCCGGGGGATGTAAACTTCCCTTGGTTTGAGGCCGTCGGAGGGGCCGACGAGGCCCTCTTTCTCCATGGTTTCGATGATGCGGGCGGCCCGGTTGTAGCCCACCCGGAGGCGCCGCTGCAGCATGGAGATGGAGGCGTTCCGGGTTTCGGCCACCAGCTCCAGGGCCTCGTCCCACTTCTCGTCCCTTTCCCCGGATTCCGCTTCCTCGCCCTCCCTTTCCCGCATCTCGGTGATGCCGACCTCGTATTCGGGCGCGGCCTGGGTCTTCAAGAAATCCACCACCCGGGCCACCTCCTCTTCCGTCACGTAGGCCCCGTGGATGCGCTTCAGGCGGGAGGTGCCGGGGGGCAGGAACAGGAGATCGCCCATGCCCAGGAGGCGTTCGGCGCCCATGGTGTCCAGGACGACCCGGGAATCGGCCCGGGAGGACACCTGGAAGGCCACCCGAGTGGGGAAGTTGGCCTTGATGAGGCCGGTGATGACGTCCACCGAGGGCCGCTGGGTGGCCACCAGCAGGTGGATGCCCGAAGCCCGGGCCTTCTGGGCCAGGCGGATGAGGTATTCTTCCGTGTCCCGGGAGGAGACCAGCATCAGGTCGGCCAGCTCGTCAATGACGATGACCAGATAGGGAAGCGGCCGGGGCAGCGCCGCCGGGTCCTCTCCGGGCGCGGGCTTGCGGGTTTTGAGCTTCTGGTTGTAGCCGTCGATATTGCGGACCCCCAGGTCGGAGAGAATCTCGTAGCGCCGCTCCATCTCCGCCACGGCCCAGTGCAGGGCCGCGGTGGCCTCCTTGGGGTGCACCACCACCGGATGGAGGAGATGGGGAATGTCCTCGTATGTGGAAAGCTCGATGCGCTTGGGGTCGATGAGCAAAAAGCGCACCTGCTCGGGCGTGGCTTTGTAAAGGATGCTCAGGATCATGGCGTTCAGGCCCACGCTCTTGCCGCTGCCCGTGGCCCCGGCGATGAGGAGGTGGGGCATGCGGGCCAGGTCGTTCACCACCGGGGTGCCCATAATGTCTTTGCCCAGGGCGATGGTGAGCCAGGAGGCGGACTTCTGGTAAGCGTGGTCCGCCAGGATCTCCCTGAGGGCCACCACCTGGCGCTTGGGGTTGGGGATCTCGATGCCGATGACGGCCTTGCCGGGCACCGGGGCGACGATGCGGATGGACAGGGCCTTGAGGGCCAGGGCCAGGTCGTCGGCCAGGCCCGTCACCTTGCTGATCTTCACCCCGGGGGCCGGCTCCAGCTCGAAGCGGCTCACCACCGGCCCGGTCATGATGGCCGCGACCCGGCCCTCCACCCCGAAATGGCGCAGGGTGTCCTCCAGTTTTTCCGCCTGGGCCAGCATCGTCCCTTCCTGGACCTGGTGATCCCAGGCGGGGGGCTGGTCCAGGAGATCCAGGGGCGGCAGGGTGAATTTCCCGGAGGCCGCGGCCGGGACCCGGCGGGGGCGGGGGGCGGCTTCGGGCGGGGCGGAAGGAGGCGCCGGCAGATCCTCATCGGGCTCCACGCCGTTTCTGGCGATCACCGGGCCCTTGCGCATCGTCCGGGGGCGCCGGGAGCCACGGTGAGCCTCCCCCTCCGGCCGGGGGCCCCGCCAAACCAGGGTCCAGCCTTCCTTGAGGAGCTGGCCCAGGAGAGACAGCACCCCGATGTAGGAGAGGCGCGTGGCTCCCATGAAGCTGATGAGGAGCACCAACCCCAGGGCCAGGGCCGCGCCCGGGGGATTGAACAGGGCGGTCAGGCCCTGGGCGAGCAAGCCCCCCAGGCTCCCCCCGGCTTCCATCTGCCCCGCGCCCCAGGCCATCTTGGACCAGGCCAGGGAAAGGAGCCCGGCGGAGGCCAGTATCACCCCCAGGGCGGCCAGGACCTGGGTGGGATACAGGGTTTCCAGGCCGTGGCGGTGGGATAGCCAGGCCAGGCCAAAGAGAATCAACGGCAGCCAGAACGCGGCCAGGCCCAGGCCCCGGATGAGGTAGGCGGCCAGCACCGCCCCGGCTTTTCCCCCCCAGTTGTGCAGGCCCTGGGTGCCCCAGGCGTCCATGAGCCCCTGGGGGTCGTTCAAGGAGTGGCTGGCCAGGGCCAGGCAAACGAACCCGGCCAGGCCCAGGAGCAGCAGGGCGGTCATCTCCTGGCCTAAGCGCCGCTGCCAGGTGACCGGCGGCGCCTCAGGGGGCGGATGGACCTTCTTCCGGGAATTCGTTTTCGGGGACGCGGCCTTTTTGCCCATCAGTCCTTAGTACATGATTTCTTAGATATGATAACTTATTCGGTCGCCCCCCTCACCCCAGCCCTCTCCCCCCCCACCGGGGGGAGAGGGAGTACTACCGGAGTTCTTTTTTGTCCCCTCCCCCAATGGGGGAGAGGGTTAGGGTGAGGGGGAATTAATAAATACCTTACCGAGTTCTTGGCGTCCTTGGTTCCTTGGTGGTGTGCATCTTATCACCAAGGCGCCCGATCATCTACCCCCCTTTTTCTAACGGGGGGCGGGGGATTTCAATATCCCCCTAAATCCCCCTTTATCAAAGGGGGATTTCAACACCCTGAGTTCATGCCCCTTGATATTATTTGGTCAGGCGTGATTCATCACGCCCGTCGATGGTGCCGCATCCTTCCTGATGGCGCTGGGTCCGGGCGCAATAAATTGCGCCCCTACAGCTTTCATCACCTAATCCTGCTCCAGCGCGCCGATGAGCTCCGGCTCCGGGGCGGCGGCGGTGGCCGCCAGGCGGCGCCGGGAGGTGATCTCCTGCAGCCGGGGCAGGATGTAGGCCAGGGCCTCCGGGGAGATGGTCAACTGCTGGTAAACCTGGATGCCGGCGTCGGCCACCGCCTCTTTCCAGGAGGCGTCCCGGGCCGCGTCCCGGGACTCGTACGGGAGTTCGAAGAAGACCCGCTCAATCTGGGCCGTGGCCAGGAGCTTCAGGCAGACATAGCAGGGCTCGAGCGTCACGTAGAGGCTCGCCCCCTTGATGGCCACGCCGTAACGGGCCGCCTGGGCGATGGCGTTGGCCTCGGCGTGGGAGGCCCGGCAGTAGTTGTACTTGTCCACGTCGGCGACGTGCAGGGCCCGACGATGGCAGTAAGGGGAGCCGTCCGGCATGATCTGGTCGATACAGTGGGGCGCGCCGGGCATGGAGCCGTTGTAGCCGGTGGCCAGGATCTGCCTGTCCTTCACCAGCACCGCGCCGGTGGGCCGGCTGTTGCAAGTGGAGCGCGTGCTCACCAGCTTGGCGATGAGCATGAAGTATTCATCCCAGGATGGTCGCATAATCAATAGTTCTTCTTCCTAATTATTCTTGCAAGCTTACTTCAAAATTATCATTTACACTGCACCAACGTCATCGGTTGTGAGGCCCCCGGATGAGAACGCACAGGCGAGACGCCTGTGCCACCGCTCTCATCCAGGGTTCGCCTGGCATTTTAAAATGTTATGCAGCAGCCAACCCAGAGCGGAATTCCGGGAGTAGAGCACAATAACCAGTCCCCCCTGGTGGCACAGGCGTCTCGCCTGTGCATCCTTATAAATCACTATTAGCAACCTTTCTCATACAGCCAGGGATAATCCTCCGGGTGTTCCACCAATCCTGTTTTTAGCGGGTTGTTCCTGAGGTAATTCCATTTCTCCAGAAATTCCGCCTCATCCCGGACAATGCGGTCATAGCGTTCATCTTGCCAGACAGGCCCTTGAGCGCCTCTTTGCCGGTTGATGGCATGGACGCTATAACTTTTAACGCTATGCAGGATTTCCGCCAGATCGCTGACCCCTCCTTCAGGCCCTGGGAGCGGTTGCACCAGTATATGGACATGGTCAGGCAAGACCACGGCGGCGTAGACTGTCCATTTCTTGCCATGCCAATAGCGGATTGAATCTAAAATAATGGTGCGTTCTGCCGGAGCCAATACCTGCCCTTCCTGACAGCGCCAGGTAATAAAATAAACGCTGCCGGGTTCTTGCCAGTGGGTCAGGTTTCTCCTGGTGACTTTAAAAGAATGCACAGGCGGGACGCCTGTGCCACCAGGCCTTTTCTTGATCATTCCACCCCAGGTTGATAATCGGCTAAATAGTAATTTTATTACAAATTCTGCTCACATGCTAACAAACACGGATGGTTAAATCAATTACCTAAAACTAATTTCTTGGGCCCAGGAACTGAGTGCCCGTTCTCAGTTCTTCTTCAGAAAACCCTCCACCAGGCGCGTTGTCTCGCCCGGGTCCTCCTCCTGGGGGATGTGGCCGCAGTTGGGGATGACGACCAGCTGCGAGTCGGGAATGTCCCGCCGGAAATGCCGGCCCACCTGCAAAGGCACGACGGTATCTTCCTCGCCCCAGATGATGAGGACGGGGATGTTAATGGTTTTATAGCGCGCCGTGACCGCGGCCCAGTCCGCCGGCACGAGCTGCCTGGCAGTCTCCAATACCGCCTCCCGGGCCCCGGGGAGGCTCCCGTAAAAGGCATAGGTGTCCACCATTTCCGCGGTGACCATGTCCCTGTCGTAGAAGCACTTTTTCAGCACCAGGGCGGTGGCGAAGCGGGCCGACAGGAGCCGGCTCAGGAGCGGGTCGACCAGGGGGAGGCGGGCCAGCCGGATGAACCAGGGGAGCTTCTGGGGGTAGCCGGCGCTGTCGATGAGCACCAGTTGCCTGAGGCGCGCCGGGTCCTGGCGCTGCACCTGGAAATAGGTCAGGAGGGCCACAGCCCCGCCCATGGAATGGCCGACGACGGCCAGATCGTGCAGGTCCCGGGCCTTGATGAAGGCGGCCACCATGTCGGCCTGGTCGCTCACCGCGTATTTCCCGTCCCGGGGTTTATCCGAGAGGCCGCAGCCCTTGAGGTCCAGGGCGATGACCCGATGCTCTCGGGCCAGGGCCGGCGCCAGCAACCGCCAGGAGTAGGCGCAGGCTCCGAAGCCATGGAGGAGCAGGACCGGCTCGCCTTGCCCCGCCTCGTAATAATTAATCTTCAGGTCCTGGTAATCAAAGATGCGACGCTCACCCAGGGCCGGCTCCAGGCAGGTTTGCGGGAAGTGGGGCTGGAGGCAGCCGGAAAGAAGAAGGCTGACTGAGAAAAGAAGGCTCCTGCTTATCGCCATGCCGCTTGCTGCGCTTACAAGTTGAGATGTAGAGATGTAGGGTGCGTTTTACGCACCAAAAATGGCGCGTGAAACGCGCCGTACATTGCTGGTCTAAAAAGTTCAAAGTTCAAAGTCAATGTAAGGTGCGCCTAGCGCACCAAAATACCGCGAGGGTGGCGGGCACGGAGGCCCGCCCTATGGATTTATGCGCCGCCGGGGGCGGCGGCGCTACATTTTTTTCAACGTCGAAAAAAAAGGGAAGCCGCGCCCCGACGGGTGAAACCCGCCGGGCGCCCGGCCTCCCCTCGATGGACTCAGACCGTTGCCGGTTTACAGGGTTTTGCTGACGTAGGCGCCTTTCTTCTCTTTGATCATGGCATGGGCCGCAGCCATGCGGGCGATGGGGATGCGCATGGGCGAGCAGGACACATAGTTCAGGCCGATGCGATGGCAGAACTCGACGGCCTGGGGCTGGCCGCCGTGTTCGCCGCAGATGCCGATCTTCAGATCGGGCCGGGTTTTGCGGCCGGAATTCACCGCGTGCTGCATGAGCCAGCCCACCCCCAGTTCATCCAGGATTTCAAAGGGGTTGTGCCTGAGAATCCCTTCGGTGTTGTAAATGGGCAGGAACTTGTTCTCCGCGTCCTCCCGGGAGAAGGAGAAAACCCCCTGGGTGAGGTCGTTGGTGCCGAAGGAGAAGAACTCGGCCACCTCGGCCAGCCGGGCGGCCCGCACGCAGGCCCGGGCGATCTCCACCATGGTGCCGAACTTGTATTTGATCTGGACGTTGTAACGCTTTTCCACTTCTTTGTGGATCTTCTCCACCCGGGGTTGGACCCACACCAGTTCCTGGCGGGTGCAGACATTGGGGATCATGATCTCCGGCCGGACGTCGATCTTTTCCCTGAGGGCAATGGCCGTGGCTTCAAAGATGGCCTGGATTTGCATGTCATAGATTTCCGGGAAGGAGATGCCGCAGCGCACCCCCCGGTTCCCCAGCATGGGGTTGTATTCGTAAAGCACTCGGACCCGGCGCAGCACCTTTTCTTTCTGCGCCAGGAGTTTCTGATCCAGGCCCTTGGCCTTGAACTGGCTGAATTCCCGGGTCACGGTCTCGATGGAGGGCACGTACTTGTGCAGCTCGGGGTCCAGAATGGTCAGGGTGCCGGGCAACTGCTCCAAGGCGCTCAGGATCTGATTGAACTCTTTCAGGCGGTTGACTTCGTTGAGCAGCTCTTCAATGCTGGGCAGAAATTCGTGCAAGGGCGGGTCCAGCAGACGGATGACGACGGGCAGACCGTCCATGGCCCGGAAGATTTCCACGAAATCGGAGCGCTGCATGGGCATGAGCTGGTCGGCCCAGCGCTTGCGTTCCTCCGGAGTGTCCGCCATGATCATGTTGCGCACTAGGGGCAGGCGGTCCGCTTCGTTGAACATGCGCTCCGTGCGGCACAGGCCGATGCCCTGGGCGCCGTGACTCCGGGCCCGCTGGGCCATGTCCGGGGTGTCGGCGTTGGCCCAGACTTCGATCTTGGCCTGCTTGTCGGCCCACTCCATCAGGATGGCCAGATCCTTGGGGAGTTCCGGGTCCAGCATGGGGACCGAGCCCAGGTAAACGTTGCCGGTGGTGCCGTCGATGGTGACGATGTCCCCTTCCTTGATAACCACGCCGCCGAGGCGGGCTTCCTTCAGGTCATAGTTGATGTCCAGGCCTTCGGCCCCGGAGACGCAGGGTTTGCCCATGCCCCGGCCCACCACCGCGGCGTGGGAGGTCTTGCCGCCCCGGCTGGTGAGGATGCCCTGGGCGGCAAAGAAGCCGTGGATATCTTCCGGCTTAGTTTCAATGCGGGTGAGGATGACGCGCTCCCCTTGGTTGCCCAAGCGCTCGGCCCGGTCGGCATCGAACACCACCTTGCCCACCGCCACTCCGGGGGAGGCGGAGATGCCCACGGCGAGCGGTTCCTGTTTGAAATCGGGATCGATGCGCCGGTGCAGAAACTGCTCCAGCATCTCCGGCTCGATCCGGAGCAGCGCTTCCTCTTCGGTGACGAGGCCTTCCTTGAGCATCTCCACCGAGGTCTTGCACAGGGCCCAGGCGTTCATCTTGCCGTTGCGGGTCTGCAGCATGTAAAGCTTCCCCCGCTCGATGGTGAATTCGAAGTCCTGGACCTCCCGGTAGTGTTTCTCCAGGATGCTGCGCATCTTTTCCAGTTCCCGGTAGATGGCCGGCATATCGGTGCGCAGCTCTTTCAGGGGCCGGGGCGTGCGAATCCCGGCCACCACGTCCTCGCCCTGGGCGTTGATGAGATAATCCCCGTACAGGATGTTCTCCCCGGTGCCCGGGTCCCGGGTGAAGCCCACCCCGGTGGCGGAATCATTGCCCATGTTGCCGAAGACCATGGTGCAGATGCTCACCGCGGTGCCGTTGGCCAGATCCGGAGTAATGTTGAACTGGCGCCGGTAATCCACCGCCCGTTTGCCCATCCAGGACTTGAAGACCCCCTCGATGGAGATCACCAGCTGGGCCCAGGGGTCCTGGGGAAAAGGCTTGCCGATTTGCTTCTTGATATGCTCCTTGAAACGTTCGCAGACCTCGGCCAGGGCTTCGGCAGAGAGTTCGGTGTCCACCGCGGCGTGGTTCTTTTTCTTCGCTTCTTCAAAGATTTCGTCAAAGCCGGCGTCCGGCACCCCCAGGCCGATCTTGCCGAAGAGTTGCAAGAAACGGCGGTAGGCATCATTGACGAACCGCTCGTTCTGGGTTAGGCCGACCATGCCTTTGGCAGTCTCATCATTGAGCCCCAGGTTGAGGATGGTGTCCATCATGCCCGGCATGGAGAGGGCGGAACCGGATCGCACCGATACCAGTAAAGGGTTCTTGGGATCGCCGAAGCCTTTGCCGGTCTTGGTTTCCAGGGCCGACATGAAATCGTGCACCTCGTCCATGAGGCCTTCCGGCATGTGGGACCCCTGGGCAAAATAATCCAGGTTGGCCTCGGTGGTGATGACGAAACCCGGCGGCACCGGCAGCCCGATCTGGGTCATGGTGCAGAGGCCGGCGCCCTTGCCTCCCAAAAGTTTCTTGTTGGTGCCCTCGCCTTCCTCAAAAGCATAGCAATAACGCTTTTTGGCTTCCTTCGCTGCTACCTTGGCCATAATGCCCTTCTCCTTATCAATAGCGATTTTCCCTTGAGTTATTTTCTGAGTATTTTTCCTAATTCCCCAGGCACAACCCTGAGGCGTTAATAAGGTTGGTCTGCTCTAAGTAGGCCGGGGCCACCCCCCCCGATTTTCGGGCCGGGAAACCTCGCCCCTACACCCAATGAACCTCAAATCCGTCATATTTATCCGACATAAATGTTACATACACTTATTAGCTTGAAATGTGAAAAAATTCAAAAGGAAAATGCACCCTTGCCCATTACGGAGAACCTTTAAAAGGAAAGCCGGGCGATCTCCCCCATCAGGGCTGACGTGAGAGCGGGGGCCTGATGGGGACCGGGTGCGCGCAAGGCCGGGCCCACCTTGACCTCCACCTCGAAGCCCAGGCGTCCTGGGCGGTAGGAGAGGCCCACGGGCAGGAACGGCAACGTCCCCAGGCCGTCCCGGTTTTGCAGTTTTAGCAACATCTGAATGAGGCGGTGCTTGCCAGGTCCCACGCTTCCCCGGAAGTAGGTGCCCTCGAGAAAGACCACCAAAAAAGCCCGCTCCTCAAGCAGGGGAGTCAGGCGTTTGAACGAGGAGAGGGTGGCCCGGGGGCGGCTGCGGTCCACCGGCACCCCTCCCCAGGCCAGGAGCAATTCCCGGGCCACGGGATAACGGAATAGTTCCGCCTTGGCGATATAATGGAGGAGCGGAGGCAGGGCCAGGCCGATGACGGGAATATCTTCCCAGCGCTGGTGTTTCGGGCAGATGATGGCGGGACCCTGGCCCGGCAGATACTCCAGTCCTGCCACCCGAACGCGGAAATAACGGCCGAAGGTCCGGTGGGCCAACCAGCGGCCCAATCGGTACAGACCCGGGGAAAAGCTTTCAGGCATGGGGAGACCCCGTTTTTGATGGCTAACGCTTTTTAGATAACATAGGATAAAATCTAGTTCAATGTGGCTGCAAGTTGTCAGCTTTCATCAACCGCAGAGTGGCGGCGACGATTATGCATAAAAAGTGGGGTCCGAAAAAAATACTTTTAGTGGCACAGGCCTCCGGCCTGTGTTGCGCCTGTGCAAGGTGCGGATTATGCCCAAGCAGTTGCACATGAGCCTGCAGCTCATCCGACAACCATGAAAAGTCCGGTAGGGCGGGCCTCCGCGCCCGCCACTAGCCAGATTTAATTTTCTCGTTCCCAAGTTGCACTTGGGAACGCCCTTTACCGCCAAGCTAAGCTTGGCAACCATTTTCGTTCCCAAGTGCAACTTGGGAACGAGTTGAAGAGGTGGTCAGAACAGGCGCCACTTTGCTCCCGGTAGCGCGGGCCCCCGCGCCCGCCACACGCCGGTGAATTGCCGTTGTAAATTGCCGTCACCAGCAAATATTTTTGCTGACCGCTGACCGCTACCTAACCAGGAGGAGTTATGATTTATCTCGATTATAACGCCACCACGCCGGTGGCGCCGGAGGTCGCCCGGGCCATAAGCGATTACCTGATCCGGGAATACGGCAATCCCAGCTGTGATTATGCCCTGGGTTGGCGGGCCAAAATGGCGGTGGACAAAGCCCGGGCCCAGGTAGCCGACCTCCTGGGCGCGCACCCGGAAGAGATCGTCTTCACCAGCGGGGCCACCGAGGCCAACAACACCGTCATCCGGGGGGTGGCCCGCCATTTCGGCCAGGGGCACATCATCACCTCGGCGGTGGAACACCCGGCGGTGACGGCCCCTTGCCGCTGGCTCGCTTCCCAGGGCTTCGAGGTCGCCTGGCTCCCGGTGGACGGCGCCGGCCTGGTGGACCCGGAGGCCGTCCGCCGGGCCCTCACCCCCCGCACCATTCTCATTTCCATCATGCACGCCAATAACGAGACCGGGGCGCTGCAGCCCATCGCCGCCATCGGGGAGGTGGCCCGGGCCGCGGGCGTCTGGCTCCATACCGACGCGGCCCAGAGCGTGGCCAAGGTTCCCGTCCGGGTGGATGAACTGCAGGTGGATTTTCTCAGCGTCGCCGGGCACAAATTTTATGCCCCCAAGGGGGTGGGAGCCCTGTACGTACGGCCTGGCTGTAAGTTTGTGCCGCTGCTCCAGGGAGCCGGCCAGGAAGGCGGCCGCCGGGCCGGCACGGAAAACGTGCCCTATATTGTCGCCCTGGGAGAGGCCGGCCGCCTGGCCCGGGAGCGCCTCGCCGGCGACGGCCAGCACTTGCGCACCCTGCGGGACCTGCTCCACGGACGCCTGGCCGCCGGCTTTCCCGGCCTGGCGTTGAACGGCCCCGAGACCGCGCGCCTGCCCAACACCCTGAACGTTTCCTTTCCGGGGATCTCCGGGTGCGATCTGCTATCGGGCCTGCCAAACCTGGCCGCCTCCGTGGGAGCCGCCTGCCATACCGGCGAGGTCGCCGTCTCCCCGGTGCTGGCGGCCATGCAGGTGCCCCCGGAAATCGCCCGGGGGGCGGTGCGCTTGAGCGTCGGGCGCCCCACCACCCGGGAGGAGGTGGAACAGGCGGCGGAGATGCTGCTGGCAGTGGTCAAGACCCTGGTGAGACGAAATTAGTTATTAGGATAGATTGCCAGGATAAAGAGAAGGTTACTTTATCGATTTGTGTCTCTGGTTCTCGGAGTTATTAGATTCTTCGCTGCGCTCAGAATGACAAATGAAGAACTCGGCAATTTTTCAACAGCCTGGAAGTGGTGCGCGATGTGCAGCCACCGGAAACTCGGCGAACCCGGAGAAGTGCAGAATGTTGCTGAAGCCAAAGGCGGGCTCCGGAAGGGAGGGCGAACGGCGGTTTTACAGTTGATCCAGAATTAATTCCTCAATCATCTTCCGGGCGATCTTCCGGGCCTCGGGACGATAAGTCCCCAGGCGGATGGCTTCCTTAAGGGCGGCGACCTTTTCAGCCCGGATCTCAAGCGCCTGATCGATCGCTGCCCGGGCCTTGTGCCGCAGCCGGCCATTGGGAGACGGGGTGAATCCCAGCCCCGGGCCCCCGGCTTCCACCTCCAGGACCAAGGGCCTCGGGGTGGTCTTGGCAGCTTTGCCGGCCCCGGTCAGCACTTTTCCCTGCCTCTGGCTTTTTTCCCTCTTTTTCATCAGCCGCCTATTTTCCCCTCGCGCCATCGGCCCATCAGCCGTCCGTCCGGGCCATCGTCAGCCGGCACCCCCATCTTTTTATCGGTTGAGGGGCGCCAAACCTTAAAATCCGGGGGACAGTTCACCGGGCCACCAGAAGTACAGGAACTGGGGGCCAAGACCCGACGTCGGGTCCAATTGTGGGAGCATGGAATAGATGGTGGGTTTATAGGTCCCCTCCCGGCGGTAGCGCACCACCCGGGATTCCTCGTCGATGCCGGCCTTATCCTTGGCCAGGGCGATGGCATCATCCAGATAGCCCACCCGGTCCACCAATCCCAGGTCCAGGGCCTGTTTGGCAGTGAAAACCCGGCCGTCGGCCCACTGTCGCACCACTTGCACCGGTTGTTTCCGGCCCTTGGCCACCACCTCGACAAAATCCTGGTAGAACTGGTCGATGATATTCTGCATCATCTCTTTTTCCTTCGGGGTGGACGCCTTGAAGGGCGACCAGAAATCTTTCCATTGGCCGGTCTTGACCATTTCGGGGTCCACCCCGATTTTGTCCATCAGGCCCTTGACGTTGAACTTCATGGCGATAACGCCGATGGAGCCGGTGATGCCGGTGGGGGTGGCGATGATGGTGTCGGCGGCCTGGGCCGCGTAATAACTCCCGGAGGCCGCCAGCCCCAGGAAACAGGCCACCACCGGCGCTTTCTTCTTCTCTTTGAAGGCCATCAACTCATGGTAGATGATGTCCGAGGCGCTCACCGTGCCCCCGGGAGAGTTGATGCGCAGCACCAGGGCCTTGACCCGGTCGTCCTTGCCGGCCTTGTCCAACTCCTCCTTGACCCGGGCGGCGGTGGTGGCCGAGGTCAGGTGCAGCCAGCCGCGGGGGCCCTGCAGAATCATCCCCGACACGTCCAGGAGGAGGACCTTGTCTCTCCCATGGCCGGAGACCACCTGCTCTTTCAAGGGACCTGCTTCCGGGAAGACGCTCACCTTGACGGTGATACAGCCGGCAACCAGCAAAACTAACCCGGCAAGAAGGAGACGGCGAATTTTTTTGGCTTCCATAACCTGGCCCGTAATACCGTTTTCTGTTTTCGGTTTCCTGTTTTCGGTTTAAAAAAGTAAGAATTGTCACTAAGTTCAGATTAGTTGGTTGTGAAAGGGAACGCGGTGTAAGTGGCGGTCAGCCGTCAGCATTCAGATGGCTGAAAGCAGGTGCAAAACCAGAGCATAGCGCCAGGATGCCATCTTAAGCGCCCTGTAGGGGCGGGGTCTCCCCGCCCTGGGATAATAAGGGCCATTTATCGGGCGGGGAAACCCCGCCCCTACCAAAAAACCCTTTAACAGATCATAGGGCGTGCCGTGCACGCCGAGTGCTTACGGCCGCGGGCCGCCTTATTTTTGCTAGCCCCCCGGCTCCGGCAGCGCCTTCAGCACCGGCGCATCGACTTGCGGCGCGGTCTTGGCCTCCCCACAATCCTGCAAAAGGCGCCGGGCGTCCCGCCGGTCCTCCTCCAGAAGTTGGGGCCGGAGGGCATGGCTGCAGGACTTGGAGACCAGCCCCAGTTCTTTGCAGGCCTCGGCCTGTTTCCCCATGCGGGTCAGCGTTTCCGCCAGGTAAAGGTGATTGGTGCTGTTTTCCGGGGCCAGGAGAACCGCCTCGGTCAGGTGGCGGTAAGATTTCTGCATATCCCCCACGGAAATGGGCCAGGCCGGGGCTTCGTAATAAATCCGCCCCAGAACCCGATGGGCTCCGGCCTGGTCATAGCCTGAATCAACGGCCAGGCTCCGCTCCATTTCTTTGATGATCCGGGGCAGCATGCCGAGGGCCTTCATGCCCCGGTGCACATCGGCCATTCCCAGGAGGTTCATCGCCATCCAGTAAGGGCCGGCGGCGCCATGGGGTTCCCCCCGGCTTAAAAGTACGGCATAGTGCTCCCCTTTTTTAAAAAAATCCAGGGCCTGGCTCTTCTGATTTTTGGGGGCCAGATCTCCGGCGATAAAACAGGTCCGGGCCAGGGCCACCTGAATAGAGACCCGTTCCTGGGGGTTTTTGGCCCGGGGCAGTATTTCTTCATACAGGGCCAGGGCCTGGCGGGCCTGTGGGAAGTCCAGCCGGGGATTCAAAAGGAGCCGCCGGGCTTCCTCCAACCGGTTCTCTTGGGAAAACAGATCCGGGACTCCCAGGAAGAGAGCCACGGCCAGGAAAACAAAAATTTTGAAAAAAAAGCCAGTCTTCATATCCACGCCAGCCACACTCCCCTGAAAAAAACTTGCTTACAGTTTAGCCTGCTTTCCCGCCGGAATAAAAGGCAAAATTGAGGGCCTGATACTTTATTCGGGATTGATGGGGGGACGCACCCGGACTGCCGGATCCGGACCGGAATTGTGCCCAAAACCCCTTGACAGCTAAAATATAAATGATAAAAAATAGCGGTCTATGATTTTTTAACCTGATTCGCCTGCCTGTGGGGAGGTTTCTTGGGCAGGAGACGAAAAGGTCTTATCTGACAAAGGGGAGGAGGCGAAGATGAATGCCCGGCGTCAGGGTGAAACCCAATGAGCCTTTCGAGGTCGCCCTAAAACGCTTCAAAAAGCAGTGCGAAAAAGCTGGCATCCTTTCAGAAATTC
>Ga0315268_10004465_pt1 | contig 15205 bp, 14 predicted proteins | sample C1_top_MG_FD_204535 | JGI IMG/M metagenome (GOLD analysis project Ga0315268, IMG submission 204535) | Sediment microbial communities from Yellowstone Lake, YNP, Wyoming, USA - C1_top | ecosystem: Environmental > Aquatic > Freshwater > Lake > Sediment | place: USA: Wyoming | collected 2017-08-01
TCCTGAAAAGTAATTATCGCACAGCGTGAACTGCCGGGCATAAGCGAAATAGGAGGGGATGTCCATTTCGCGATATTGCTGTTTCACCGCACCCAGGGCGCGCTGCAGCCAGGCGTGGTGGTCGTGCGGCGGATCGCTGAGTGGGGGGTCTGGTGCGTGGGGCAGTTGGGAATCGCCGTTTGCACCCGGGAATGTGCCGAAATAATTGTCAAAGGTGTGGTTCTCTTTGACGATGATCACCACGTGTTCGATGGGGTTGTTTGGTCGCATATCGTCACCTCTAAAATCTGCCGGACCTGATACGATGTCGGAACCAATAAAGTATTCTATATCAGGTGCAGATTAAAAATCAACTACATATTCCGGATCACGGCTGCCAGTGATCCCAATGCACCACTTCGCCCAGCTCCCTGCGTCCACCCTTTTGGGGTGGTGCGGACAATTTTGCCTCGTCCGCCGGATAACCAAATGACAGTGCGATCCGCAGGTGCAAATCGCCTGGAAAACCCAGAATGACGCGCGACTTGTCGAATTCATACAGCGAGGCCGGGCATGAGCCGATGCCCAGTTCCCATGCCGCCAGCTGCATGTAGGCCGCAGCCTGACCGGCATCGAAAAGGGTCTGAAATTTTTCAGTCGGGTTGGGGGTCAGGATTGCGACCGCCAGTGCTGCGCCCGCCAGGTGTCCGGCCCATTCGCCGCATTCCGACAGGTCCTTGAGTATTTTTTTATCCTGAATGGCGATAAATTTCCAGGTCTGTTCGTTCTTGGATGATTGCGACCTGCGTCCGGCGTTCAGGATGATGCGAATGGCATCTTCGGGCAGGGGTTTATCCTGGAATTTACGCACGGCGCGCTTGGTGCGGATGGCATCTGAAACATCCATGATTTCCTCAATCCTTTTACGTGGCGATCAAAAGCAGGGGCCGGGCAGACATGCGGGACATGCTTTACTTTTTACTTTGGTTCCTAGGTGTAAATTTGTCTTTGATAATAATGGAAGCATCGTCCACGGGTTTGTAATCAAGTTCAGTCGTTGCATTTGAAATATCCCAGAAACGATTCCTGTTATTTGAAATACCGTAATAAATCCCAAAGTTTACATCTGCCAGGATGCTTTTTTTTACCAGTTGGACCAGGTCCCGGTGGCTGAGCCAGGTGCTTTGATAACGGGGGGCCTGAGTTGGATCATCGTCTGCTGTCACTGATCCGATCCGCAGGCAGATCGACTCGAGTCCGTAAAGTTCATAATACATTCTGGCAATCGCTTCTCCGGCAGCCTTGCTGACGCCGTAGAAACTGTCCGGCCGAATGGGCATTTCAGTTGTGATGGTTGCCGAATCGACACGGGTGTGCAGGCTGGGAGGAAACCCTTCATAAGCCCCGGTCGTGTGGTTCGAACTTGCAAACACGATCCGTTTGACGCCGTGGAGATGTGCCGCCTCGTAAATATTTTTCGTCCCGCTGATGTTGTTCTTGAAAACGGATTCCCAATCTGCCTCAACGCGTGGGTCACCTGCCAGGTGTACAACATGGGTCAGGGCAGGGATGCGGGCAAAGACCGTCCGGACTTGTTCCGGATTGGTGATATCAGCCTGATAAATATTTTCCGCTGGTTCGCGCAGGGAAATATCCAGGCCATAGAGATCAAATGAGGCGGCCAGGTTGTCCCAGAGAATTCTCCCGACCAGGCCATGGCAGCCAGTGATCAATATCTTCGGGTGCATCATGGGGAAAGATCACCTTTCATCGGGTATCGCCCGGGGCGGATCTCAAAATAAGCGGCCTGAGAAAATAAGCAGTCCGAATGCCACCAGATGGAAGGTGAGCAGGATCGACGTGCCCTGCCAGATGAAACGCTTGTCATTGAGCAGGCGATTGCCTTTGTAGCGGCGGTCCAGCCAGGTGGTGGCAGCCAGTAAAAGGCCGTGATACAAGCCATAAACGATATAGTGCAGGTCGGTGCCGTGCCAGATGCCCATCAGTCCCATCGTGATGATATAACCCAGATAGGAGGCTGTATATCGATCCTTGAACCACTTTCCCTTTAATGCCGCGAACACGAACCGATTGTAGATGTGGTCGCGGAACCAAAAGGAAAGACTCATATGCCAGCGGTTCCAAAAATCGCGGATATCGCGTGAAAGGAACGGACGGTTGAAATTCTCGGGCGTATGGATCCCGAAAATGTAACTAAAGCCGATGGCGAAAACACTGTAGCCTGCAAAGTCGAAGAATAGATAGAAAGTGTAGGCATACATGTAGGAGGCGATGGCCAATATCCCGGTGCCGTGCGAGGTGGGATCCATCCAGTATTGTTTGATCAACGCCGCCAGGATGAATTTATACAAAAAGCCGGTGAAGATCATATGGACGGCTTTATCGAGGTCCTGCAGGATATCGTCCCGGGTTCGGTCGCGCCTCCAGTCTTCGGCGAAACGGTTATAGCGGTCGATTGGCCCGGAGGAAATGGTGGGAAAGAACAGCAAAAAGGTCAGGTACTGGAGCGGCGAAATGGATGTGATCAGATTGTCCTGCACCCCGATGATGACATCCAGACTGCGGAACGTCAGATAGGAGAGTCCCAGAAAGAATATCTGGTAGTCAGCCTGGAATAACGGCATGAACTTTGCCGCCAGGAGCGGCAGCAAACTCAGCAGGACTGCCGAATAAAATGTGAAGCGGTTCGAGCTGCGCTTGTGCAGGAAAAGAAAAACGATCGCAATGACCCATTGCAGGACCGCATAAACGATCACCAATACGATTTCATTGACAGACGTGTTGGGTGTCAGTGCCCGGGAGTTGTTATATTGGATCGCCAGCATGGGCAGCGTTGCAAGCACGAGCCATATCTTTGAGATCCTCCTGAAGAAGCCTGCAAAGATGGCGGGCAGGATAACGTAAAGCGCCAGGCCGAAATAAAGAAAGCTGGTGTATGGATTCATCTAAAGTTGTCCTCCCAATTTGCGGCGATCGGTCTTGCCGTTGGCAGTCATGGGGAATTGCTGCAGGAAAATAAATTTACGCGGGACCATGTAATCGGGCAGTCGTCCACCGAGTTCGCGCTTCAAGGTGCGCGTGATCTCGAAATCCGTGCCGGCCGGGCGGCTTTTCAAAATGATGAATGCGGCCAGGTATTCGGCCTTGCCATCCTTCATGGCGGGGACCACCACTGCATCCTGCACGGCTGACAACGCGTGCAGGTTGTTTTCCACGTCCCCGATCTCTATCCGGTAACCGTGCAGCTTGATCTGAAAATCGATCCGGCCATCGAAAAATAACAAGCCATCCTGAAAATGGCCGAGGTCGCCCGTGTGATAGGCGCGCATACCGTCCATTTCAAAAAAAGCGCGCGAGGTCAGGTCTGGACGGTTGATATATCCGACGCTGACGTTTTCACCGGCGATCACGATCTCGCCTCTTTCCTGACCCCCCACCGGGTCGCCGTTTTGATGGATCCGGATCAGGCTGTCCGGTTTTGGGCGGCCGACCGGCAGTGGACTGTAACGCTTCACTACCTCCCGGTCGATGCGGACGGAGGTAGTCGCCACCGTGGCTTCCGTGGGGCCGTAGGTGTTCCAGACTTCGCTTTGAGGGAACCTTTCCAGCAAACCACCGGCCACTTCGGGTGTCAGCGTCTCACCGCAAAACCAGAACTTGTGTGTATGCTGCATCAGCTCCCTGGAGAAGGATGGATCGATCAGACATAGTTGTGCGAATGAAGGTGTGGATACCCAGACGGTGATATTGGCCTGACCGAGGGCCTTATACAATTGCCTGGGCTCGGCGATAACGTCCTTTGTCAGGCTGAAGAGGGTCCCACCGGTGGCGAGGCTCGAATACAGGTCCATGACCGAGAGATCGAAGGAGAAGGGTGCCTGGTTGAGAAAGATCTCTCTGCCCTGCGCGAATTGCTGTTCCGATAATATCCAATCCACAAAACTCTCCAGGCAGCCGCGCGTAATGACAACGCCTTTGGGGTCCCCGGTGCTGCCGGATGTGAAGATGACGTACCACGGGTCGTTTAATTCCGGCTGGCAGATTTCGAAGCCCGATGGCCTGGGATCGGATTCTGCCATTAACGTGCGCACCCGCTCGGGGGTCAGAAGCAGGGAGGCCTTCGCAGTCTCCATGATCGTGTCGATGCGCTGTGAAGGGAGGGAACTGTCCAAAGGAATGTAGGGATGTCCCGACTTAACGGCTGCAATGAAGCCGACCAGCATTTCTGATTCCTTATGTCCGAGCATGGCCACAGGTGAATGGTCGGCTGGAAGGATTTGTGCAAGGTGGGAGGCCAGGATATTCGAGCGATCGCTCAATTCGGAATACGTAAGCGTCCGATCCCCGCAAATGTGGGCGATCTTTCCGGGGCTTTCGCTGCCCCAGAGGTCAATGCGTTGCAGCAGGTCCATGAAAATTAGAATCCCTGATAGACGAACTTGGCCGTTGAAAAATCGCCCTTGCCGTACATGGCGATCAGACCGGCGATGATCGCCAGATAATAAAGCACCAGCAGGATCGTTTTTGTGCTAGGGTTGTTGTATGCGTCCGTGAAAAAAGTCGTCAAGCGTTTGATCCACATGGACCCATCCTTTCCGGCTCGTGTGTGCGGCCTGGTCGATGCTGAAATATATATCCGTGCCGTATTCGCGATAGTCAACCACCAGTACATTATAAGGTGCGCTGACATCCTGCAGTTTGGTGTAGAAGGTATTTTGTGCCTGTTCAGAGACTCCCAATGCCTCCCAAAGATGGACGTTCATGGGACGGCTTAGGATCAGGGGTTTCGCGCCCAGTTCCCGCAGGACCCCCAGAAGAATCTTCAGATCGTCCCATTCCCTGGCGCCCTGCACATTGCGGACGAACCGGCTGTCTCCCGACCCGGGAATAATGGGGTTTGCCAATAATTGCTGATAATTCTTCCATTTTGTGTCTTCGACCCCGTATGGGTTGTTGAGCGTGTGCAGTTTCTGCTCCTGCGATGCCGCCGCAAGGGTGCCGGGCCAGTCGATGGCGCGCGGCTGCCGTGATACCTCCGCGCGAAGCGGGTGAGATTGAAGATATGCGATCACAGCTGCATGGTCTTGAAGGCGCATCACGATCGTCTGGAGTTCACCAAAGGGCCACGCAATGTAATAGAACAACCTGACAGGGGATGGCCTGTTCAGGGCGGATAAGGTCAATTTCAGGAAGGGATCCGCCTGGAGTGTGGCTGGAAATTCCAGCATCCGTTTGGCTGCGGCGCTTTTTGTATCCAGGCTGAGATAAGGACTGTAGATCATTTCATAGGCATGCAGGCGTGTGTAATTTCCCGCGTAATACTGTTCTGAAAGCGCACCCATGGTGAACGGGGCCGGGGTAATGGAAATGACCACTTTTTTCCCTCTTATGGCCGGTCCAACCGCCGCAAGGTTTTGCGCCATGGTAATGGAGGACATGCCCAGGTTGGCGATGTCAATGGCCGCAAAGCCGGAGGGGTAGGTGTCGAAAAAGATGTTGGCCTGATAGGGGGTATCGACCATGGTGATCTCCGAACTTCCATAGATCGGCAGGAGATCGGGTTGTTGAAAGGCTGCCTGCTGCAGTGCAATACCATTCCTGGTCTGTTGAAGGTCGAGGGAGCCAAGCGCATGGATATATTTTGATTCAAGTGACCCGGCATAATAATTAAATCCCGTCATGCCCGCCACAAGAAGGATGACTGATGCGACTCCGGCGGTCAGGTGCGGCGTTCGTTTCATGATCAATTCAGTTTTTTATCAAAATAATCGATGATCTTTTGCGGTGTCGCCCACAGTTCCCGGTCGATCTGGCTGGGGGGGATTTCCATATTAAATGCCTGCGAGAGTGCCACGATCAATTCAACGGTGCCGAAGGAATCAAGTATTTTCTCCCCGAAAAGGTCGAGGTTCGGGTCCTTGCGTACCTGGTCGGTTCCGGTGACTTTTTCCAATTCGTTGAGGATGGTTTCTGAAACGGACATAAACTCCTTGTGGGATCTTGAATGATAAATTTTGGTTATGATACCATCTTTGGATATATACAGAGTAAATGGGCTATTTCACCGGCGGGTTGGGCAGGACTTCGACCAGCAATTCCTCCACCTTGCCGATGCGCTGCAGGAGTTCCTCGATTTCCACTTCGGCTTTCAAGTTCACGCGGTAATCCAGTTCGCTGCGGACGCGGTCCTTGGTATCCTGCCGGTTCTGGCTCATCATGATTACCGGTGCCTGGATGGACGCCAGCATGGACAGGAACAGGTTCAGGAGGATGAACGGGTAGGGGTCCCAGCGATTGGGCAGGAGGCTGTTGAGCGTTACATAAGTGATGAGGATAATAAAGAAAACGATCACAAAACCCCACGAACCGCCGAAGCGTGCCAGACCGTCGGCCATGCGGTCGCCGAAGGTTTCCTGTTCATCGATCTCCTCGTTGGGGTTGCGGGCCACGCGTGTGCGCATCAGGTCGTGGGCGCTGCGCAGTTGTTTTTCCACGATGGTCATCATGTCGAGGCCGGCCAGCGGCTTGGTGGTCAACAGGGTGGTGATATCGTGGCGGTCGATCTCAATGGCGGTGGTGTCCTGCATGGTGATGGCTGTGGTCTGATGATTTTCCTCGGCCAGCAGCGACGACATGCCGCAGATGCCGCCGTCCTCGACAATATCCACGACCACGTTCTCATTATTGGCGTCCGTGATGCTGACGTTGATCATCCCTTTTTGAACGACATAGGCCAGCCCTCCGGGGTCGCCCGCCTTGAAAACCACTTCGCCTTTTTTAAATTCGCGAATCGAGACCTGCTTCGCCAGCACCCGGCGTTCTTCATCATCGAGCAATTCGAATATCGATACATCGTTGAAAACATCAGGATTGATCATGTGAATCTCGCTTCCTTGGGGATGAGTGAGTGCAAACACACCTTTTGAAACAATATTTGCCGAAGCTTATTCGATGAGCTTTAGCATTTTTTCCCTGCTTTCCGACGTTGCAACCACGGCCAGTATATCCCCCGCTTTCAAGGGCGTGTCCCCACGCGGAATGAGTGTTTCGCGTCCGCGCCTCAGGCTTGCAATAATACAATCCTTCGGGAAGCCGGCACTGGAAATCGTTTTGCCTTCGCACGGCGCCCCCGCTCGAATAACATATTCGTTGACCGTCATGCCGCCGGTCATCGCATCCAGCCGGGTTTGTTGTTGATGGTGGCGGTTGGCCTCCCGGCGCGTGAGGGCCGCTTCATAAGCACGTACCAAATCCGTGCGCCGCAATAGTCCCATCAACTTTCGTTGATCGTTTCTATCTACAACCGGCAGCCGTCCAATGTCACGCAAACCCATGCGGCGTAGTGCACTGCCGATCGTTTCATCAGGAAATGTCACCAGCAGATCGCGGGAGCAGACTTCGGAGACCTTGCGTGTGGACCATTCCGCCGGATCCACCCCGTCCAGGTCCTGCAAGGTCAACACACCTGTCAGCTCACCGATCTCATTTACAACGGGCAACCCGTGATGACGCTTCCGCAGGAAAAGCTCCGATGCTTCCGCGATGGTGCTGTTTTCGTTCAGGATGGCCGGTTCCACTTGCATCACTTCACCCACGCTCATCGTTTCCAGTACTTCCACATCGCGTCCACGCTCCAGCCGAATGCCGTGACGCGCCAGCCCTCTTGCGTAGACTGAATCCCGTTCCAATTGGCGTGAGATCAACAGGCTGATGATCACCGCAAACATCAGGGGCAATATGATGTGATAATCCCGCGTCATTTCGAATAAAAGCAGGATCGCGGTTAATGGGGCATGTACCGAACCCGCCAGTACTGCCGCCATGCCCACCATGGCAAAAGCCGCCGGGGTAATTCCGAGGTTTGGAAAAAGCAATGCCATGAGTGTCCCATAGGCTCCACCGAGCATGGCCCCGATGAAAAGGGACGGCGCAAAAAGCCCGCCCTTGAAACCTCCGCCCAGGCTGATGGGGGTCAGAAAGAGCTTGGCGGTCAAAAGCAGAAGAAGCAGTGTGATCCCGAATTGGGTGCCATTCAAAACAGCACCGATGGATTCATATCCCACCCCGAATATTTGCGGCAGGAAGAAACCGGCTGTACCCACCATGGCGCCTGCCACGGCTGGCTTGATCCATTCGGGGATGTGGATCGCTTGAAAACCATCCTGGGCGGCGTACAACAAACGGGTGTATGTGGCCGCGAAGAACCCCGCCAGCACTCCCAATCCAAGATAGAGCGGCAGTTCCAATGCCGAGGTAAAGGCATAGGCGGGTACATGAAATGCGGGTTCCGCCCCGGACACGGCCTGCGTAAAGACTGCCGATATCACCGAGGCGAGGATCACCATGCCCAGCGAACTTCCTCCAATTTCACCAAGCACGATTTCCATGGCAAAAAAGACCCCTGTGATGGGTGCGTTAAAGGCTGCTGATATTCCACTGGCAACCCCGGCTGCCGCCAGCGTACGGACGCGTTCCTCGGATAGATGCAGGGTTTGTCCAAAAAAGGAGCCGATGTTCGCCCCAATTTGGACCGCCGGATCCTCCGGGCCGACAGAAGCCCCGGTCCCAATGGACAGGGCGGATGCAACCGATCGCACCGCAATTTTTCGATAAGGCAGGCGGCCGCCTGAGAGTGCCACGGCTTCCATAATGCCTGCAACTCCATGAAGTTTTTCCCTGCCGATAAATCTTTTGGAGAGCAGTCCCACCAGGGCGCCGCCCATGGTGGGTATGAGTACGATCGTCCATCCACCCAGTATTGCCAGTCTGCCACCCAGCCAATTGAATGCTCCCAGGTGGAACAGATCGATAAGTTGTTTGAATAACCAGACTCCTGCACCGCTCAACAGCCCAACAAGGATCGCCGCGCCGCCCTGTATGCCGGATTCTGAATATTTCATTCTGCCTAAAAATTTTTGCATATTGTTTGTGTCTCTGGTGACGGATTTTGGGAGATTGCCAAAGTGGATTAAAGTCTGATGACAAATCCGCAGAATTCACATTTAAGATTGTCCTGCCCGCGCAGGATGACCTGTTTGATATTTCCGCCGCAGTTTGGGCATTGACTCGGCGCGGATTTCACTTTGGCCGCCGCGTTGGCATCCACAGCCACCGCGCGGTCGTTGTCAATATCCTTTGATTTCGTGCGGTGGATCAGCGCCTGCCATTCCTCGCATGGCTGCCAGATGTGAAAATTGGCGGTCAGCACAGGCGCCCCCGAAGCGAATTTGAGTTCAATGTGATCCTCGTTCTTGAACACCCCCAGTTTGCCGGTCGTTACCGATTCGATCAGCTCGACGGGAATATCCAATTCCAGCTTTTGGATCTTTTCTTTCTCGGTGGCAATGAAAAGTACTTTTTTTGTTGCCACCTCTTCCTTCTGTTCGAAGATCAGGCGCTGGTCGGTCAGATAAAGTACGCCCTCGGGGTCGCTTTTTTGCTCCCTGCCTGATCTCACCCACACAGCCTTGACCGCCATCACGCCTGCTTCGGTGGCGAGCAGTTGAAAGGAGGCCTCGGACAATTGTTTCAGCATCCAATCCACCTTTTCAATTTGGGTGACAAGCATGTGGACTTGAGTGCTGAACGAGTCGTACATGCCCCCGATCTCCTGCCCGGCGGCGGAGACATTACCCTCCAGCACGCTGACATCGTTTTGCAGTTTTGCGGTGAGTGATGCCGTGGCTGGATTGTTGATCTGTGAGGTTAATTGTGTGGACTGGGTTTCCAGGGGCCTCAAGGCCAATTCGAGACCTGCAGCTTGTTGATTAATGGCCGCCGTGATGGAGGGAATAATACTGCCCCATTGCGAGACAAAGGCCGCCGACCTGATTCCCATATCCTTTCCGTACACGTACCCGCCGGTGCGCAGGTCCGCCACCCGCTGTCCGAGGTTGTTTACAGTGGTTTGCAGATCCTCCACAGTGTCCCGGACGTCACTTAAACGCACGCTCTTTTGCAGGGCGTTGATCCTGTTTTGCAGTGCACTGATCTCACCCGCAAGTTCTTCTGATGGATTGGGAGTTGCCATGGGATCTCCTTTTATAAACCGGTTGGAAATTATACCTGAGTGCCTTCAAAAAACCGATTTGGCTCGGTGGTAAAATCGTATTGACTTAGGAGAGCTATGACAACCGACGATCTGCAAATGCGTGCGATAAATACCCTTCGATTTCTTTCAGCGGATGCTGTTCAGAAGGCAAACTCGGGTCATCCCGGCCTTCCGATGGGCGCGGCGGCAATGGCTTACACGATCTGGACGCGTCATTTGCGCCACGATCCGCACAACCCGAAATGGCCCGGGCGCGACCGCTTCATTTTATCCGGTGGACATGGTTCGATGCTTCTTTATTCGCTTTTACACCTTACCGGCTACGATCTTTCGTTGGACGATATTAAAAATTTTCGTCAGTGGGGCAGCCGGACCCCGGGCCACCCTGAATACGGGTTAACCCCCGGCGTCGAAATGACCACTGGCCCGCTGGGCCAGGGGTTTGCAACCGGTGTTGGAATGGCGATCGCCCAGGCGCATCTTGCGGCGACCTTTTCGCCTGAAATCTTTGACAACTACATTTATGCCATCGTGACCGACGGTGACCTGATGGAAGGAGTCTCCTCGGAGGCCGCCTCACTGGCGGGGCACTTGCAGTTGGGGCATTTGATCTATCTTTACGATGACAACCACATCTCGATCGATGGCTCGACCAATCTGGCCTTCACCGAGGACCGTGCCGCGCGTTTTGCCGCGTATAACTGGCATGTTCAAAAGGTCGAGGATGGCAACGATGTGGAAGCGATCGACCGCGCCATTCTGGCGGCCAAACTGGACCCGCGCCCGTCCATCATTATGTGTCGTACCATCATCGGATTTGGGGCGCCAAATCGCCAGGGCACGGCCAGGGCTCATGGAGAACCCCTGGGCGACGAGGAATTAAATGCCGCCAAGAATAATTTGGGCTGGCCGCTCGAACCGCGCTTTCTGATCCCGGGCGACGTTCTGGAATTTTTCCGCACAGCTGTGCAGCGCGGCGTGCAGGCAGAGTCGGAATGGATGAAGAAATTCAACGAATACAAACTGGCCAATCCCGTTCCCGGTGCAGAATTGGAAAGGCGCCTGGCTGGAAATTTTCCCAAGGGCTGGGATTCTGTCCTGCCGGCCTTTACCGAGGACCCGAAAGGCATGTCTACGCGTGTGGCATCCGGCAAAACCATTAATGCATTAGCCGCCAAACTTCCCGAGTTGATCGGCGGCTCGGCGGACCTGGCTCCCTCGAACAACACAAGGATCGATGGCTCGCCCGATTTCGAAAAAGAGTCGTATCAGGGGAGAAATTTCCACTTCGGCGTGCGTGAACATGCCATGGCTGCGGCCTTGAACGGCATGAATTTATTCGGCGGGATTGTGGCTTATGGCGGGACCTTCCTGATCTTTTCCGATTACAACAAGCCCGCCATCCGTATTGCGGCCATTTCACACGTCCCATCCATTTTCGTTTTTACCCATGACAGTATCGGCCTCGGCGAAGACGGCCCGACCCACCAGCCGATCGAACAGCTGGCAGCGCTGCGGGCGATCCCAAACCTGACCGTCATCCGGCCGGCTGACGCGAACGAGACAGCCCAGGCCTGGAAAGCTGCTCTTGCCGACCGGCACGGTCCGACTGCCCTGGCGTTGACCCGTCAAAATGTTCCGATCTTTGAACCTTCGAAAAATACTGCCGTTGAAAAAGGCGCCTACGTTCTCGCCAGCTTTGGCCGGAAAACGCCGGAGATCATTTTGATGGCATCCGGCTCGGAAGTTGGATTGATCTACGAAGCCGCGGAAAAACTTGCGGAGCACGGGCGCAGTGTACGTGTGGTGTCATTCCCTTCATGGGAATTGTTCGAAAAACAGGATAAGGCCTATCGCGAGTCTGTATTTCCGAAAAAAGTCACAGCCCGGATCGCCGTCGAAGCGGGAGCCAGCCTGGGCTGGGAAAGATACGTCGGGACCGACGGAAAAATAATTGCCATCGACCATTATGGGGCCTCCGCACCCGCCAGGATCATATTTGAGAAATTCGGCTTTACGGTTGAGAATATCCTGGCCAAGGCAAAGTCCATTTTGCCGGCTAAAAAAGGCGTAACAAAAAAGGCTGCCAGGACGACAAAAAAGAAGGCGAAAAGAAAGTAGCATGACCAATACCATTTCCGGCCTGGTTTTCATTCTGATCGGGCTGCTTACGATGATCGGGGCCGCCCTGAATTGGGGCATCATTATGCGGCCAGGCAGGTTGTTTAATCGACTGGCAGGTGAGACCGTTGCCCGGCCGGTTTATATCGCAGCGGGTTTGGTGTTGATCGTGCTCGGCATCCTGCGCTTTGCAGGCATAAATCTATTTGGACGATGAGGAAAACATGAAAGTTGCTGTTGGTTTTGACCATGCCGGTTTTCCGCTGAAACAAACGATCCTGGAGGCAGTGCGGTCTGCCGGATACGAACCGATCGATCTGGGCACGTTCAGCGCCGAGAGCGTGGATTTTCCCGATTATGCTGAAAAAGTGGGACGCGCAATTCAGACCGGCGCAGCCATGCGTGGAATTCTGGTGTGCGGCTCGGGTATCGGCGCCTGTATTGCCGCGAATAAGATGAAAGGCGTGTATGCTTCGATCTGCCACGATACCTACTCCGCCGCGCAGGGTGTTTTGCATGACGACATGAATGTGCTATGCCTTGGCGGGCGCGTGATCGGGCCTGAGCTGGCAAAAGCATTGATCCCGGCCTTCCTGAATGCGCGTTACCTGGGAAATGACCCCGGCGGTGAACGTCTCGCCAGGCGCGTTGCGAAGATACACAAGATGGAAGATGCTGGAAAGTTGGAAAGTTAATAGTTTGCAAGTTGAGAACATGCCTGTCAGATAATCAGGAGAAAATTTATGCCGGCGATTACGCGCTTTGAAGAAATTGAAGCATGGCAAACAGCGCGTGAATTAACGAAATTGATCTATTTAAACCTTCCAACTTTCAAACCTGTGGCCCTGAAACTCAAAACCCCTTAAATCAGAAAACGAGAATATTATGAAAACCATTCAAAAACTTACAAGCCTCGGCCAGTCGCTCTGGTATGACAACATCCAGCGTAAATTATTGGAAAACGGTGAACTAAAAGGCATGATCGACCGCGGTGAAATTCGCGGAGTTACCTCCAACCCGAGCATCTTTAACAATGCCATAGCAAAATCCAACGATTACGACGCAGCTTTGGTCCCGTTGGCCTGGGCCGGTTGGGACGCAGAAAAGATCTTTTGGGAGCTTGTCATTGAGGACATCAAGGGGGCCTGCCGCCTTTTTCTTCCGTTGTACGAGGAATCGAACGGCGGCGACGGATACGTCAGCATCGAAGTCAGTCCGTATCTTGCGAATGATACGGATGCAACTGCCACACAGGCCCAGCAGCTTTGGGCGCGCGTTGGAAAACCGAACCTTATGGTCAAGATCCCGGCCACGGAGGCCGGCATCCCGGCCATTCGACGGGCCACGGCGGCGGGTATCAATGTCAATATTACGCTCATCTTTTCGCTGACCCGCTATGCCCAGGTCATGGAAGCTTATCTGAGCGGTCTCGAGGATCGTGTTGCCGCGGGACATCCCATCGATCACATTGCATCGGTTGCCTCGTTCTTTGTCTCACGGGTTGACACCAAGGTCGATCCGCAACTTCCCGAAGGTTCAGCGCTGCGTGGTCTGGCGGCCATTGCAAATGCAAAGCTTGCCTACGAGGAATTTCAAAAGACCTTTGCAGGTGCCCGTTGGGATAAATTGAGTTCAAAAGGTGCGCGCCTGCAGCGCCCGCTGTGGGCTTCGACCAGCACAAAAAACCCCGCTTATCCCGATACCATTTATGTCGATAATCTTGTAGGCCCTCATACGGTCAACACCGTGCCGCCCGCCACGCTGGAGGCCGTCAAGGACCATGGCAGGACCGAAGTCACAATTACGAAGGATGTGGAAGCTTCCCGGACTGCAATTTCCCAACTGGAAGCCGCGGGCATCTCAATGGCGCAGGTGACCCGCGAGTTGGAGGATGAAGGCGTCAAGGCCTTTGCGGATGCGATCACAGGATTGTTGAAGACCATCGACGACAGGCGCATGAAGGCGGTCTCTTCACTTGGAACTTTGGCGCCGGCCGTTTCCAAACAGATCGCCCGGCTCGAAACTGATTCCGTTCCCGGACGCCTCTGGGCGCAGGACCCTGCCCTGTGGGCGTCCGACGCGGAGGGCCAGGCCGAAGTAAAGATACGCATGGGTTGGCTGGACTCCATCGAAAAAGCGCGCGGGCTTTTACCGGCCTATCGATCTTTTGCGGAGGAGATCCGCAAAGCCGGCATCGATCGTGTTTTGGTTTTGGGCATGGGTGGATCATCTTTGACCGCTGAAGTCTTTTCACTCATCTTCCCGAATCCCAAATTTAGATTATCCATCCTGGATTCAACAGATCCCTCGCAGGTCGCGCGGGCTGCAAAGGATTTCCCGCCTGAAAACAGTCTGTATATCGTGGCCAGCAAATCGGGCGGCACGGCTGAAGTCAATGCCGCGTTCGATTATTTCTGGGAACTCAGCAAACACGATGGCAAACGATTCATTGCCACCACCGACCCCGGAACATCGCTGGAGAAGTTGGCGCGTGAACGCGGCTTCAGGAGGATCTTCTCCGCCGATCCATTTGTTGGCGGGAGATACTCTGCGCTGACTGATTTCGGCATGGTGCCCGCAGCCTTGATCGGCGTGGACCTGGACCGCCTGTTGGATGGCGCGGACTCGATGAAACGTCAGTGCCTGGCCGCGGTCCCGCCGGCGCGCAACCCGGGCCTGGCATTGGGAGCCGTCCTGGCTGAATCCGCCCTGGCGGGCCGCGATAAGTTGACGGTATTGGCCGATGCGCCCTTGTCTGCACTGGCAGGCTGGATCGAGCAGGTCATTGCAGAGTCAAGCGGCAAACATGGCAGGGGAATATTGCCCGTGCCGCTTGAACCGACCGGCGATACCGCTGTTTATGGGAATGACCGTCTGTTCGTCTATCTGCGCCAGAGCGGTGAACTGGATGCGACCATGAAATCCCTGCGGGAAGCGGGTCATCCGGTCATCGAGTTCCCGGTCGCTGACCCGTATTTGCTGGCCGGCGAATTCTTCCGCTGGGAAATCGCCACCTCGGTGGCATGCCATATC
>Ga0315268_10004467_pt1 | contig 15205 bp, 13 predicted proteins | sample C1_top_MG_FD_204535 | JGI IMG/M metagenome (GOLD analysis project Ga0315268, IMG submission 204535) | Sediment microbial communities from Yellowstone Lake, YNP, Wyoming, USA - C1_top | ecosystem: Environmental > Aquatic > Freshwater > Lake > Sediment | place: USA: Wyoming | collected 2017-08-01
CCCGCCGCGGCCCATCCCCCCCCCCCCCCACCCACCCCCCCCCCCCCCCCCCCGCCCCCCCCCCCCCCCCCCCCCCCCCCCCCCCCCCCCCCCCCCCCTAACTCCAAAAACTACTTGCAACCCCGACGCGGCTCATTTATATTTTTAACGATATGACAACTATCGTGGTCATCGTGCACATCATCGTCTCCCTGGCCCTGATCTTTATCGTGCTGTTGCAGCACGGCAAAGGCGCCGGGATCGGGGCTGCCTTCGGCGGCTCCAGCCAGACGGTTTTCGGCAGCACCGGCGCGGCCCCTTTCCTGGCCAAATTGACAGCCGTGGCCGCCATCCTCTTTATGATCACCTCCCTGAGCCTCACCTTTTTAGGAAGGCAAAAGGCGCCTTCCATCATGCAGGGGGTGGGGGATAAACCCGCGGCCCAGGAAACCCTACCCGTGAGCCCGGCGCCCCCGGCCCTGCCCCAGAAGGCGCCGGCCCCGGCGCCCGTGCCGCCGAAATGAGGAAATTCCTGCCGAAGTGGTGGAACCTGGTAGACACGCCATCTTGAGGGGGTGGTGGGGAGACCCGTGCGGGTTCAAATCCCGCCTTCGGCACCATACTTTTCCTTGATTTTATTGACTTTCCGGCCTTAAAGGCCCCTTAAAAAACCGTCCCCAAACCGTCCCCAGGGGTCTCCGGGGGACGTTCTTTTTTTAAGCCTGATGATCTCGCCTCGCCCCTAAAAAATTAATTAACCAATGTCCTCACCCGTGGCATAATGTGCTTAAGTGAGGCTTGATGAACCCTCTTGAAACCTACCTCCGGGAAGTTTACGAAATCTATTCCTCAGGCGTCGGCACCCCGGAAACCTCCTACTATGGACCTCTGCGAACCCTCCTCAACGAAGTCGGCAAGACCCTCAAACCCAAAGTCAAGTGCATCATCACCCTGGCGAATCGGGGGGCGGGTCTCCCGGATGGCGGCCTGTTCACTCCTGACCAGTTGCAGAAGCCGGCCGAAGCCGAACCCCTGCCTACTATAGCCGCCCGGGGCGTCATCGAAGTAAAGCCTGCCAACGTAGACGCTTGGCTCACTGCCGATGGAGGGCAGGTGTCCCGATATTGGGGCAAATACCGCCAGGTTTTGGTTACCAACCTGCGAGACTTCCTCCTGGTGGGCCAGGACCCCGAAGGCAAACCCGTCAAGCTCGAATCTTACCGCCTGGCCCCGAGTGATGGGGAGTTCTGGCGGGAAGCCGCCCACCCCCGGCGCCTGGCAACGGCGCATGGGGAGCGCTTCATCGAATATCTCAAGCGGGTGATGCTCCAGGCCGCCCCCCTCGCCTCTCCCAAGGAAGTGGCCTGGTTCCTGGCCTCTTACGCCAGGGACGCCAAGGTTCGCATTGAACAACAGGCAGAACTCCCGGCCCTGGACACGCTGCGGGCCGCCCTGGAGGAAGCCCTGGGCCTAAAGTTTGAGGGGGACAAGGGCGAGCACTTCTTTCGGTCCACCCTGGTGCAAACGATTTTTTACGGGGTCTTCTCAGCCTGGGTGCTGTGGAGCAAGAAGCATCTCCCCACGGACACCAGGGCCCGCTTTCACTGGCGGGAGGCAACCTGGTATCTCCATGTCCCCATGATTAAGGCCCTCTTCGAGCAGCTCTCCATGCCCTCCAAACTTGAACCCCTGGGCCTGGTGGAAGTCCTGGATTGGACCGAGACAACCCTGAACCGGGTGAGCCGGGCCGACTTTTTTACCCAGTTTGAAGGAGGCCATGCCGTCCAGTATTTCTATGAACCATTCCTGGAAGCCTTTGACCCCGAGCTTCGCAAGGAGTTGGGCGTCTGGTATACCCCGCCGGAAATCGTGCAATACATGGTCGCCAGGGTGGATGCCGTGCTCCGGCAAGAACTGGAAATTGCTGACGGTCTGGCCGATCCCCGGGTCTATGTCCTGGACCCTTGCTGCGGGACCGGCGCCTACCTGGTTGAGGTTTTGAAAAGGATCAGCGCCACTTTGGAAGAAAAAGGGGGAGATGCTTTAGTCGCCCACAAGGTCAAGAAGGCCGCCCTGAGCCGGGTCTTTGGCTTTGAGATCATGCCCGCCCCCTTTGTGGTGTCTCACCTGCAAGTGGGCCTGTATTTGCAGAACCAGGGAGCTCCCCTTGACGAGAATACCAAGGAGCGGGCCGGGGTCTATCTCACCAATGCCCTGACCGGGTGGGAGCCGCCCAAGGGCCCCAAAAAGCAGCTTGTCTTCCCGGAAATGGAGGAGGAGCGGGATGCCGCCGAAGAGGTCAAGCGGGATAAGCCCATCCTGGTGATCCTGGGCAATCCTCCTTACAATGCCTTTGCCGGGGTGAGCGCCGAAGCCGAAAAAATCCTGGTGGAGCCTTACAAGGAGGGCCTGGTTGCCAGGTGGGGGATCAAGAAGTTCAACCTGGACGATCTATATGTCCGGTTCTTCGGCTTGGCCGAACGTCGCATCGCCGGGATGACTAAAAAAGGCGTCATATGCTTTATCTCCAACTTTTCCTACCTGGGCGATCCCTCCTTTGTGGTCATGCGCCAGCGTTTTCTCTCTGAGTTCGATGCCCTGTGGTTTGATTGCCTGAACGGCGATAGCCGGGAAACCGGCAAGCTCACCCCGGCCGGCAAACCCGACCCCTCCGTCTTCTCCACGGAACATAACCGGGAAGGTATCCGGGTAGGGACCGCCATCTGCCTGATGGTTCGCCAGGAACAGCGCCGGGACGCCCCCACCATTCTCTTCCGGCATTTCTGGGGGGTGACCAAGCGGGCCGACTTGCTGGAAAGCTTAAAAGCCCAGGCTTTTGAGGTCCAGTATCAACCTGTCAGCCCGGACTTAACCAACCGTTTTACCTTCCGCCCCTCAGAAGTAGCGGGCCGCTACCAGGAATGGCCGAAACTGGTGGATTTGTGCAAAGAGATACCGATAAGCGGACTTCAGGAGATGCGCCACAATGCGCTTATCGATATAGAAAAAGGTTTACTGGAAAACAGGGTGAGGATGTATTTCAACCCCGAAGTAGATTGGGAAGCATTAAGGATTTTAGGAACAGGGTTTACGCAGACAGCCGGTGGTTTCGAGCCTAAATCCTGTAGGGAACAAGTTCAGAGGTCCGAGCCATTTGATGACAGTAAGATAATGCGCTACGCCCTTTATCCTTTTGATTTGCGATGGTGCTATCTCAGTTTTGCTCAATCCCTATGGAACAGACCACGACCTGCCCTCGTGGCCCAAAAATGGCCTGGCAACAAGTTCATTATCACCAGGATGATGGCAGAAAGACCTAAAGAACAGATTTGCATCACCATTACGCCCGAGTTGCCTGATTACCATTTGCTGAGACCGAACGCCGTCGCCATCCCCATCTTTCTTCGACCCACCGATGCAGGCAAAGGTAGGAAAGGCTCTAACCACCCCAGCCTCCTTGAAGAACCAGGAAAAGGGGAGCAATCAATCACAGCAAACCTCTCCTCCACTGCCCGGGCTTATCTCGCCACCCTGGGCATTACCGACCCCGACGCCGACGCCGACGCCGCCGGCCTCGTCTGGATGCACGCCCTGGCAGTGGGGTATGCGCCCGCCTATTCAAAGGAAAACGCTGACGGTATCCGCCAGGATTGGCCCCGGGTTCCCCTGCCGGATAAAGCGGAAGCCTTAAGGGCTTCCGCCCACCTGGGCCGCCAAGTGGCCGCCCTGTTGGACACGGAAAGCCCCGTTCATGGGGTAACTGCGGGAGCGCTCCGGCCCGAGATGAAGGTTGTGGCCGTGATCTCAAAGGCGGGGGGCGGCCATTTGAACCCGGACGCCGGGGACCTGGCCCTCACCGCCGGGTGGGGCCATGGCGGGAAAGCCGGGGTGACCATGCCCGGGAAGGGTAAGGTGACCACCCGGGCTTACACCCCGGAAGAATTGGCGGCCATCCGGGAGGGGGCCCGGGCCCTGGGCCTCACCCCGGAACAGGCCCTTGAGCACCTGGGGGAGTCCACCTTCGACATCTACCTTAACGACGTGGCCTATTGGCGGAATGTCCCGGAGAAGGTCTGGACCTACTATATCGGCGGCTACCAGGTGATCAAGAAGTGGTTGTCCTACCGGGAAAAGACTCTCCTGGGCCGTTCCTTGACGCCGGAAGAGATTGATGAGGTGACCCACATGGCCGGTCGCTTGACCGCTTTGGTGCTCTTGGAACCTCTCCTGAATGATAATTATCATCAGGCGAAAGATTCAAGTTACCAATGGCCGACCTCAAAAACATAAATAAGGTTTTTGAATTTACGAAAGGGATTTTATTTCAATGAACCTGCCAGAAAAAGCTGACCTTCCTTTTTTTGCTTACGGCATTTTCAAGCCGGGACAATTGGCTTTTTTTCAAATAAGGGAACTTGTTAAGAAAACCTTGGCTAATTGTGTTATATCTGGAACTTTGCTTGAACGTGATGGACTGCCTATTATAGATAAAGATGGTTCTGCTAAGGTTAAAGGCACCCTAATATTTTTCAAGGAAGGTAGAAATCTGGAAGCGTATGAAAGGATAGTCGGGATAGAACCTGATAAACATTATAGATGGGGTGTAACGAAGGCAGAACATAGTGAATATAATGGCGAAACTAATGTCCTGTTTGGAAGGAAACCTGGTAGAGGCAGTGTCCCATTTGAAGAACAAGAATGGGATGCTAGAAAAGACCCGCTCTTTACCTCCGCTCTCGAAGTGGTAAGAGAAACTTTAGAGCAAAATAAAGAATTAGAATGGAATCTAAAGCCACTTTTTCGATTACAAATGGCCTACCTTCTTCTTTGGTCAGCAATTGAGCGCTATGTTTCGCTTCGGTATCATCTCGGAGAAAAGGTATCCGAGAAAGTTAAACACCTGGCAGAAGAAAAGCCATTTAAAGAAAGTTTAAAAATCTTTGTGAAAGAGAAAAGAGACGTTTTTAAGGCTGCTGAACCAGAAGATAAAATCACTCTCGACCCATCTAATCCTAATAATTCTTTAAATTATTACTATCAAATACGGTCTAATATTACCCATAGAGGTAAGAGTGTAGTTATGGATTTCGATAAGCTACTAAAATCACTTGAGGAACTATACAATATCTTTAAGATTGTTCTTAATGAGGCTTTCAAGGAAGCCCATATTTTCTGACGGTGAAGCAACCCACTTTGGCTTGGCTCGGAGAGAGTGCATATGGCTATTGAGCAACTACAGGCGGTAGGAAATTTATTAGGAGTTTTGTTAGGAGGACTAATCACATGGCTTGTTTCCCGCCATTATTATAAAAAAGCTGGCGATGAACTATATTTGGCATCAGAAAATCTACGTCAAGAAGCCTTAGAGATAAATAGACTGACCAATATAGTTCTTCGGGGTTTACATAATGCTGGTATTTTTGAAGTCACATGGCAAGATGGAAAGCCTATTGGTTTAGTTTTAAAGTTAAAAGCCAAAAGCGAAGTAAAAACATCTACCTCCGATGTTAACCTAACGGTTGATTGAGGGTCAGTCTATAGGCTGTAGGCAAAGGGGGTAAACAAGTCCGCCTGGGCGTCGTGGCCCCGCCCGATATAAGTCCCTCGGATAAATATTTCCGGATACTAAGGTCAAATAACGGTTCCCAAAAGCGTTACACCCCTAAATACCTTGCCGAGCTATCCTCAGGCCGGGCATGAAGATACTTCGCCGTAGTGGCGACCGAAGCGTGGCCCAAGGTGGCTTGCACCAAGTGGATCGGGGCGCCCCGGTCCAGGGCGTGCGAAGCATGGGCGTGGCGCAGCCAGTGAGGGGAAACCGGAGCCTCTATCCCGGCCCGGACGGCAGCGGCCTGGACGATGCGATGCACCTGGGATTGGTCCAGGTGTCCCTTGCCCTTGCGGGAGGGGAACACCGGCGCATCAAGAGCGGCTTCGCCTTTGAGAGCTCTTAATTCAGCCCAGGTCTCCTGGGAGAGGAGCACGGTCCGGGTCTTCCCGCCTTTGCCCCACACGGTGACCTGGCCGGCGTTTTCCCGGTCCTGCACGTCTCGCCTTTCAGCCCGCAGATTTCACTCACCCTGAGCCCGGCGGCATAGAGCAGCCGCAACAGGACCCGGTTGCGGGGGTGGGGTTCCTGGAGAATGAGACGAAGAATCTGCGATTCCGGCAGTATCCTTTCGGCCAGGGTGTTCTTGATCTTTGGCCCCTGAACCGCGGCAGCCGGATTGAAATTGAGGTAGCCGATCCTCTGAGCGAAGCTGAACAGGGACTTGACCGCGTTAATGGCCCGGGCCCGGGAAGCAGGTGCAAGATTTTCCAAGGCCAATAATAACCGCCGCAGGTTTAGGCTCATGAACCTAAGATTATTCCCCAACAGCGCTCAGACTTCCCAGGCCGTCATTAATACGTCAGAAGAGGTGTTTGTCCCAAGTAGCGGTTCGCTGCCAGTTCCTCCAAAATAAAGTGGGCCACGTCAGCCCGGGAAATCTTTCCAGCGGTGACGCCCGTCAGATCGGTGATCACCTGATATTTCTTAGTTAGTGGGCCATTGGTGAGAAAACCGGGCCGGACGATGGTCCAGTCCGTCTCGCTGGCCCGGATCAGAGCTTCCTGCCGGTCCTTGTCTTCATAAATGGTTTTAAGGAGGAGTGGATTAAAGAGACGGTCATAAAGAAAGCCGCCGTGCCCTTTACTGTCCCCGGCCCCAATGCCGGTAATGCAGATCAGGCGCCAGACATCCTTCTGACGCATCGCTTCGAGTACATTCCTGGTCCCTTGGGAGAACACCGTCACCGGCTTCCAGGTTATCCCGATGCCGATGGTAACACAAACGGCCTCCTGTTCGGCCATAGCCCTTTGAACCGACTCCAGATCAAGGATATCACCCTGAATCACCCTTAACCCATCATGCTGTTTTGGCATTTTTTGAGGATCTCTCACCAGAGCGGTGACGGCATGCCCAACCTGCAAGGCCTGCTCGAAAAGTTGGAATCCTATCCCACGGGTGGCGCCGATGATCAAAAGCTTCATGGCCAAGACCTTTCAGTGAAAACCGCAAAATAGATAGAAAGGTTATTTTGATACCCAAAGCATATCAAAATTTTTCCTGCAAATCCTATAAGTTATTTTCATGGGCTGCTATCCTACTGCTTGTTTCTTTGATTAAATTAATTCTCGGTTTTACTAACATCTAGGAGGCTGTTGAAAAACTGCTAAATTCTTCCCATTGTCATTCTGAGCGAAGCGAAGAATCTAGTCATATCAATTGGTTCTAGATCCTTCACTTCGTTCAGGATGACAAAAAAACCGTTTTTCAACAACCTGCTAGATGTTGACCCCTGGTCTCTTGCCTCCCCAGTTGTGAAATGCGCCTCTCTTCATTCCTGCTTATCCGCTAGTTTAATGACATATGGTTCTCAGAAGTACCTGATTTACCTTGCCTTCCTACCATTGCCGGGTTCTCTTGACATGGTGATCTAAGCCCCTATCTTATAATCATTCTCTAATGCCCTTTTCCTCATAGGCCCCGCGATCCCTCGCCCTCCATTACCTGAACCGGCTCAAGAGACTTGGAGAACCCAAGCTTCAAATCCTCGGTTTCAATAGCGTTTGCTAATAACATCAAGAAGGAGGAAGTTATGTCCCCAGACATCAAGCAGGAGGAAGTCATGTCTCAAACCAGTAGTCGTTCGAAGAGGAGTGAAAAAGGGCTGCTGACCCCGGACAACTGCGTGGTGGCGATTATCGATCTCCAACCCCAGATGCTCTTCGGCGTTGCCAATTTTGACCGCCAATCGATTATCAACAACAATGTGGCGCTCTCGAAAGCCGCCAGGGTTTTCGAGGTCCCTGTGGTCCTCAGCACGGTGGAAACCAAGAGTTTCAGCGGCAATCTCTGGCCGCAAATTCAGGCCATCTTCCCGAACCAGACGCCCATTGAACGTTCTTCCATGAACTCTTGGGACGACAAGAATTTCGTCGCCGCGACCCCACGGGAACAAACGCCGGCCTATCCGGCAAGAAGGAGTTACTCATGGATACCATGCAGGATGAGAAGCAACCTGACTACAGTCTGCGAGGCCGTTTCAGAACAGATGAAAACGGCACCTTTGAGGTTATGGCGCTCATGCCGACCGCCTACCCTGCTCCAACTGACGGCCCCGTTGGTGAGCTTTTGCGAGCCGCCAAAAGATCGCCTTACCGGCCGGCGCACATCCATTTTATCGTATCAGCCCCGGGTTATGAGACGCTCGTCACTCAGATCTTTGTGAAAGGGGATAAGCGGATCGAGGACGATGTCGTTTTTACGGCGAGTGAGAACATGGTGGGGGATTTCCAGAAAGAAGGGGACCACTTCCGGCTTACTTATGATTTTCCTCTGAAGCCCGGTGTCTCCAAAATGCCGAAAGCCCCTATTCCAGCCTAGGAGAGCCAGCATGGAAGACGTCGCCCAACTGATCGTCGGCGCCTGGCGATTGGTCCACTCCATTATCATCGATGCGGACGGGAAAAAGGAATATCCCTTTGGAGAAGATGCTATCGGCTATATCTGTTACAGCGACACCGGCATCATGGCGGTGCAGATAAGCAGGAAAGTAAGAGCCGAGGTCAAAGATGCTTCGCACTTCAAGCACGACTATTTAGCCTACTTCGGTCGATATGAAATCGACCCCGAAAAGCAGGTGGTGCGCCATTTTGTCGAAGGGCAACTCTTTCCCGGGGATCATCGTGCGGTTCTCGAAAGAAAGTACCGGTTCGACGGCGATCTCATGTCGCTGAGGCCGGTGGATAGGACCAATCAAGAAATTTTATGGCAACGGCTCCGATGAGAATCCACTGCCAGGAAGCAGCCAATAACCTTGATCGGAGGCACTATTGAGAGGTCTCTATTTCCGCAACGCCGGCTCTTTGGACAATCTGAAAGTTGAAGAGCTTCCCATGCCGGCGCCAAAGGCAGGTGAGGTTCTGGTGCAGGTCTTGGCCGCGGCCATCAATCCCAGCGATGCGAAGAATGTCCTGGGAAAAATGGCGGAAACCAAAGCCCCTCGAGTTCCCGGGCGTGACTTTGCCGGTCGCGTGGTCTCCGGGGATCCCCATTGGGAAGGCAAGGCGGTCTTCGGAACCGGAGGCAATCTCGGCTTTGGCAGGGATGGCAGCCATGCTGAATTCGTGGCCGTCCCCGTGGAGGGGCTCGTGGAAATGCCCTCGGAGTTTAACTATGAGCAAGCTGCTGCGATAGGTCTGGAATATCTCACCGCCTTCGCCGCATTAGTTCGAACGGGCGCGGTGCAGAACGGGGAGACCGTACTGGTCACCGGGACCATGGGGGCCGTCGGGTCGGCTGCGGCAAAAATTGCGGCCTGGAAGGGGGCACGGGTGCTGGGAACCGTGCGATCGAGTCGAGACCTCGGAAAGCGGAGCGATCTTTCCATGGTGGAATGGATCGATCTCGAAGCTCGTCCTCTGCCGGAATCGGTGAAGGATCTGACAGGAGGCAAAGGAGCCAACCTCATATTGGATGTTGTCGGGGGGCCCCTTTTTGAGCCGTGTCTGGAGTCCCTCGCCCAACGGGGTCGGCAGATTGCCATCGCCTCGGCCGGTGATCCTCGGGTGACCTTCAATTTAGTGGACTTCTACCACAAAGAAGCTTGTCTCATAGGGGTGGATACTTTGAAGTTGTCGTTCGAGGAGGCGGCAGAAATTCTGCAGGCTCTGCTCCCAGGTTTCAAGGAGGGCATCTTTTCTCCTCCACCCGTGGAGACGGTTTCCCTCGATGACGCGTTGAGCGCCTACCGAGCAGTCATTGAGGGAAGCTCCGGGAAAAAGTTCGTTATCCGCTTTGGGTAAGTACCGTGGCCAAAGGCAAAAAGAGAGGCTGACCATGAATTATATCAGTGTAGGTAAAGAGAACGCCGGCAGCATCCAGATCTACTACAAGGACTGGGGAAGCGGCCAGCCCGTAGTCTTCAGCCATGGCTGGCCGCTCAACGCGGATGCCTTTGAAGACCAGATGGTCTATCTGGCCGCCCGCGGCTACCGCTGCATTGCCCACGACCGCCGCGGCCACGGGCGCTCGAGCCAGCCCTGGAACGGCAACGACATGGACACCTACGCCGATGACCTGGCGGCGCTCGTCGAAGCGCTCGACCTGAAAAACGCGATCCACGTCGGCCACTCCACAGGCGGCGGCGAAGTCGCCCGCTATATCGGCCGCCACGGCACCAAACGTGTGGCCAAAGCCGTGCTGATCAGCGCGGTGCCGCCGCTGATGCTGAAGACGGCCGCCAATCCCGGCGGCTTGCCGATGGAGGCCTTCGACCAGCTTCGTGCCAGTGTCGTCGCCGACCGCTCGCAGTTCTTCAAGGATCTCAGCATGCCGTTTTACGGTTACAACAGGCCGGGCGCCAAGATCTCGGAAGGCGTGCGCGAGTCATTCTGGCTCCAGGGAATGATGGCCGGCTTTCCTGCCGCGTACTTCTGCATCAAGGCATTCTCTGAAACGGATCAAACGGAGGATCTCAAGAAGTTCGACGTGCCGACCCTGATCATCCACGGGGATGACGATCAGATCGTGCCGATCGGCGCCTCGGCTCTGCTCTCGTCCAAGATCATCAAAGGCGCCACGCTGAAGGTCTATCCGGGGGCGCCACATGGCCTCTGCTCGACCCTTAAGGACCAGGTTAACGCAGATCTTCTCGCATTCTTCCAGGCGTAAGTGATTTAGCGTCGAGCTTGTTGTATGGGGGGCTCTCAACCCAGGAATCTGTCAATCCGGCGAAATTCGCCGGGACGCAGGGAGAGTCTCGGAGAAAGGAGATTATCCATGATCAAAGGTTATGCCGCCACTAAACCAGGGGGCACGCTGCAGCCGTTCGAATTCGACCCCGGACCCCTGGGAGACAACCAGGTTGAGATCAAAGTCGAGTATTGCGGCCTATGTCACAGTGATCTCAGTATGGTGGCCAACGAGTGGGGAATCAGCCAGTATCCCTTGATTCCCGGACACGAGATTGTCGGCATCGTCGCGGCCATGGGCCCCCGCGCCGGGGGATTAACGCTCGGGCAACGGGTCGGTTTGGGATGGTTTGCAGACTCCTGCCTGACCTGCGAATGGTGCAAATCCGGCAATCATCACCTCTGCGCCTCGGTGGCAGGTACCATTGTCGGCCGCCACGGGGGCTTTGCCGACCGGGTCCGCGCCAACGCAGCCTGGGTCATCCCTCTGCCTGAACAGCTTGACCCTCAAAGCGCCGCTCCCCTCATGTGCGGCGGCATTACCGTGTTCAACCCGTTGCTGCTTGGGAAGGTGAAGCCCACGGCTCGGGTGGGAGTTGTGGGTATCGGGGGACTTGGCCATATGGCCTTGCTCTTTGCCCATGCCTGGGGCTGCGAGGTGACGGCCTTCTCCAGCAGCCCGGGGAAGGAGGCTGAAGCAAGAGGCTTCGGCGCTGATCACGTCATCAATTCGCGCGACCCCGAGGCTTTAAAAAAGGCGGCCAACTCTTTGGATTTTATCCTGTCGACGGTGAATGTGCCTTTGGATTGGGAGGCATATATTGCGGCCCTGCGGCCGCAAGGCCGTCTGCATCTGGTGGGCGCGGTGACCCAACCGCTTGCAGTGCCGCTTTTTCCCCTGCTGGCCGGCCAAAAATCCCTCTCCGCCAGTCCGACGGGCAGCCCGGCGGCCATCGCGATCATGCTTGACTTTGCGGCCCGGCACCATATTCAGCCCACCATTGAGACTTATCAGTTTAGTGAAATTAATGATGCTCTGGAGAAATTGCGGCACGGCAAACCGAGGTACAGGATCGTTTTGCAACCCTGAAGCCCAGGCCCGACGGCGTGCCGCTGGGGCTACTGGATCAATTTCGCGGTCATCGGGGTCGCCGACACGGGTTTCATCTTCTTCGTTCTGATCCCTGCCTTCCTGCCAGTGCGGCCGGGGATACTTGGGCCCGTCTTCCGGGTGCTGGGGATGATTTTCTCGACGCTCGGGTTGCGACAGGCCGCGCATTCCAGTCCACTGGCAGGGGCGCGTGCGGCTTGAGCAAGCGTCACAACGTTGGAGACCGACATGTCAAACTGAAGATCTATCCGACTGCCTCGCCAGGCGCCACGCCACCCCTAAAAGAGGATGATGCCTTAGATGGAACACCATGAATTTTGGCAAAAAATCGAATCATACCTGCGGAATTACGAGCGGGCCTATACGCCGGTGCGCTGGTTCCGCGAATGGGGGGGCTTGACCAGGGGGCGGCGAGGGTACTTCATTTTTCTAAGGTTTGTCTTTTTAGTCGGCCTCTATGTGGCGGCCTTTTATTTGCCATTATACGCCTGGTCAAAGATATCTCTGACCTTCATCGCCATTTATCTGATAGCTGATATGTTCATGTTGCCCACTTCCATCGCCTTTGGCGGTCTTCCGCCCATGCGGCCACTGCGGGCTCTGGTTTTTGTCTTCTTTAATTATATCTCGATCTGCATAGCTTTCGGGGTGTTGTATATTACGCTTTGCCGCTCTTCCTTTAATATTGCCCCTAACCTCATTGATATAGCCTATTTCAGTTGCACCACCATGACCACCTTGGGAATAGGGGACATTCATCCGGCCAGGCAAACGGTCCTGGTTAAATTATTGGTAATTCCAGAAGTCTTGATCGGCCTCTATTTTTGGGCCGTGTTGGTAGGGATGATCATTGCTTGGACACTAAGGGAAGCCAAGAACGAAACGAATTTGCCAAAATAACATGAAACCGTACCTGGTTAACTGCCAATAACAAAAACACAATCAGCATCATAGGAGGCCGTCGTGGAATATGAAAATCTGCTCTATGAAACTGCGGGAGGGGTCGCCACCATTACCATAAACCGCCCCAAAGTCTTAAACTCACTTAACCAGGCGACCATCGGTGAGTTGGCCAGGGTCCTCAAGGAGGCCGGAGGCGACCCTGATGTTCGGGTAGTTATTTTTACCGGGGTCGGGGAGAAGGCTTTCATCGGCGGGGCAGACGTAAAAGAAATGCTTGCTCGAGTTAAAACCGGTTCATTGTCCGCGAGTCCCGTGAGCTTCCGAAGTTCTCTCATCGAACCCTTCCTGAACCTCGGTAAGCCGGTCATTGCTGCGGTCAACGGCTATTGCCTGGGTGGCGGGATGGAGATCTTGTATGCTTGCACTCTCGCCGTTGCGGCAGAAGGGGCCAGATTCGGCCAGCCGGAAGTCAATCTCGGTTTCAACCCCCTGGCAGGAGCAACTCAGCAGTTACCTTTGCTGGTGGGCAGGAAAAAAGCCCTGCAGATCCTCCTTCTAGGGGAGATGTTCGATGCTGCCGAGGCCTTAAGACTCGGGATTATCAACGAAGTGGTGCCGGCCTCGACCTTAATGGGACGAGTGAGGGAGGTGGCGACCCGGTTGGCTGCTAAGCCCCAATTGGCCGTAAGATGCATTATAGACTGCGTCCGGCAGGCAGGCTACCTGACCCTGGAACAGGGCCTGGATTTGGAGGCCAAATGCTACGCTATCTGCTGCACGAGCCCGGATGTCATCCGGGGTTTGGAAGCTTTCCTGGAGAAGCGCCGGGCCAGGTAACAAGGGGAATGATATTCTGTGCGTAATTGCAGAAAGGCCAAACCCCGGGAAGGAGGATGTTCATAGGAATCAGGAGGAAGCAAAACCAACCCCTGTCGTTGGGATACCATTGATCAAGTGCTCTCCCGACTAAGCTGCGTAGACAGTGGCGATTACTGCTATATAACGGCAGTTTCAAACCCAGCATTTTCGTTGTCAGACTACCCGCAATCAATCAATCCATTTTGGGGCACCTGATCCGAAATACCCTTCAGATCGGATAGACCGTTCTCTTCTTATCCCGCATTGTTTGTTGGCTCGGAGAGGGAATCATCTTCTTAGAGATCTTATCCTGAGTTAACCACCCTGAAACCATAAAAATTCCCTTTAGATCGTGTTTCCCTTAAAATAAGCGAGCAGCAGAAAATAAAAGCATCTGTCTTGCCACGTTACCCCCGTTATGCAAGGGTGCCTTTTAAAATGAAGAGGACTATCTATGGCTGATATCTCGGAATTTGCAGATGATCTGGGACCGGCAAAAATTATCCAGGTTTATGAACCGTCTATCAATCTGAAGGCGGTACTGGTAGTGGACAATGTGGCCGCGGGGCCGGCCCTGGGCGGCGTGCGCATGGCCCCTGACGTCACCACGGAGGAGTGCTGCCGACTGGCCAGAGCCATGACTCTGAAGAATGCGGCTGCCGGCTTGCCGCACGGGGGCGGCAAGGTGGTGCTCTACGGCGATCCGAAGATGCCCAAGCCCGACAAAGAACGCTTGATACGGGCCCTGGCCTGCTCCTTGCGGAATGTTCAAGAATACATATTTGCCCCGGACATGGGCACGGACGAAGTGTGCATGGCCTGGGTCAAAGACGAAATCGGCCGGGTGGTGGGGTTGCCGGCTGAAATCGGCGGCATTCCCCTTGACGAAATCGGCGCCACGGGGTGGGGTCTCAGTCATGCCACGGAGGTCGCCCTGCAGTTCTGTGGGTACTTTGGTGACTTCACGCTGACCAAGGCTCGCTTTGTAGTCCAGGGCTTCGGGGCGGTTGGTAAGCATGCCGCCCGTTTTCTAGCGCAAAAGAAAGCCATCCTGGTGGGCGCCGCGGACTCCGGTGGGGCGGTCTACAGTCCGGACGGGTTGGAGGTAGAGGAACTCATCAAGTTGAAGGAGGCAGGTCGGAGCGTGGCCGATTATCCCAAAGGCAAGAAGTTTGACCGGGGCGAGGTCATCGATTTCGATTGTGACATCTGGATTCCGGCGGCGCGCCCCGATGTGGTGAATGAGAGAAACGTGCACCGCCTCAGGGCCAAACTCGTAGTTCAGGGCGCCAACATTCCCGTCACCTATGGCGCGGAAAAATACCTGCATGAAAAGGGCGTCCTTTGTGTGCCGGATTTCATTGCCAATGCCGGTGGAGTGATTTGCGCCGCCATGGAATACCAGAGAGCTTGCCACGCCGCGGCCTTCGAAGCTATTGAAGAAAAAGTGACTCACAATACCCGGTTGGTGCTGGAAGAGTCGAAGATCAAAAAGATCATGCCCCGGGAGGCGGCGCTAAATCTTGCCGTCCAGCGGGTAAGGATAGCCATGGCTTTTAAGCGCTGGTCGATTTTTTAGATTGGGAGAGGGGGCCAGGGGCCGTGGGCCCCTGCCCC
>Ga0315268_10004469_pt1:0-10000 | contig 15203 bp, 15 predicted proteins | sample C1_top_MG_FD_204535 | JGI IMG/M metagenome (GOLD analysis project Ga0315268, IMG submission 204535) | Sediment microbial communities from Yellowstone Lake, YNP, Wyoming, USA - C1_top | ecosystem: Environmental > Aquatic > Freshwater > Lake > Sediment | place: USA: Wyoming | collected...
TTTCAGTTGTTGTTCGTTCATGTCGATCACCATGGGGGTAATGATCGACCCAAACCTCAGCCTTCAGGCTCATACCTTGTTGGAAATACGACCCCCCGTTCGGGATCAAACCATATTGGAAGAGACTCCGGCTTGAAACATTGGCCGGGCGCTGATATAGTCGCCGCCCTTTTAATGGGTGGCGCGGGCATCAGCTTGGAGCCGTATGCGGGGAAACCCGCACGTACGGTTCTGAGGCGGGCGGGAGGGGGTGACCCCTCCCGCCAAGCCACCTCGATTTCGGCAAATAAGACTTGGATTTTCAATGAAAACCTTCTCCGCAAAGCAGGAAAGCGTCAAGCGCGAATGGTGCGTGATCGATGCCACCGGCAAGATTCTTGGCCGTGTGGCGACCGAGGCAGCGCGCCGTCTACGCGGCAAACACAAGGCGGAATTCACCCCCCACGTGGACACGGGTGATTACGTTGTCATCATCAATGCCGACAAGATTCAGGTCACTGGCCAGAAGGCACGGGACAAGCTGTACCATCGCTATTCCGGTTATCAGAGCGGCCTCAAGGTGGCGACCTTTGACGAACTGATGAAGAAAGCCCCGGAAGACGTGATCGAAGCCGCCGTGCGCGGCATGCTGCCCAAGAATCCTTTGGGTCGGCAGATGTTCCGCAAGCTCAAGGTTTATCGTGGCGCGGAGCATAAACACGAGGCGCAATCTCCCAAGGCTCTGGAAATTTAATCTTCGATTTCGGCGGAAAACATGGCACAAGCAAACGTCTTTCTAGGAACCGGTCGCCGTAAAACCTCGACCGCGCGCGTCTATCTCAAGCCCGGCAAGGGCGCAATCATTGTCAATGACTGCACGCTCGATGAATATTTTGGACGCGAAACCGCGCGCATGATCGTACGCCAGCCGTTCGCCGTCATTGACATGGAAAACAAGTTCGATGTGACGGTGAACGTGGATGGCGGTGGACTGAGTGGCCAGGCAGGGGCCATCCGTCACGGCATCACCCGCGCCCTGATGAATTACGACGAGGCGCTTCGTCCCGCCCTGCGTAAGGCCGGTTATGTCACGCGCGATTCGCGCGCGGTGGAACGCAAGAAATACGGCCTGCACAAGGCGCGCAAGCGGCCGCAATATTCCAAGCGTTAAGCGGTCGCAGAGTGTTTATCAAAAAAGCTGCCGATGGCAGCTTTTTTGTTTTGGACTGTCACACCAGAATTTGATTTTGTCGCAGACGGCATTTAAGCAGAGTGAATTGACCCCGAAGGTTTAGCTTCTGCTAGAATTCGGCAACTCTTGGGGGATCGTCTAACGGTAGGACAACAGACTCTGACTCTGTTTATCTAGGTTCGAATCCTAGTCCCCCAGCCAAAAACAAAACGGCTCACGCAAGGTGGGCCGTTTTGTTTTTCGACGAACTGCGCCATCAAAAGCGCCGCAGACTGCGGCTGCATACACCAAGCGACTCGCTCCTACTCATTTACAAGCCGGTAAATAACATATCCAGTGCGGCCATGATTTCGTTGCGCCGTTCTCCAAGGGAAACCACCTTTTCGCCCAGAGCGTGCATGGGCACGCCGGCCAATTCAGCGGTGGACATTACAACCGTGGTTTTTTCGACCACGAATTGGGGATTAAGCCATTTGGCGGGTTTGACCATCTCATCCGCCTTGATCAAGGGAACCACCACGCGCGTGGCGAGCGGATCGAGCAGATCGTTTTGCACATCGAGCAGATAAGGCGCCCACTCTCGAGAGTCGGGGCTGGTATTGCGGTGTACGTCGAACTGCGCCATCAAAAGCGCCGCAGACCGTGGCTGAACACACCGCGCTGCTCGATGCGGCGATTGTATTCGGTGATCGCCTGGTGATTTTCTTCAAGCCAGCGTCGGCGGCGCGCTGCTCTCACCAATTCACCCAGGCGTTCCTCTAAGGTTTTGGAGAGACTGATGTTAAGTGCTTTGGCTTCGCGTAACAGTTCGCTGTCGATACTCAGATTTGCCGATTTCTTCCGAATGGGCGGTTTATGGCCTGCTGATTTCATTATGTGTGCATTTTCTGTAACACTCTTAATGCGCATAGTGTATGCGCATAGAACCTAGTTTTCCAATAACTTCAGTAGCAAAACCTACTGAAAAATAGATTTTGTTGTGAAAAAGTAACAACATGACAATGTGTCGCAGAAGTGCAAATAACAGTTGCGTATTTGCAAAAGCATTGCTATAAATTACTCCAAGTGCAGCCAATCTGCGCTTTAATTTTTCCCCAACTACTTCCTTTCAGGAGGAATTTCATGAACAAGAAACTACTTATAGCGGCCGTGGGCGCAGCAATTGTTGCCGCGCCGATGTTTGCCCAGGCCGATGTCAAGGTCGGTGGCTATGTCAACATGTCACTCGATAGCCTTAAGGGTACGGACCAGGCAACGACAGGCACAACGAGCAAATACAACGTGTCGAGCAACTCGTCGAAGATCACGCTCAGCGCGAGCGATGACCTGGGCGCCGGCATGAAGGCCGGGTTTTCGATGGACACCTTTTTCAGGGCTGACCAGAACAATGGCGTAGGCGGCGCGAACACTTTTTATGGTGGCAACACCGCGCTTACTCTTGCCACCGGCGGAGGCACGGTAGGTCTCGGTACCTGGGATTCCGGCGCCAAGCAGAATGGTCGTAATTTCGATCCCTTCATCAATCAACTCGGCGACAGCCGTGACATGAACGTCAGCAATACCCGTCTCAATAACTTGGTGTTTTACGTATCGCCAAACATGAGCGGCATAACAGCTATGGTGGGGCATTCAACCAACTCAGATTCCCTGAGCGGTTCTGTTACCTCCCCCACAACCCCCACTAGTACGACGGCCAATTCGTTCATAGTGAGCTACGCACAAGGCCCGCTGTCCCTTGGACTTGGCTATGACGCGCTGAAGAAGAACGGTAGCCCCGCTGCCGCGTCTTCTGCTGCGAACAGTGCAAAGTGGACAAACCTGGGTGGAAAGTACGCCCTGGACAGCGGTACAAGTTTTATTCTCTTCTATCAGAAGGAAGACAACGCCACCTATGTCGGCGGTGACGGCAAGGCGAAGAAGACGACAGGCATTGGTGTGTCGCAGAAGTTTGACAACAATGTGGTCAAGCTGATGGTCTACAAGCTGAAGGATGACGCGACAACTTCGACCAGCAAGCTCGATGCCAAAATGACGGCGATTGGGTTCGACCACATCATGTCGAAGAGCTTCACTGTTTACGCAGATATCGCGAAGGCTAGTAATGATGCGAACGCTGCGTATATCGCGTCCGGTACCGGACACGGCGATGCGCCGACCGTCCCTGCTGGCAAAAGCTCGAGTGGCTTTGGCGTCGGTGCAGTCTATACGTTCTAATCATAGTCGTACGTAGTCCAGGACGAGTCTGTCCAAACGGGGCCTTCGGGCCCCGTTTTTATTTCTGTGGTTTTAATTTCTGAGCAAAGAAAAACGACCAGACTGGCCGTTTCCTGGAAGCGCACCAAAGGCATTAGCGCCAGACGCTGTTTCAAGGCATCTTTTCACATTATTTAGTGAGCATTTTTCACTTTAAAGCATGATCAAAATCGGCATCATCGGCGGGACGGGCTATATGGGCGTGGAGCTGCTGCGCTTGCTGGCCGTGCACCCCGAGGCGGACATTGTTAGGCCATCTATCCCGATCCTTCCAAGGGTCGAGTAATCCCGCGAGAGTGCGGGGATGTGCAGAACTGCTGTCCAGAGAGGGACCGCTTAGGGCTTAAAATATTGCCAACCCTGCTTCTGGCGCTCAACGATATAAACTGCACCGAACGGAACCACAGAAATGCCCGATGCGAGGTCCTCTGTCTTCACGTTGCCTGTTTTCAGGGAACGGCCGCAGGCGACGACTTTGATGCCCTCACCCTGTACTTTCTGGATTAACGGCACTTCGTCGCTGAAGGCCGTCAGCAGCTCAACCGTCGGCCCGAAGACAACCACCTCGAACTTTGTGTTCTTTAATATCTCATGCATGTTCGAGGTGAGCCTCAATGTTCGCTCGAATTGTGCCTTGTCGCCATTCCCCTGCACGACAACACCCGTGATGTCGACCGCCTGAGCGGCGCCGACAAATGTGACAAGAAACGATAACGCCAGGATGGCTCTTTTCATGATCTTTCCCAGATTTTTTGCAAAGCAGGTCATGGTAACACGCGCCTTTAAGCGCTTCCATGTGGTTGCTCTGCAGCGCCGAGGCTGGCAAGAGGATTGCCGATCGATTTGTGTTACTATTTTGTCCATGAACGAACTCATTTTCGTTGTCGACGAGGCCCCGGAGGGAGGGTACGTTGCCCGCGCCTTGGGAGAAGGTATTTTTACCGAGGCGGATGATTTGGACAGCCTGCATCGGCAGGTACGCGACGCGGTGTCCTGTCATTTCGAGGAAGGCAGTGCCCCCAAAATAATCCGTCTGCACTTTGAGCGTGAGGAAGTGATCGCCCTGTGAGATTGCCACGTTCGGTATCCGGGCCGGAGCTCGCGAAGGCGTTGCAACGTTAGACAGGCAGTCACATGAGGTTGTCCACCACAATGAACGGCCAGCACCACGTAACCATACCCAATCATTCACCGCTGAAGGTTGGAACCTTGTCCGCGATTCTTGTGGATGTCGCGACCCATCACAAAGTCACGCGTGAGCAACTGCTTGCGCGGCTGTTTAGCTGATCGTATATCTATCCGGACTTGGTATCGATTGGCATGATCAAAATCGGCATCATCGGTGGGACAGGCTATACGGGCGTGGAGTTGCTGCGCCTGCTGGCCGTGCACCCCGAGGCGACATTGCAGGTCATCACCTCGCGCGGCGAGGCGGGCAAAAAAGTTGCCGATCTTTTTCCAAACCTGCGCAGGCATGTGGACCTCGCGTTTACCGAACCGGATACGAAATCGCTTTCCGCGTGTGATGTGGTGTTTTCGGCCACACCCAATGGCGTGGCCATGACCCATGCGCGCGAACTGTTGAAAGCCGATGTCAAGCTCATCGACCTGGCCGCGGATTTTCGCCTGAAAGACGCGGCGGTATGGGAGAAGTGGTACGGCATGCCGCATGCCTGCCCTGAGCTCCTGGCCGAGGCGGTGTACGGACTGCCGGAGGTCAATCGCGAGAAGATCAAAAAGGCACGCCTGATCGCGAACCCCGGTTGTTATCCGACGGCGGTGCAGCTAGGCATGCTGCCGCTGCTCGAAAACAATCTGGTTGACCCCCAGCATCTTATCGCCGACGCCAAATCCGGCGTGAGCGGTGCCGGCCGCAAGGCCGAAGTGCATACGCTTTTCTCCGAGGCTGCCGATACCATGAAGGCCTATGCCGTGGCGGGCCATCGCCACTGGCCGGAGATACGTCAGGGGCTGGAAACCGTCTACGGGAAACCGGTGGGCCTTACCTTTGTGCCACACCTCACGCCCATGATCCGCGGTATTCATGCCACGCTCTATGCGCGGCTGACGAAGAAGACGGAGAATCTGCAGAAGGTTTTTGAGGAGCGCTACGCCAATGAACCGTTCGTGGACGTGTTGCCTGCGGGCAGCCACCCTGAAACGCGTTCGGTGCGCGCCTCCAATGTCTGCCGGCTCGCGGTGCATCAGCCCCAGGGCGGCGATACAGTGGTGGTGCTGTCGGTAATCGATAATCTGGTCAAGGGCGCCGCCGGTCAGGCAATCCAGAACATGAACATTATGTTCGGGCTGGATGAACTGGCCGGTCTTGACCAGCCCGGCGTGTTGCCGTAAACCTACATCACAATGGACCTCGCCGCTCCAGGGCGGTTCGACTACCTAGGACTGTTTGATGCTCGATTTGAACAAACCCGGTGACCTCGTCATCAAGCCGCGGTATTCCCCGCGCATCAAACTGCTGATCGCGGGATCCGTCGCCCTGGCGCTGGTGGTGTCCGCCGGCCTCATTTACAACTTCGGCCTGATGCGCGCTGGTTTTGAACGCTACTCGGCCGAGCAGATGCAAGTCACGTTGCAGGGCGAGACGCGCAAGCTCAAAGACGATAACGACGAATTGCGTGAGTCCCTGGCCAGCGCGCAACGCACCATTCAGATGGACCAGGCGTCCTATCAAGAGTTGGACAAGTCGCTCAAGTCTTCTGCTCAGGAGATCGTCAAGCTGCGGGAGGAGCTCAATTTTTACCGCAACATCATCTCGCCGTCGGACAAGAAGGCTGGCCTGCGCATCCAGAATTTTGTTGTCGAACCGGCCGGCAACGCGAATCAATTCCGGTACAAGTTGGTGCTGATCCAGGCCCTGAAGCACGATTACACCATCCAGGGACGGGCCAATTTCGAGATTATTGGGGTGCAGATGGGCGAGGATGCGGTGCTGAAATTTCCGGCGGCCAATGAACAGCCTGTTATAGTCAATTTCAAGTATTTTCAGGACATTGAGGGCAAGTTTGAATTACCTAAAAACTTTCAGCCCAGACGTATTAAAATAAGCATAACCACCTCAGGAGGTGGCACCACCTCGGTGGAAGCTACCTACACTTGGCCGCAGGCCTAACCAGCAGGAACCAGCCCAGTATCTGAATCAGGAAGAGTACGCCTATAGATAGCCCGGAAGCAGCTATAATTACCATGAGACGGAGGGAATAGGGATGTTGAGCGCTATTGGAAAAACACAGAGCGAAAAACCGTGTAACACGATCGATACCCTGGTCGGCGCCAAGACGGAAGTAATAGGTGACGTCGTCTTTACCGGTGGGTTGCGTATCGATGGCAAGGTCAGAGGTAACGTGACCGCCAAGGGCGATGCCAATAGCACACTGGTGCTGAGCGAAAATGCCAGCATTACGGGTAATGTGACAGTGCCGCATGTCATTACCAACGGCACGATCAAGGGAAATGTACGGGCGTCCGAGCGCGTCGAGCTTCAAATCAAGGCGGAAATCACCGGCGATGTGTATTACAAGGTGATTGAAATGGCCTTGGGAGCCGTGATCAACGGCAATCTCTTGCGCGAAGGGACGGAACCCACACGCGAAAAGGGGACAATCAGCCGGCTGAAGACGGCCATGGAAAGCAATTCCGAGAAGGAAGACTGAGATTGTTGACCTCTTGTGTCAAGAACAGGATAATGTTTACTGCTTAGCATTTTCTGTGGAGAAATTGAAATGACCGCTGCCATGCCTGAAATGTCTTCTCTCCTTCTGTTTACCGACAACGCGGCGCAGAAGGTGAAGGATCTGATCGACGAAGAAAAGAATCCCGCCCTCATGCTGCGAGTGTTTGTCTCCGGCGGTGGGTGTTCCGGATTTCAGTACGGGTTCACGTTTGAAGAGAGTGTCAACGAGGACGATACCCGTGTTGAGAAAAACGGCGTTACCCTGTTGATTGATCCGCTTAGCTTCCAGTATCTGGCCGGTGCCGAGATCGATTATCAGGAAGGCCTGAATGGTGCGCAGTTCGTGATCAAGAATCCGAATGCCAAGACCACCTGCGGATGCGGATCGTCGTTCAATACCTAAAAATATCAGTACTGACTGAATAACAAAGGGGGCGCAAGCCCCCTTTGTTATTTGTTGTTTGTGCGGTCTGGAATCAGGCCTTGTAAATTCCCCCCAGAATCACGGCGTGTCTGGCGCCGGTGACGCTCGGCAGATTTCCCGGCAGACCCTCCAGCGTTTGGTGCGCAAGCCAGGCAAATGCCACCGCTTCGACCCAGTCCGGGTGCAACCCGAGGGTTTCGGTGGTGGCTACCGGGATGCCGGAAAAATGATTTGTCAGCGCGAAGATCAATTCACGGTTGTGGGCGCCGCCACCGCAGACATAGACCTCTTGTGTTTGCGGCAGGAAGCGCCGGACCGCTTGGGCAATAGTCTGCGCCGTGAGTTGCAGCAGGGTAGCCTGGATATCCACGACGGATGGTAGTGCGGTTAGTTTGCCCAAGTGGCCGTTGAGCCATTCAAGGTTGAAGTGCTCACGCCCCGTGCTCTTGGGTGGGGTTGCTCCAAAGTAGGGGTCAGCCAGCAGTTGAGCCAGTAATTCCTTGGAAGATTTGCCGGAGGCGGCCCACTGGCCGGCCTCGTCGTGTTCGCGTGCGCAGTGATGTCCGATCCATTGATCGAGCAGGGTATTGCCCGGGCCGGTATCAAAACCACTGACGGGCCCTGTGTCGTCGACAGGCAGATAGGTGACGTTGGCGATGCCGCCGATATTGACGATGGCACGATAGCGTTGAGGTGAATGAAACATTTGCCGATGAAATGCCGGTACCAGCGGCGCCCCCTCGCCACCGGCGGCAATGTCGCGCGCGCGAAAGTCCGCCACGGTGGTAAGTCCGGTACGCTCGGCAATCACCGAGGGATTGCCGATCTGTATCGTAAACGGATGGTCGGCCTTGGGACGGTGTCGCAGCGTTTGGCCATGACTGCCGATGGCGCGGATGTTCTTTTTATCCATGCCGGATTGCGCGATCACGGCATGGGCGGCCTCGGCAAACAGCCCACCCAACACCATGTCGAGTTCCCCGAGACGTTCGATTTCGTTGGCGCCGGTGCGCATCAGTGACTGAATCTCGCCGCGAAGGGCAGGAGAAATAGGGTGCTCATGAGTGGCGAGGACAACGGGCTGGCCGTTGGCAGGGATGGAAACGAGTGCGGCGTCGACGCCGTCGACACTGGTCCCGGACATCAGCCCGATGTAGTTCATGACCGCAGTTTCAGGTAGTAAGTTTTATGTTGCAAGGAGTCCTTCTTGCCACGGGCTACTTGCCGCTGGCTACTCGCGTACCGCGGCCAATCAGATCGAGTTGGGCCATGCGGATCTGGGCCGTGTGTTCGAAGTCCTGCCGGTTCTCCGCCGCGATCGGGGTTGACCCGGGGAACTTGTACGTCAGCGGGTTGCGGTGTTCACCGTTGACCTGAAACTCGTAATGCAAATGCGGCCCGGTGGCGAGCCCTGTTTGACCGACATAGCCGATGATCTGGCCCTGTTCCACGTAACTGCCCACACGGATGTTAGTGTTGAACCGGGACAAGTGGGCGTAAAGCGTGCTGTAGGCGCCGCCATGGCGGATGACGATGCATTTACCGTAACCGCCTTTCAAACCCAGCGACAGTATTCTTCCCATCGAGGTGGCACGCACGGGCGTGCCTACGGGGGCGCCGTAGTCCACGCCATTGTGCGCGCGCCAGGTTTTGAGAATGGGATGGAAGCGGCTGCTGGAGAAACGCGAGGTGATGCGGCTGAATTCCACCGGTGTGCGCAGGAACTGCCGGCGCATGCTCATGCCCTCGGGCGTGTAGTACGAAGTAAAGCCGCTGGCATCATGGTAGCCGATGGCACGATAGACTTTCCCTTGGCTGACGAATTCGGCGGCCAGGATCGGCCCATCCGCAATCTTCTGACCCTGCCAGTATTTTTCCTCGTGGATGACGGAGAAGCTGTCGCCCCGGCGCAGGTCGAGGGCGAAGTCGATATCCCAGCCGAAGATCTCGACGACTTTCACGATGAGCGCGTCGGTAAGCCCGGCCTCCTGCCCGTCTTCGAACAACGAGGACTCAATGGTTCCGGTGACATGGGCAACCCGTGTTTCGAACTGGCGCGTTTCCTTGGTGACGTCGAATTGCGGTCCCGCGCGCACGAGGCGCATGGTTTCGCCGAGATCCATATTGAGACTGAGTTCCTGCAGCCGGCCACTGGCATCCGCGCGCAGGCGCAGGATTTGCCCCGGGTGTATCTGGTAGAACGCCCGCGCCTCCGGGTTGGTTTGAACCACCCGTGTGATCTCACCATCGTCATGCCCGGCCTGCTTCAGGATGTCCGAGAGGGTGTCCCCTTTACGAACTTTGATCTCTGTCCATTTTCCCTCGACGGCTAAATTTTCTGGCGCTGTGGCCGGTGGGCGGGCAACGTCTGTCGGTGAGGCGCCGGCCTCCTTCGCCACGCCATTAATGACCTGTGGCGGTGGGGTAGCTATCAGGCCCTGGACCGATCCCGCAGACCGTG
>Ga0315268_10004470_pt1 | contig 15198 bp, 15 predicted proteins | sample C1_top_MG_FD_204535 | JGI IMG/M metagenome (GOLD analysis project Ga0315268, IMG submission 204535) | Sediment microbial communities from Yellowstone Lake, YNP, Wyoming, USA - C1_top | ecosystem: Environmental > Aquatic > Freshwater > Lake > Sediment | place: USA: Wyoming | collected 2017-08-01
ACGACCTCCGCTGGGCTTTTACCTCCCGGAAAGTCCGGCACAAGGTGGCCGAGGAGAAAGGCCGGGAACTCCAGGACCTGCCCGCAACCTTGCGAGAATTGCGGGCTGCCGGGTATACCCGGGTGGCAGTCCAGTCCCTCCATATCGTGCCGGGGGAGGAGTGGGAAAAGAAAATCGTGGCGGAAAGCCGGAAAATCCCCGGTTTGCAGGTCGCCCTGGGGAAACCGCTGCTGAGCAGCAAGCAGGATCAGGAGCGGGTCCTCCAGACCCTGGCCCGGACCTTCCCCCAGGACTTAAAGCACACGGCGGTGGTCCTGGTGGCCCACGGCAGCCCCTCGACCGAAGGGACCGCGGCTTACTTAAGCTTTCAGCGATTATTGCGCTCCCGCTATCCCCACGAAAATGTTTTCCTGGGCACCGTGGAAGGCAAACCCACCCGGCAGGAGGCCCTGGAGGCGGTCAGAAAATCCGGGGCGGCCACCGTGGTGCTGAGGCCTTTCTTATTTGTCGCCGGCGAGCATGTAGCCAAGGATATCTTGGGAGATGATCCGGAGAGCTGGAAATCCGAGCTTCTGAAACAAAAAGCCTATCACATCGAGGGGATCACCCAGGGGCTGGGTTACCAGGAGGGGATAGTGAATATCTATCTGGACCACCTGGCCCGGGCCCTGAAAACTTTATAATGCAGGGGCGGACCCGCGTGTCCGCCCCTACGAGAAAATACATTAAGGAGGGTTGTATGCGGAGCGGGTTGATCGTGTATCTGGTGGGCGGCGCCGAGTTGCCGGAGGACTTTGATCTGGCCGGTCATTGCCGGGAAATAGGCTTTCCCGCCGACCGGGTGGAGCTGGTAGGCTCGGGGCAAGGATTCCCGGAAGTGGACGATGCCTGGCACTACCTGTTTACCCGGGGGTATGGGGACATCAGACTCCTGGTGGCGCAAAGAGAGCAAGACTTTTTGCAGCCGCTCCATCCCCCGGTCAGGTTGAGCGGCTAGCAAAGGGCGGTATGACTGAGATCCCTGAGATCTTCGGGTTCCCAAGTTCCTGACTGAAAAGTTCAATGTTCAAAGTTGGAAGTTCATAGTTGATGTAGGGTGCGCACTGCGCACCAAATTCTGCGGGTGGCGGGCACGGAGGCCCGCCCTACCGCCTTTTCATGATTTACTGGTTGGCCACAGGACCATAAATGACTGGTCTGAAAAGATGAGGTGTAGGGTGCGTCTTACGCACCAATTATGGCGCGTAAGACGCGCCTTACTCTTTCATGGTTTATGGGTGAGCCGAAGGCTCCGGTCAACCGCCTTGAAGAGTTCCTGACGGGCATTATAAGGGCACGGCAAGCCGTTCCCTTACGGAGACAATGTTTTCTGTAGGGGCACGGCTTGCCGTGCCCAGCCAAACCGTTCTGAGTTCCCGGGTGTGCCCAAGCAGAGGTTTGGCCCCAACTTCGCTCCCAGCGGGCTTGGAAACGAGTCAGAAAAGCGTGACCTAGGTCTCCGAACGGTGCCCTTTTCCCGGTGGATACATTTGCGGGGAGAGGGTTGGGGTTAAGGAGGCCGAAAAATTCTTGACATTTTTTGCCGCGGGGATAAAGTGAAGGAAATCCGGGAATGAACCCCGGAAAATTCCAAATAATCAAGCTGAATGATGAAGCCACGAAGGCTTGGGGCGCTTGCAGGCGCCGGGTTTTCGTGGCTTTTTATTTTGCCCCCGGCCAGGCTTAAGACCAGGAAATGGAGTCCGGCGCGCCAGCAATGCCGGCGCGTTGATGGCAGCCTCAATGCAGCAGGGCAATCGACAGATGCATGCGGTTCGAGCAGAGGATAGGAGAAAAGGTCATGAGATCGGTCCGCACCTGGCTGTGCTTATTGTGCTGTTTGGTTCCCATGGCGGTGGCGGGGCCGTTGCCTGCCGCGGCCGGGGAGATAAAGGAAGAAAAAGCGGTAGCCGATGCGAAAGAAAACCAGGAAGCCAAAGAAGCGGGGAAAGAGGAAGCCAAAGAGGATGAGTGTCCCGCCACCTTTGGACCCATCATCACCGACACCGCCGTCCCCATTGAGAAGGGTAAACTCGCCATCCAGCCGACCCTCGGGCTGGGCTTGGTCACCAGCGCATTCAGCCCCAGTTGGCGGCGCATCTCAGCGGAAGGGAATTTCCAATCTTTCGGCATGAACGTGAAGTTTACCTATGGCCTGTTGAATAACCTGGAAGTTTATGCGGTGATTCCTTATCTCCACAACTGGGCCAGCAATGTGACCGAGCCCGGTCCAAACGGGGAGCGCGCCGCCGATTTCGGCGGGCTGGGGGATATCAGCCTGACTTTCAAGTATCGCCTGGTGGAGGAAACGCCAACGGTGCCCACAGTCAGCGCCATATTTACCCCCACCTTTCCCAGCGGCCACTTTCGCCACCTCAATCCGGGCCGGCTGGGCACCGATGCTCTGGGCGGGGGCACTTACGCCTTTACCACCGGGTTTAATTTGTCCAAGTACCTGAGGCCTTTTATCTTCTATGGCAACTTCTGGTATACTTTCCAGACTGATTGTAGCGCTGATGATGTGGACGAAGAGGGCAATCCCCTGGTAAAGCGGCTCCACCCCCGGGATTTTGTCACCGTGAACCTGGCCGCGGAGTACCCCATCACCAAGAAATGGGTGGCTCTCTTGGAGCTGACCAACACCTGGGATGCCGGGCGCCTGGTGGGTTGCAGCGCCAATACGGCGCCCACCGCCCTGCTTTCCTTGCTTCCCGGCATCGAGTACATGGCCACGGACAAATTTTCCCTGGCCCTGGGAGTGAATATCGACCTGGCGGGGAAAAACACCAACGCCAACGTCACTCCGTTGCTGTCCATGGTGTATGCCTTTTAAAACGCAATCATGAGGAGAGGAGCAATGAAACGTCGGCATATTCTCATTTTTGGTCTGGTGGCGCTGTTATTTCTGGCCCTGGCCTCTCCCCGGGGGGCGCTGAGCCAGGGCCGGGGCCAGGGTTTCCGGCCCTGCCCCTATGAACCCTATCTGTGCCCGGTGCAGGCCGTTTGCAAGCCCTTTGACGAGAGCGGCAAGGTGGCGCAGGTGCTCACCGAGACCTTGAGCGACAGCATGCATCCGGGCATGGCGGTGATAATGGACACCAAGACCCGGGGGCAGGTGCTCGTCCACCTGGGACCGGTCTGGTACCTGGAGCGCCAGGAATTCACCCTCACACCCGGAGACGAAGTGCGGGTCCGGGGCATGTGCGAAAAGAAGGACGGGAAACTGCAAGTAATTGCCTATGAGCTGACCCGGGGGGAGTACACCCTGCACCTGCGGGACGACCAGGGGCGCCCCAATTGGGAGGCCTGGCGCCGGCGCTAGCATAGTTCTTGGGAGAAGGGGCAGGGGTCAGAGACCCCTGCCCCTCTCCTCAATAACACTTTCTTGCTCATTGATTTCGAGGAGGATTTTTTATGCATATGGCCGATGCCTTGATTTCCCCGGCCGTGGGCGGCGCCATGTGGGCCGCCACCGCCGGCCTGACCGTTTACAGCGCCAAAAAACTCAAGGAAAACCTGGACGAACACATTGTCCCGCTGATGGGAGTCCTGGGAGCATTTATCTTTGCGGCCCAGATGCTCAACTTCACCATTCCGGCCACCGGCTCCAGCGGCCACCTGGGGGGTGGGATGATCCTGGCCATCTTGCTGGGTCCTTACGGCGCCTTTCTTGTCATGGCCTCGGTGCTCACCATCCAGGCTCTATTTTTTGCTGACGGCGGGCTGCTGGCCCTGGGGTGTAATATTTTCAATCTTGGATTCTTCCCCTGTTTCATCGCTTATCCGTTTATATATAAGAAGATTGTCGGAGAACAGCCGACCCAAGGCCGCATCCTCTCGGGAACCATGATTTCCGCCATCATCGCGCTGCAATTGGGGGCTTTCGGGGTGGTGTTGGAAACGCTTTTCTCAGGCATCTCGGAGCTGCCATTTTCAACCTTCGTGCTCTTAATGCTGCCCATACACCTGGGTATCGGCATCGTGGAGGGATTGGTCACCGCGGCGGTGGTGAGCTTTGTCTGGAAGGTGCATCCGGAAACCCTGACCATGGCAAAAACCGCCACCCCGGCGAGAATGCATTCCCATAAGCCTCTGTTGATCGGCCTGGCCTTGTTTGCGGTGGTTGCCGGAGGTATGTTATCCTGGTTCGCATCCACCCACCCTGACGGCCTGGAATGGTCTATTAAGGGCGTTTCGGGCAAGGAAGAACTGGAAGCCCCCAAGGAAGGGGTGCACAAAGCCATGGCCTGGATTCAAGAAAAGGTGGCTTTCTTGCCTGACTATGACTTTAAAAAGCCGGAAGAAGAAAAAAGTGGCAAGCCAGAAGAGGAGACAGCAGGGAAGAAGGAGGGAAGCTGGCCTGAGGTCAGTGCCGGGAAATCCCTGGCCGGCATTCTTGGGGCCGCTTTGACCCTGCTCATGGCCGGGGCTATCGGTCTTGGTTTAAGAAAATATTATTCGCATAGCAAGGTCTAGACAGAACTATTCTTTGGCATTGACTTCCGGGGCGGGGTTGCAGGATTGACCCCTGCCCCATTTTACTATGGCGGCCTTTATGGGAAACATCGAATCTTCTTTATTAAACATCGGCTACTTGGAAACCCTCTCTTACCAAAAGACGCCCCTCCACCGGCTGGACCCCCGGGTAAAACTGCTTACCACCCTGGTATTCATCGTGGCCGTCGTCTCCTTCGGCAAATATGAAATAACCGGTCTCATCCCTTTTCTGCTCTATCCCGTGGTACTGATAGCCGTAGGCAACCTGCCGCTGGGTTACCTGGCCCGGAAAATTTTACTGGCCGCGCCTTTCGCCTTTTTTATCGGCATCTTCAACCCCCTGTTGGATCGAGCCGTCCTGGTGCATCTGGGACCTTATGCCATCTCCGGGGGCTGGGTCTCTTTTGCCTCCATCATGCTCCGCTTTCTGCTCACCGTCAGCGCCGCCCTGATACTCATTGCCGGCACCGGCCTTAACAGGGTTTGCCTGGCCCTGGAAAAAATCGGTGTCCCAAAAATCTTCGTGGTGCAGTTGATGTTTCTATACCGCTATATCTTTGTCTTGACGGACGAGGCGCTTCGCCTGGGCCGGGCCCGGGCCTTGCGTTCTTTCCAGGGCCGCGGCATGGGATTAAAAGTCTTCAGCTATATGATCGGCCAGCTTCTCTTACGCACCCTGGACCGGGCCGGACGCATCCACCTGGCCATGCTCTCCCGGGGCTTCGATGGAAAAATCCGCCCGACCCGCCCCTTGAAAATTCACGGCCGGGATGTGGCCTTTCTTCTGGGCTGGTCCGCCCTGTTCGGGCTGATGCGCTGGTATAATATTCCTTATCTGTTGGGAAACGCCGCGGCCGGGTGGCTGGGGGGGTAGCTGTCAGCTTTCAGCAAAGAACTGCCAGATATGTAGGGTGCGTCTTACGCACCACAAAAGGTCTATCTGCGAAAAGTTCAATGTTCAAAGTTCAAAGTTATTGTCTATGGCGCGCACTGCGAACCAATGCCGATGATGGCAAATTTAATGGTGCGTAAGACGCACCCTACATTTCACCTTTCAGGGCAGTCTTCATGAGCCGTTTAGCTCACCCATAAATCGTGAAAAGTCCGGTAGGGCGGGCCTCCGTGCCCGCCTCCATTGGCAGTAATGGTGCGCAGCGCGCACCTTATATTAATTTTGAACCTTGGACTTTGAACTTTGAACTATTCGAAGCAGTATCGGACAGACTGCAGCGACGCAAAGATGCTAATGCCGCACCGGGATTAAATAAATGAGCCATCATCTGGTGGAAGTCAAAGACTTGGAATATTCCTATCCCGATAGCACTTCGGTCCTGCGGGGGGTAACCTTCCGCATCACCCACGGGGAGGCCGTGGCCATTATCGGGGCCAACGGGGCCGGCAAATCCACCCTGTTGCTGCAACTCAACGGCTGCCTGCTCCCCCAAGCCGGTACCGTGCGCATCGGCGATTTCCCCCTGACCAAAGACACCCTGCCCTATGTGCGCCGCACTGTGGGCATGGTCTTTCAGGACCCGGACGACCAGCTCTTCATGCCCATCGTCCGTGACGACGTCGCTTTTGGCCCCTTAAACTTGGGCCTCCCGGCGGAGGAGGTGGAAGAACGGGTCCGGAGCGCCCTGGCCACAGTGGGGGCCTTGCATCTCCAGGACCGTCCCCCCTACCGGCTTTCCGGCGGCGAAAAAAGGGCCGTAGCCATCGCCTCGGTCCTCTCCATGTCTCCCAACATCCTGGTGATGGACGAGCCCTCCTCCTACCTCGATCCCCAAACCAGGCGGCACCTGATCGAGCTTCTCAAGACCTTCAAACATACCCTGATTATCGCTACCCACGACCTGGACCTGGTGCTGGAACTCTGTTCCCGCGCCATCATTCTCAAGGACGGTCGGGTCGCCGCCGACGGCCCCGCCCTGGACATCCTGCAAGATGGGGAATTGCTTGAGGCCAGCAGCCTGGAAAAGCCCTTGTGCCTGCAAGGCTGCCCGGTGTGCCGGGGCAGCGCCGCGCCGAAATCATGAGGAGGGGGATGGGGTAAAGGAAATCCGGGCGTTGAGTAGATGATTTTTTGAAATTGGTGACCTTTTCGGCCGGCCCCCTTCATGCCCCCCCTCACCCCAACCCTCTCCCCCCCGTGGGGGGAGAGGGAGCCCTTGGGGTTCGATAGTCTGATCGGTTACAATCTCTCTTCCCGCAGCACCGGGAAAGCGAGCATACCGTGGTTGCTTCTTTATCCCCTCTCCCCCAATGGGGGAGAGGGTTAGGGTGAGGGGGAACTGTTCCCCTTTCCGCTCCTGTCAATCAATACGTTATGGGATCTATGAACTCGGCTACTAAGCCGGCTCTGGCGGTGTTTGGCAATCCAGGGGCACACCAGCGCCTGCGCCCTAATGCCGGGCGGACCCCCCGGGCCCCGCACTACCTAACCAAAGGCCGGGGCACCGTCTCAAGCTCAGCGACTTCCGGACCGGACGCCTCCTGCCAGGCGATGAGGTAACCGGTCTCAGGCCCAATATTTTTCAGGGCGTGGGCCACTCCCGGGGGAATGTGGATCAGGAAGTGTTCGCGGATTTCCTGCTCCTGCAATCTCCCCGGTTCAGCCTCCCAAATGAAGATTCCCCGGCCCGAGAAAAAATAGAGCCATTCCCGGTGCCCGGGATGCAGGTGGTTGCCCCGCACCTGCCCGGGCCGGATGGAGACCAGGTGCAGGCTTCCGCGGAAATCCCCGGGGACCCGGACCCGGTCCCGCCAGGGCGCGGCGCTGAATCCCCGGGGGCCTTCCTGGATTTCTTCCCTGAGATCAATGAAGAGGACATCTATCATGGTGGCTCGTTCCCCTGGATACCTTTCTTGCTTCTTGCTATTCTCCCCCGACATCTGATAGAGTGAGGCCGCCCTTACAGGGATAGTTCTTCTATATAATCAAGATAATTATGGCCGGCATCAACGATCTGGTTTTGGTCCACCTGGACCGCAAACCCTCATTTTATGCCCGCATCAACGACATAAGCCCCGATGCCAAGCGGGGCTGGTACCAGGTGGAACTCCTGGTGCTCAGCCTCCCACCCCGGACCCTGGTGTGGATTCTGGAGGAGAGCCATCTCAAAGGCGAAGAGTTCACCATGGGAGGAAGGCCGGTAAGACTGGAATATATCCCCCCCAAGCCACCCACCACCTCCTCGCCGTCCCAGCGCGGTGCAGCCAAGGTCATTCCCCTGGTCCGCAAGCCGTGAAGGGGATTTTGGGAGATTGGGCCAGGGGCTTGCACCGGCGAGGGCGGCTGTGCCACTGACCCTGCCCCCGCTCCCAAGCCCTCGCCTCCAACCCCTTAAATGGGTTGGGGAGGGGAGTCTGAGGGGAGGGGCGGGTACGAAGAGCAGGCGCCCTCGCCTGCTAAATAACAGCCGGGGGCGGCTGTTACACATTTAGCCCTCTCCCCCAACTCCACCCTCATCCCCGCTCCCAGTGCGGATCCGGAGTGTACATCCAGTTTTTTTGCCACCATGGGAGCTTGCGCCAGAAAAACAGCAACTTAAGGTAATACTCGTAGCGGTGCCGGTGGATGGCGTGCAGGATTTCCCGGGCGCTTCCGGGGCTGGGGGCCGAAGTCCGGGGTGAGCCAGGCCGCGCCAGCACCTGGAAGGAATCCCGGCGCCAGACCCGGAGATGCTCTACCTGCCAGCCGGCCTTGAGGAGCAGCGGGGCCAGGGTTTGGGGGGCGAAGTAGAAATTGTGGGCCAGGGAGAAGACCCGCCGGGGGCCGACTTTGGGGGCCAGGATGTTGGGGGTTTCCAAAAAGAGCCAGGTTCCGGGGCCGGCCAGGGTCCGGACCTTCCGCAAAAAAGCCAATGGCTCGGGAAAATGTTCGATGACGTGGGAAGAGACGATGAGATCGAAGGTCTGCCCGTCCAAATCCACTTCTTCAAACCGCTCTGCCAGGATGGTCAAGCCCCAGTGGCTCCGGGCGTAGGCCGCCTGCCCGGGGTCGGGCTCCACCCCCAAGACTTGGGCGCCCCGGCCTTGCAGGCGCCCTGCCCCGAACCCCAGGCCCGAGCCGACCTCCAGCACCCGGGAGCCCGGCTGAAAGACGCGCTGCATTAACGACCATTGCCGCTCCCAGCGTTGCTCAAGCTTGCGCAGATGCCGGGGCGTGGGGGCAGCCTCCGTGTGCCACCCCTGAAAGCTCACTTCACAGCCCTGGCGATCCGCATCTTCCAGGACCGGGTTATGGTACACCAGGCCGCACCCGAGACAAAGCACGGTGGTGACTGCCAATCCCCGGACCTGGCGATGGTTCACGGACCGGGTCTGATCCGCTTCACAAAGTGGGCAAAGAATGGTTCGCATCGTCTTTTGAGGCGGCCGCGGCTAGGCAGGGGGAATGTCTAATAGCTTTGCTCCTAAAGCTGTTTTATATTGTAATTAAGTTCATGATTTTATTAAAATGAAAAAATGCCCTGTGTCATGGAATATGAGGGAAAGCGCCGTTCATGAGAATTCTCCTGATCCAACCAACCACTTATTATCCTGATCGACGGCCGCTCAGAAGCAGAACGCGTTGGCTGGTGGGGATCACCCTGCCCTATCTGGCGGGCCTGACTCCGAAAGGCATCCAGGTGGACATCGCCGATGACCGCCTGGTCCCCATCCCTTACCATAGGCAATATGACCTGGTGGGGATCACCTGCACCTGCGCCACCTCCGAGCGAGCCATCGAGATTGCCCGGGAGTTCCGGCAAAGAGGCACCCAGGTGGTGATGGGGGGGTTCCATGTCACTTTGCACCCGGAAGAAATGATGGAGCACGCCGACGCCGTGGTGGTGGGGGAAGCTGAGTCGGTGTGGCAGGAGGTGCTGGAGGACGCCCTGGTGCGGCGCCTGAAGCCCCGCTATCAGGCCGACGGGTTCCACGACCTGGTGGGTTTGCCCCGCCCCCGCCTGGAACTGATGGACTACCGCCGCTACCGGGTGAAGATCGCCCCCACCCAGACCTCCCGGGGCTGCCCTTACCACTGCGCCTTCTGCGAAGTCCCGGTGGTCTACGGCCACACTTACCGCCGCCGGCCCCTGGGGGAGGTGATCGAAGAGATCAAGGCCAATGTCCGCCTGACCGGGCTGAAAAACATCTATTTTATTGACGACAACCTCACCGGGCACCGGGAATACGCCAAAGAGCTGTTTCAGGCCCTGATGCCTTTAAAAGTTCGCTGGAGCTGCCTGTGGACCGTGAACAGCGCCCGGGACGAAGATCTCCTGGACCTGGCCAAGCAGTCGGGCTGCTACCACGTGAACATCGGCATCGAGAACGTTTCTGCGGAAAGCATCTCCTCGGTGGACAAGGTGCAAAACTCGGTGAAAGAATACGACTGGCTGCTGGCGCGCCTCAGGGAAAAAGGCATCTTTTTCTCCCTGAATTTCATGTTCGGCCTCGATGGGGACCGCCAGGAGGTCTTCGACGAAACCCTCACCTTCCTGGAAAAGATCAAGGCCCCCATGGCGTTTTTCAACGTGGCCACGCCCCGGCGGGGCACCCCCATGTGGGAGCAGCTCAATCAAGAAGGCCGGGTGCACAACCCCGACGCGGAAAAATATCTCGGCATGATCTGCAACTTCTATCCCCGCCATATGTCGCCGGAGGAATGCGAAGCCGGGGTCTGGCGTTGTTTCCAGAAATTTTACTCCTTCGGCTCCATCTGCCGCCGGCTGCTGCTGCCCCCCACCGGTTATATTTTCCAGGGTTTGCCCAGCAATCTCTTTTTTCACTGGTCGGCCGCCAGACATATCGATCCGGTGGATTTCTACTAATGCCAGGAGGGAAAGCTCGCCTTCAGCCCTTCGATGACGAACTGGACTGCCAGGGCGGCCAGGATCAGCCCCATGAGGCGGGTAACCAGGCTGAAGCTGCGCTCGCTCAAATAATCCCTCAGGTGGCGGGCAAAACTGAAGAAGAGATACGTGATGCCGATGCTGATGGCCGCCGCCAGCAGCACCAGCAGTTCTTGCCAGAAGCTGCGGGCCTGGCTGGTGAGCACCAGGACCGCGGTGATGGCCCCGGGGCCGCTCATCAGGGGCATGGCCAACGGCACCAGGGCCACATCGCGATAGTCCGCCGCCACCAGGCTGGAGGAAGTGTCGATGCGGTTAAAATGCCCCCGGCCTTCCATCATGTCCAGGGAAATGCGGAGCAAAATCACCCCGCCGGCCACCTCAAAGGCGGGCAGGCGGATGCCGAAAAATTCCAGGACGTAGCGGCCCAGCAAGGCGAATAAGGCCAGGATCACGAACGCGTATAGGCAGGACTTCCAGGCCAGGGCCCGGGCCACGGCCGGGGGATAGGCCCCTGACAGGGCCAGATAGGGAAAGATGTTGGCCGGCGGGTCAATGATCACAAAGAGGGAAATCAGGCTGGTAATAAAAAAAGCCCCGGAGGGGCCCAAAAAATCGTGAACCATGGTGCACTCGCCCTGGGCCGGTTAGGATGAAGCATGGCAAACCATCAAGTAAATAAGACTTATCAAGAAATTAATGACAAAATTAAGAAAGGTCAAGCCGTGGTGGTGACCGCCGAGGAAATCATCGACCTCGTCCGCCAAAAAGGCGAAGCCGCCGCCGCCCGCACTGTGGACGTGGTCACCACCGGGACTTTTTCCCCCATGTGTTCTTCGGGGGCCTTCCTCAATTTCGGCCATTCCCGCCCGCCCATCAAGGCCTCCAGGGCGTTGCTCAATAATGTCCCGGCCTATGCGGGCATCGCCGCGGTGGATGTCTATCTCGGGGCCACCGAACCCACCGTGGACGATCCCCTGAACAAGGTCTATCCCGGAGAGTTCAAATACGGCGGGGGGCACGTTATCCAGGACCTGGTGGCGGGCAAATCCGTGCGCCTGGTGGCCGAGGCCTACGGCACCGATTGCTACCCCAACAAACACCTGGACCGGGACATCACCCTGAAGCAGATGGTTAACGCCATCCTGTGCAACCCCCGGAACTGCTACCAGAATTACAACTGTGCGGTCAATCTCTCCAACCGCACCATTTATACTTACATGGGGCCGCTGCGCCCCCGGGCCGGGAATGCCAATTTCTGCACCTCCGGGCAGTTGAGCCCCCTGTTCAACGACCCTTATTACCGCACCGTCGGCATCGGCACCCGCATCTTCCTGGGGGGCGGCGTGGGCTATGTCTCGTTCCACGGCACCCAACACCACCCCGGCCAGCCCCGGGCCGACAACGGCGTCCCCCTGAAGCCGGCCGGCACCCTGATGGTTTTGGGCGACCTGAAGCAGATGAGCCCCCGCTTCCTGGTGGGGGTCAGCATTCTGGGCTACGGCTGCTCCCTGGCCGTGGGCGTGGGAATTCCCATACCCATATTGAACGAGGAGATGGCCCATTTTTGCGCCGTCACCGATGAGGAACTTTTCGCTCCCATCATCGATTACGGAGCCGATTACCCTTCCGGCACCGGCCGGGTTCTGGGCCAGGTGAGTTATGCTCAGCTCAAGAGCGGCAAGATGAGCCTCGAGGGCCACGAAGTGCCCACGGTGCCCCTCTCCAGCTTGGTGCGGGCCCGGGAAGTGGCCAACTTACTGAAACAATGGATCACTGAGGGAAAATTCCTCCTGGGCGAACCGGTGGAATTGCTGCCCAGCGCGGAGGAAGTCCCCGCCGCCCGGGCAGCGTTGCGGGATAGTTGAGGCAGCTTGAGGGGAGGGCCGGGGAGTTTTTTGTACGCGGCTCCCCCACCCTCCCCGCAAACTCCCCTCCCAGCCCCCTTTAAGGGGTTGGGGGTGGGGGTTTGGGGGGAGGGGGCAGGGGTCTGTGACCCCTGGCTCCTCCCCCAATATCTCACACACCATATGGACATTAAGCAAGGTATTCGGAGGAACTTTGCCCGGCGGGCGGCTTCGTATGAGCGCTATGCCGGGGTGCAGCGTCTGATGGCCGAGGAGTTATTGGGCCTGGCCGGGCCGGCTTTGGCCCAGGCCGGGTCAGTCCTGGAAGTGGGTTGCGGCACGGGGTTTCTCACGGCGGGCCTGCGCCGGGCCAATCCCCGGGCCCGCCTGGTGGCCCTGGACCTGGACGCCGCCCTGGTGGAGCGGGCCCGGGAGCGCCTGGGGCCCGACCCCCGGACCAGTTGGCTGGTGGCGGACGGCGAAACCCTGGGCCGGGGCCGGTTCGACCTGGTCATTTCCAACGCGGTGTTTCAATGGTTCACTGACCCGGAGGCTACTCTAAAGACCTATTGGCAAACCCTCACTCCCCGGGGCCGGCTGGCTTTCTCCACCTTGGGGCCCCGGACCTTCCGGGAACTGGCGGCTTCAGTGCGGCAGGCCGCGCAATTCCTGAAGCTGACCGCGGCGCCGGAAATCCCGGCCGCCAATTTTCTCGGCCCGGAGAATTGGCAAGCTCTCCTGACCCGGGCCGGGTTTTCCCGGGTCCAGGTAGCCGCCAAGACCATATCGGTGGGTTTTCCTTCGGTGGGGCAATTCCTCAAGGCCCTGCAGGCCACCGGGGCCACCAACCCCCAGCCCCGGCCCCTGACGCCCCGGTTCCTCAAGGCCCTGGACGCCGCCTATCAATCCGCCTTCCGCCAAAACGGCAGCGTCCCGGTGACCTATGAGATCATCTGGGCGATAGCCCGGAAGTGACTCAGAGCCCCGGTTTATCCTTCTGGCTTGAAAATTAATGTAGGGTGCGTTGTAGGCACCAAAATTGGCGAGTAAGACGGGCCCTACTTCAACAATCAGTGGCACCGGCTTCCAGCCGGTGTACACAGGCCGGAGGCCTGTGCCACTTTGTTTTTCCTTAAATCTGCCTTGAAAAGTTTCTGAAACTGTGTAGGACACCCCCCCTCAGGTGTCCGGCGAATACGCCGCCGAGGGCGGCGGCGCTATATTTTCATGATTTGCGGGTGGGCCGGAGTCCCATGAATGACTGTTTGGAAAAGTTCAAATGTAGGGTGCGCAATGCGCACCAATCACAGTAGTCCCCATGATTTCGCCATAAATCCTCCCGCTCATTTTCATGGCAAACTTCTCCTTCCATATGCTATGAATATTAGGTTAAATTAAAACAACTTATCCAATCATCCAGGAATTGCCATGTCAGAACTCCTTACCGGCCGGCCGGGAGAGCGGCGCCTGTATCTCGGCAACGAAGCCATCGTCCGGGGCGCCCTGGAGGCCGGGGTGGCCATGGTCACCACCTACCCCGGCACCCCGGCCTCGGAAATCGGCGACCGGAGCTACGAAATCTCCCGGCAGACGGACCTCTATTTCGAGTACTCGATAAACGAGAAAGTGGCCCTGGAGGTGGCCGCCGGGGCCGCCGCCTCAGGGCTGCGCGCCCTATGCGCCATGAAGCACGTGGGGCTGAACGTGGCCGCGGACACCCTCATGACCCTGGGCTACGTGGGCGTGAAGGGCGGCCTGGTGATTATCAGCGCCGACGACCCCAGCCTCTTTTCCTCCCAAAACGAGCAGGACAACCGCTTTTACGCCAGGATGACGGGGCTGCCCATGCTGGAGCCGGCTTCCCCCCAGGAAGCCAAGGAAATGACCCTCGCCGCCTTTGCCCTGTCGGAGGAGTTGAGCCTCCCGGTGCTCATCCGCACCACCACCCGCCTCAACCATTCCCGGGGGCCCGTCACCCTGGGCTTTCTCGCTTCCCGGTCCGGCCCCGGCCGTTTTGTCAAAGACCCCTTTCGCCAGGTGATGGTCCCGGCCGTGGCCCGGGAAGCCCATGCCCGCTTGCTTGAACAACAGGCTGAGGCCCGGCATCTGGCCGAAAACTCACCCCTGAACCGCATCCGGGGACGGGGTAATTGGGGCATCGTCACCAGCGGCGTATGCGGCGCCTATGTCCGGGATGCCATCGTGGAACTGGGACTGACCGAACAGGTCCAGGTGCTGCAGTTAGGTTTCACTCATCCCCTGCCGGACCGGCTTATCGCCAGATTTCTCGAGCCCCTGGAAAAGGTCCTGGTGGTGGAGGAACTGGAGCCGTACCTGGAGGAGGGCGTCCGGGCCATCGCCCAGGCCCACGGGCTGACGCTCCCCATCCGGGGCAAAGGCGAGGGCTTGTTTTCCCGGCTCTACGAACTCCATCCGGCCCTGGTGCGCCGGACTATCCAGCGTTATTTCGGGCTCCCCGGGGAAGCGCCGGCGCTCATTTCCCCCCAGGAGCTATTGGGCCAGCCCTTACCGGACCGCCCTCCCAATCTCTGCCCCGGCTGCCCCCACCGGGCCATGTATTACGCGGTGAAGATCGCCCTCAAGGACCTGGGCCAGGAGGGGATCTTCCCCACGGATATCGGCTGCTATACCCTGGGGCTCTTGCCTCCCCTGTCCATGGCCGATTTTCTCATCTGCATGGGTTCCAGCATCTCCACCGGCGCCGGCATCGCCAAGGCCACGGGCCAGAAAGTGGTGGCCTTCATCGGCGATTCCACCTTTTTCCATGCCGGGCTGCCCGGTCTGGTCAACGCCGTGCACCAGGGGCACGACTTCCTCCTGGTCATCCTGGACAACGGCACCACCGCCATGACCGGCCACCAGCCCCACCCGGGGGTCACCCTGACTCCTATCGGTTATCCCTGTGAGCACGTCCCCATCGCCCGGGTGGTGAAGGCCCTGGGGGCGGAGCAACT
>Ga0315268_10004472_pt1 | contig 15188 bp, 13 predicted proteins | sample C1_top_MG_FD_204535 | JGI IMG/M metagenome (GOLD analysis project Ga0315268, IMG submission 204535) | Sediment microbial communities from Yellowstone Lake, YNP, Wyoming, USA - C1_top | ecosystem: Environmental > Aquatic > Freshwater > Lake > Sediment | place: USA: Wyoming | collected 2017-08-01
GAGCCGGCATCCTGAAGCGCGGGCCGAGGACCTTATGTCCGCGTTCTCGGATTCATCAATTGATGGCATCATCTCCACCATCGGCGGGGACGACTCGATTCGGATTCTGCCTTATCTCGACCTGGAGGTCATTCGGAAGAACCCAAAGGTATTCATGGGCTATTCCGATACCACGATTTCCCTTTTCGCGTGCTTTCGCGCCGGGCTGGTTTCTTTCTATGGCCCGGCCTTCATGTCGGGATTCGCGGAAAACGGCGGGATGTTACCTTACATGGTCGAGTCGGTGCGCAGGACGCTCTTCTCCTCAGCGCCGATCGGCGTCGTCGCACCCAACACGGCCGGATGGACGGTGGAGCATCTGGCGTGGGACAATCCCGAGAATCAGTCCCGCCCGCGGAAGCTGAACCCGTGTCCGGGATGGAACTTCCTGCAGGGCAAGGGCATCGCTGAAGGGAAACTCATTGGGGGGTGTGTCGAGGTACTGGACTGGCTGCGCGGAACCGAGTTCTGGCCGGAACTGCCCGAATGGGAAGACGCCATTCTGTTCATCGAAACCTCGGAGGAAGCGCCTCCTGCCGCTCTGGTGGGACGGTTCGTGCGCTGTCTGGCGGCAATGGGTGTTCTGTCCCGGCTGTCCGGAATTCTGTTTGCCCGGCCGGGCGGCCAGGTTCCGCCCGAGAGATTCAAGGAATACGATGCGGTGCTCAGCGACGCCGTCAGCCAGGAGTCCGGGCTGAACCTTCTGCCGATTGTGACCGGCATGGATTTCGGCCACACCGACCCGATGATGGTTCTTCCCCTGGGCCTGAAAGCCCGCATAGATTGTGATAATCGGCAGTTCTCCATACTCGAGAGCGCGGTCGAGGACTAGCCAATGGCCGCAGGGAGCAAAGCGGGTTGAGAACCGGTCGGAACTGGAACTTGTCGTGGAAAACGAGTCGCTACCCGGGAGACCGGCTGCTGAAGGATGAGGGACAAGACGGGACGCGGGAAGGGGACTGCAACTTGGCTATTGACAAAAACCCTGATTCTACCTATATTTGTGACGTGCTGCATGGTATAAACCATTGTCCCGCAAGGCAGGAATGCCTGTGGCACGACACGAAACAGCAGGAAATGAGGGTAGCGTCCCGCTATTTCCCATGCTGAATCTTTCGAAGAGAGGAGGTGATTGAATCGCATGACTAAAGACGAAATCATCGCCAAGATGGCGAAAGAAGCTGAAATCTCCAAGAAGGCCGCGGCCAGCGCTTTCGGTACGTTCATTGACTCGATTTCCGGCGCTCTGAAGAAGAATGACCGAGTCGCAATCGTCGGTTTCGGCACGTTCGGCGTTCGTCGCTCCAAGGCACGCCAGGGCCGGAATCCGAAGACCGGCAAACCGATTACCATCCCGGCGCGCAAGCGCCCGGTCTTCAAGGCAGGCAAAGGCCTGAAGGATGCAGTTAAGTAAGTATCGTCTCTTTCCGTGGGGGGGGCCGGCGCTCCCCCAGTTTCTTTGGTGGGGAAGATTAGAACCGCAGAGACGCAGAGAACGCTGAGGGAGACCGAAATGGCTAGCCACCGGTCCGCAACCCTGACACCGCTGGCCTGGCAACAGCACCGGCTTACGCTGCTTGACCAGACCCGACTGCCAGACTGCACTGTCTATCTCCGCCCGACCGACTATCGTGAAGTAGTTGACGCTATTCAGCGCCTGGCCGTGCGCGGCGCGCCATTGATTGGCGTTGCCGGGGCTTATGGCCTGGTGCTCGAGGCCTTCCGCCGTCCGGAGCGCCGCCACCTGCTGCGCGTTGCAGCCGTCATCCGGCAGGCGCGGCCGACCGCGGTCAATCTTGCCTGGGCAATCGAACGCCTGGAGAAGATTGTCAAAGACCCGGCATTACCCGCGCAGGAATTGCCCGCACGACTCGAAGCCGAGGCCGAACTGATACATCGGGAGGAAATCGTCCGCTCCCAGCGCATGGGCGAATTCGGCGCCCGGCTGATTCGCTCCGGGTACAGAGTCCTGACCATCTGCAATGCCGGCAAGCTCGCAGCGCCGGGTCTGGGTACCGCCTTGGCTGCGATTTATGTTGCCCACAGGCAGGGCAAACGGGTCAGTGTGTTCGTGCCCGAGACCCGGCCCTTACTGCAGGGCGCACGACTTACTGCGCTGGAACTGTCCCGGGCCGGCATCCCGGTCACAGTGCTTACGGACTCAATGGTCGCCCTGACAATGCCGGAAGTGGACGTCGTCCTCACCGGCGCGGACCGCATCGCCCGGAATGGCGATACTGCAAACAAGGTCGGGACGTATCAACTGGCTTTGCTGGCCCGTCATTTCCGGAAGCCGTTTTACCCGGTAGCGCCGGTGTCAACGTTTGACCGAGCGGCCCGGACCGGCCTTGACATTCCCATCGAATATCGGGACTGCCGGGAACTTATGTTCTGCGGCGGGCGCCGGATCGCGCCGGGCGGCGTCAGTTTTCACAATCCGGCCTTTGATGTCACGCCTGCCGAGCTTATCACCGGTATCGTCACGGACCAGGGAATCCTGAAACCGCCCCTGGGCAGAGCAATCCGGCAACTGCTCCGGTAACATCCACCGCAGAGACACAGAGAGCGCGGAGGAAGAATCCAGGCTCTCTCGGCGTACTCAGCGTCTCGGCGGTGAGTCCATTCACTGACCGCCGTTGCGCGGCGGGAAGACCCGGCGCGACAGGAAGGTGACGCTCTCCAACACCATGTCCTTGCCGTAGTCCAACTGGCGGAGCGTGAACTGAACGATCCCCTCCAGGACTTCAGCCACCGGCGCTGCCTTCTCGTCCGGCACCGTTCGTAACAACCCCAGGCTCGCAAAGCGGCCCAGCCCGGCCAGCAGGAACATGATGTGGAAGTTGGTGAACCGGAACGGCCCGACCTGCCAAAGGAAGTTGTTCAGGGCCTGCGCAATGGTGCCGCCAATCAGCGATGACACGAAACCCGCAACGCCGGTCACGGCGGTGAAGAGCGCGAAATAGGCGTCACGGTACTGTTTGCCCTGTGCAAATCCGAGAAGCAGGCTGAACCAGGCCAGACCCGCGCCGGCCCAGAACAGGCCGTTGCCCACTGCATCCATCCAGACCGGCAGCAGAAAACGGGGGGTTGCGAATATCCAGAAGAGCGGCAGGAATCCGGTGCAGAAGAGCGTGATGAACATCACCGGTTTTGCCCCGAACCGGTCAATCGCGCGACCCCAGAGCCATTGAAACGCAATGCCGCTCGCCGCACTGGCCGCGATGTAGCCGCCCAGCACCGTATAGGAGTTGTTGGTGAGGTTCTTCAGCAGGTGAACGCCGTAGAAGGGCGAGGCCAGCGGCGCGAGCAGAGACCAGACGCCCATGAAGATTATCAACCGCCGGAATCCGGCGTCAGCCAGTGGCACGGCAACAATCGTCCGTAACGCCGGTGCAGAGGGGACAGTCCATGGTTTTCGAAGCGAAAATTCCGGGACAGTCCCCGGCGGCTCAGGTTGCAGGCGAAGCAGCACCATCGCCACGATGCCGGCGAACACGGCCAGGGCCGCGACATAGGCGAAACCGCGGTCGGTCTTGTAGCCGTCAAGGAAGTACCCGACCGTGAAGGTGAAGACCATCGTCGTCACGCTCATCAGGGTATTGCGCAAGCCGAAGTAGCTGCCGCGTGTCTCCCCGGGCACGAGGTCGCCCATCCATGACGTCCAGGCGTTGCCGGCAATCACCAGCAGGAAGTTGAAACCGGCAACCACGGCCAGCAGGCCGGCGATGGGCATGCGCCTGCCCAGCAGCAGGAACGGAACCATAACCAGAAACACACTGCGCCCGATGACCGAGGTGATTACGGTGAGCGGCTTGCGCCGGCCCTGGCGGGCGACAATCAGGGCTGAGAGCACGCCGGAAGCAGTGAACAGTGCGGGAATCGCGGCCAGTAGGCCGAAGTCAAACGTGCTGGCCCCCCAGCGCAGGGCCAGGCCGTTCAGAAAGACGCCGCCGATAAGCGCGCCGTGGATGGTGGCAAAGGTCCCTTCGTACACCGATATGCGCAGGCCATGACGGACCTGCGCCGGGCTGAGAGCTGGAGTAGGGACTGCCCTGGGGGAAAATCGGGACAGTCCACAAGCAGGGACAGTCCCTGATTTTCCCGCGGGACTGCCCCCGCTGGTCTTCTCGGAAACGTCCGCCACAGTCAGGCGGATTCTACACAACTAGAAGGCCAACGCAACATCGGCAGCGTGATAGGAACTCCGCACGAGCGGCGCGCTGGCTACCGCCGCGAACCCGAGTTCGCGGGCGATTCGGCCATATTCCGCAAACTGCTCAGGCGGCACGTACTCAGCCACCGGGAAACTCGAACGCCGGGGCGGCAGGTACTGGCCGATGGTGACAATGCTGACGCCGACCGAGCGCAGGTCGCGCAGGGTCTGAACTACCTGTTCCTGAGTCTCACCCAGGCCGAGCATCAGGCCGCTTTTGGTAAGGGGACTGTACCGGCTTTCCGCTTCGGAAAACCGGGACTGTCCCCTGTCTCTGAGCATCTCCAGGACGCGGAGCGAGCTGCGATAGTTGGCGCGCAGGTCGCGGACGGCAGGCGTCAACGCCTCGACGGTTTCCAGGTTATGTGCGATGATGTCCGGGCCGGCATCGGCAATCAGTCTCAGCAGTTCAGGCCGAGCCGCGAAGTCCGGTATCAGGACCTCAATTCGCGCGTGCGGAGCGGCTTGACGGATGGCACGAATGGTGCACGCGAATTGCCCGGTGCCGAGGTCCGGCAGGTCATCGCGGTCAACTGAGGTGACCACGACGTGCCTGAGTTTGAGCTCGAGGACGGCCTGGGCAATCCGGTCCGGCTCGGCAGCATCCACATCGCCGCCAGGATTGCCGGAGCGCACAGCGCAGAATCGGCAATGGCGTGTACAGACGTCGCCGAGAATCATGAATGTCGCGGTGCCGTGTCCCCAGCACTCGCCGAGATTCGGGCACTTGGCTGATGCGCAGACGGTGTGCAGTCCGAGCCGGGCCAGGAGTCGGTCCATGTCCCGGCTGGTTTCGCCGCTGGGCAGGCGGGTTTTCAGCCAGTACGGCTTCATGAAAGAGCACAAGCAACCAGGCGCACAAGGTACAAGCCGGACTTGTGCCCCTGTGACTTGTGCTCGTGTGCTCTTGCGCCCTTGTGCACTTCCTGTGGTTTCATTCGTCAGTATCGCACCTTGACGCTGTCCGGGTTACAGGCGTATTTGCACTCCAGGCAACGGATGCATTCAAGCTGGTTAGCGCCCTTGTGGACTTCGATGTCCATGGGACAGACGGGCTCGCAGAGTTTGCACTCTTTGCACCTTTCATCTACATGCAGGTGGAGCAGGCTGAACTTGTTGAAGACCGAGTAGATGGCGCCAATCGGACAGATGAGCCGACAGAAGGGACGCCGGATGGCAATAGCCGCGGTGAAGGTGACAATGAGAATGCCGATTTTCGCCCAGTAAATCCAGAAGACCTGCTCGCGCAGGATGTGTTTCACGTCCCAGAGGACCTGGGGGATTCCGGCTTCGAGGCTGCCCTGGGGGCAGAGTTTGCAGAACCAGGGCGACCGGGTCAACCAGGATACAATGCCGGCCAGGGTGAGCAGGAACCCGAACTTCAGCAGCGTTGCCGGCAGGCGCACCGCAAGGATTCTATCAAAAAGCAGCACCATTGCCGCCAGGGTGAGCGCAACGTTGATGGCGAGCAGGAAGCCGGACAGCGGGCCGATGTGAAATGCCGGTCCGAGCAGGGCGAAGAGGAAGCCGGCGATTGCCGCGACTGCGGCAGCGAACCAGCGTCCGGTGAGTCCAAGAAAGACCATGCCCGCAGCACCGATGGTGATGCCGAGCGCCTGGTCGAACTTGACCCAGACCAGGATGCCGAGCAGGACTGCGGCCAGCCATCCGCCAAGCCACATGCGCTTGGGGATGTCCCGCTTGCCGCGCAGCACAACGTAGAGCACGATGAGAACAAAGGGCAGCCAGGCAAAGAGCAGATAGCGCCACCAAGTGAGTTTGAGCCAGATGACGAGCAGGACGCCGACGGCGGCGCCGAATCCGGCAAGGCAGGCGAATGAAATCCAGCGTTTGTTACCGGCTCGCGGACCAACCGGAATCTTCTCGAGCAGGTCCTGCCAGAGTCCAAAAGCACAGGCCCAGCCGCACGCCATCCTGCCGATCAGGATGCCGACAAGAACGAAGAAGGCAATGATAAGCCAGGGCAGAAGTTCCAGGCCGAGTCTTTGCTGGGACGTGCTGACCGCCAGGAGGTTACTGTGATGCAGGCCGAGCATCTGCTGGAACGTACCGATTGGGCAGGCGAAGACCGAGAGCGGGCCGAAATAGCAGTTCAGGACGGGCTGCGGAATGTGCTTGAGAAAACCCTTGTAAACCAGTTCCCGGGTCTGAAGGAAGACCAGGATATTGGCATTGACGACAATGGCACTGATTACCTGGCCGATGCGGTACGGTCGAGCTCCGAACCGGTGCAGCGCCAGTATCAGGCAGGCAAAGGGCAGCCAGGCATAGAGGAATACGTTTCCGGTCGGAAACCGGGCGAAACGGGCTATTGCCAGGCACACCAGGGCCGAACTTGCGGCAATGATGGCGAAGGAAATCCAGCGCGCGCGGGTCATGATGCGGATTGCGGATTGCGGAGCGCGGAGTGCGGAATCAGGGCTGACCCAGCCCCATGCAGGACATTCATATCTCGGTCCCGAACCCGTGCATCTTGCGCGCCTGAGAATCGGTGACGCGGCGCAATACCCGGTTACCGGCCAGCGTCAGGGCGACACCGACGAGCAGGACCAGGATGACAATCGCGCTGATGATTCGCCGCAGCATTATAGCCGACCACAGAGGTCACAAAGAGCACACAGAGGTATCTCTGTGACCTTCATATCTGCCCTGCGTCCTTCGTGGTACATTCTTCCCTGCTAGAATTTGCTGATGAGCTGGAGTTTGACGCCGGTGAACGGCGCTTCGTACCGGCAGACTCCGCCCGAGCAGGTGTAGCCGCCCTTCTCCGCGCCGATGCGAACCCGCAGGACATTGCGCTCGGTTATTGTCCAGACGGTCTCGAACATCGGCCAGGACTTGGCGTTGTCATAACGCTTGAGCGAGTCCTTGTCAGCGCCCTGCCAGCCGAGCGTGAAGAGCAGCGGGCCGTAGCCGTAGGAAGCCGAGACTATCGGCTCGTGGTAGTTCCAGACCGCGCCGTGCACGGTGTCGGTCGGTTCCTCGCGGACGAAGCCGTACTCGGCCTCAAGCGCGAAATAGTGCCTGCCCAGTGCTTTGGTAACGTTGACCGTCGGCCGGTCGGTCGTGCGACGCATGGTGCCCAGCTCGATGTCCTTCTGGAGCATATGGTTAAGCTTGCCTTCAAGCGTGAAGCCGGGGTCCGGGACATAACGGGCCTTGCCTTCCCACTCGAAGACCCCGTTGCTCTGATTGTCATGGGTATAGAGCCAGCCGTAGTTTGCTTCGAGGTAGAGTGGGCGGACGGGAGTGGCGGTCGCGATGATGCCGAAACCGTGCTCGTCTTCGCCGCGATTGATGGCGACACCGGATTTGATGGGCGTCGGCGGGTCATTATAGTGGTACTGGCCAATGGGCACCGCGAGGCCGCGATAGTCAACGTACTCGCCGACCAGGGAAACGCCACGCAGGGCAAGGACGGCATCAAGGTAGTAGCCGAAGCCCTTGTCGCGTCCGCCGACAATGGGCTTGACGCCGTAGCGCCAGCAGGCCTCGCCGTAAACGCCGACCGGGCCGACATTCGCCGATATGTTGCCGCCGAACAGCTCGGTGAACACCCGGGGCACGGTATCGCTGTACTGCGACAAGTCCTTGCCGCGATTGGCCCGCACATAGCGGCCGCCGAAACCGAGGAACTTCGTCGGGCGGGTTTCCAGATTGGCCCCGAGCAACTGGTCGGTCGTATCGCCGGACTGCCAGTTCAGGACCTTGTAGTTGTTCTCCTGGAAGAAGATGTCGCGCAACCGGCCCCCGAGCACGACAAGTTCGGTCCGGAGCGGGAGCCGGGCAGTGCCGCGCAGGCCGTTCAGGCTCTTGTAATGCCGGAAATCGTCATCGGAATAGGTGCGCAGCGCCAGACCCTTGCCGAAGGCCTGAAAGTACTTGCCGTAGAGAATTTCGAACTGCTTGGGGCTGTAGGCGATGGTGTAGTCAAGCAGATTGAGCGGCTGGCGTTTGGTCCAGGGTCTGGATGGCTCGAACAGAAACAGGCCGAGATTGCCTTTGAGGTCGCCGTACTTGACGTCAAGGTCGAGCTTGTCTTCCATGCTCGTGGCCCAGTCGGTCCGGAATGCCCAGAACTCGGCCCGGTTGACGCCGTGAACGCTGAGCGCGGGCGCAGCGGGCTTGGCAGGTTTGCTCGGCGGAGCGGCGAAACCGAGAGCAGGTAGCAGACAGCAGATAGCAGATAGCAGACAGCAGACAGGAGATGACGGATTGCGGAGTGCGGACAGCGGAAGGCGGATTGCGGGTTGCTCCAAAAGGCTACTTGTCCTTGGGTTCTTCGGGCTTCGGGGCCGGCGCGGGCGTCTCGGGCGTCGGGGTTTGGGTTGACTCTGGCAGCAACTTCAGCAGTTCGGTCCGAATGTCAGGCAGGTCGGTGGACTTGAAGCCGATTTTCCGATACACAATCTGCTGGTCAGGATTGATTAGATAGGCGGTCGGGCCCACCACGATGCTGTATTCCTGCTTCACTTCCTGCTGGGGGTCGAGCAGGTTGTAATACGGCCAGCCCTTGCTTGCCACGAACGCCTTCACCTGGGCTTCATCCGCCGGTTTGTCCACCGAAAGCGAGATGATTTGCAGGCCGCGGTCCTTGAGCGTGTCATAGAGCGGCATCAGGGCGTCGAGCTCGGCGATGCAGTTCACGCATGGCAGGTCCCAGCTTACCATGTAAACCGGCCCGTCTTCGAGCAGGTCCGAGAGCGTGACTTCGTCGCCGTTGACGTCGGTCAGGGTGAAATCCGGGGCGTCGTCGTATTCGGTTTTGGCCTCATCGCCCTTGGTCTGGGCAAAGCCGAAACCGGCAATCAGAACTATGGCAAGCAATGCCAGAAGCTTGTTCACTTTGTCTCCTTCAGTTGAAAACGATGCAGCACAGCGGCCTGGAGCACTTCCGGGCTGCTGACGTCCTTGACGAACAGCGCGGCCCCGAGTTTGGCCGGGTTGTAGCCCGCGCACGCGAACCTCAACGTGTCGCAGAGCGTATCCAGCCGGGCCACTGAGAAGTGTTTGCCCAGGTAGTCAGGCAGAAACGCCCGCGCGACCTTGTCGTAGCGAGTCGCGAATATCCCGGAAGTCCTCACGCTGTCCTCGATGAGCACGGCAACCAGTCGCAGGTCTGCGCCGGGCACGGTCGTATCCACGGCAATCTTGGCAACGATGAACCCGGAGTCGGTTCCGACCTCACCCTGTGCCGCCAAGGAAACGTACGTGGATTCCGATTGTGCCAGACTGATGCTGTTCACGAAGGTCTCATAGTACTGTTCCATGGGCAGGGTCGAGATGTCCACCTTGAGCCGACCGTCCAGCACCAGGGTCTTGACCGGCACCTGGTAGGGCGCCAGATGCAGGCTGTCGTCGGGCGGAATCGCGAATCGTCCGGTACTCAGATACGTAATCACGGCCACTGAGCTGTCAAACCGGTTTGTGACTGCACTGTCGAGCGCGCGCACGGCGAGCGGGCAATACCCTCAGGTCGTGTCGTCGAACTGAATCTCGGTCAACACAAATCGGTTCGTCGGCCGGACCGGAATCACCGGTGCAACAGAGCAGGCTACGAGCAGTACTACCGTCGCGCCGACGAGCAGCCCGGCGGCAATCTTCCAGCACATGGCCATAATCTTATGACGCACAAAAGCAATGTCAAGCTTGGTGCAATCGCGGCCTTTACAGCGCCCGGCCGATTGACTACACTTAGCGGGTGAAACCGAATCGGCTATCGGCTGTCGGATGGTTGCTCATTGCGATAGTCGGGCTTGGGTTGGTGCTGCGAATCTCGAACCTTGCCGCCCTGGCGCATTCCCCGTTGTTCACCCGGCCGATGATTGACGGCCAGGTTTATGACCAGTGGGCCTTGACCATCAAATCCGGTTCCGCAGCCCGGGAACCATTCTACCAGGACCCACTCTATCCGTATTTCCTGGCGGTCATCTACACGGTGTTCGGCCACAGTTTCTGGGCAATCTATCTGGTCCAGTTGTTGCTCGGCCTTGCCCTGTTGCTGCTTGTCTTTGATACCACGCGCCGGTTGTTCGACAATCGGGCCGGAGTCGTAGCCGCTGCTTTGGCAGCGCTCTATCAGCCGTTCATATTCTATGAGAGCCAGGTTGAGAAGACCGCATTGGCGGTGTTCCTGGTCGCGCTGATGCTGTGGATGCTGGTACGTAGTGCTCACCGCAGAGGCGCTGAAACCGCAGAGAAGCCCGGCGTGCATCGGCGTGAATCGGCGGTTTCCCGGTCTCTGGACTGGGCGCTGGGCCCGGGCGTTGCGCTCGGACTCGCAGCGCTGACCCGGGCCAATCTGCTTGTCTTCGCACTGCTGCTGCCGATTGTCTTCTACTTGTTTCACCGCAGAGGCGCTGAGAGCGCAGAGAGAGCTCGGCGTCCTCTGCGTCTCGGCGGTGAGAATGAACGGCGGGCCGCGCTCCGCAATGCTGCGGCCTCGCTATTGGGCGCGGCTACTGTCATCGCGCCGGTGGCGATACGCAACAGTGTGCTCGCGCATGAATTCGCGCTGACCACGACCCAGGGCGGACAGAACCTGTACATCGGCAACAACGAGTACAACCGGGTCGGGCAGTATGTGACCCTGCCCTGGGTCAGGCCGCACCCGGACTTCGAGCAGACCGATTTCCGGGACTATGCGAACAAGGCGGCAGGCCGCAGATTGTCGTACGCCGGGGTTTCCAGTTTCTACACCGGCCAGGCAATCAAATGGGCGACGACTCACTTCCGCGACTTCCTGGTTCTTACCGGACGGAAGCTGCAGCTCTACATCAGCAACTATGAAGTCCCGGACAATCAGGATATATACTTCTTTGCCCGGTACTCCTGGATTCTGAGGCTGCCGCTCCTGACCTTCGGCATCGTCTTCGGTCTGGGGCTGGCCGGGATGATTCTCCTGCTGCGCCGGAACCGGCTGCGCCGGCTGCTGGTGCTATTCTTTGCCGGCTATGCGCTGACGGTGATTGTCTTCTTCGTGTTCTCGCGCTACCGGGTCCCGGCTCTGCCTGCCCTGCTGCCGTTTGCCGGCGGGTTCGTAATGTGGCTGTGGGAGCGACGGCCGCGAAGCGCTAACCGCAACCCGGGCACGAAAACCGAGATTCGGAGGGACAGTCCCGGATTTCCGAAGCGGAAATCGCTGGGACAGTCCCTGAATTTCCGCTTTGTGGGTGGGTTGTTGCTGGCGGTGGCCGGGGTGGCGGTTACGCTCTGGCCAGCGCATCGGTCCGGGCCATTTGAGACCGCGCAGTGCCTGGTGAATCTGGCTGCTAGCTACTACCACGAACGGGATACCGCGCGGGCGATTGCCACGTATCATGAGGCGCTGGGCGTGAAGCCGGGGCAGGGTGAGGCGCTGCGCAGCCTGGGGATAATCGCCTACGAGCGCAAGGACTATGCGCAGGCTGGCGAGCTGCTCACGCGGGCGGTACAGACCGAGCCGGCCAATCCGGTAGCAAGCCAGTACTTGGGCAAGACCTTTGAGGCGACCCAGCAGTTGGATTCAGCCTACATCGCCTATGCCCGGGCCATTCGTCTCGCACCCGGCCGGGCCGAGTACCGGTTCGAACTGGCCACGATTCTTCAGAAGTACGGGCAGTTCGATGCCGCGCTGGCCCAGTACGACACGATGATTGTGCTGGCACCCGACAATCCTTCGATTCGGCACAATCATGCGGTAGCGCTGTACATGGCCGGGAAGCTTCAGGCGGCATGGGATGAGATGCAGGCGGCGCGGCGGCTGGGCGGTACAATCAGGCCGGACTTCGAGCAGATGCTGCGCGGGGCGACGGGCAAACCGGGAGCGGATAGCAGATAGCAGAGCGGAAATGCAGAAGGCAGACTGCGGGCGGCGGTTAGCGGTTACTCGTACCGCAGGGCGTCAATCGGTTCCATGCGGGAGGCGCGCCGGGCCGGATAGAACCCGAAGAACACGCCGACTACCGCCGAGAAGACGAAAGCCAGCACGACGGCGCCGGGACTGACCGCAATTGACCATTTGGCCAGCGCGCCGATAAGCGTCGAGGCTCCGACCCCGAACAGGATGCCGATTATTCCGCCGACCAGACTGATGACCACGGCCTCAATCAGGAACTGGAACAGGACATCGCGTCCTTTGGCGCCGACCGCCATGCGAATGCCGATTTCCCGGGTTCGTTCGGTCACCGAAACGAGCATGATGTTCATGATACCGATGCCGCCCACGAGCAACGATACCGAAGCGATGCTGGCCAGGAGCAGGGTGAATACCCGGCTCGAAGCCTGAGCCGCGGAAGCCAGGTCCGCCATGTTGCGCACCTGGACGTCGCTATCCTGCCCTTCGGGGATTTCGTGACGCCGGCGCATGAGTTGTTCAATCTGGTCCTGGGCGCTCGCGATGCGCTTCTCATTGACGGCTGATGCCGTAATCCGGACAAAAGGCGTTCGACCGGTCATCGCCCGCATGGCCGCGATAATCGGGACGTCAATTTCGTCATCCTGGTCCCGGCCGCCGAATGACTGGCCGCGCCTGACCAGGATGCCGATGACGGTGAACGGGACGTTACGGACCCGGATGGTCGCGCCGAGCGGGTCCTGGTCGGCGAAGAGGTTGTCAACAACGGTCTGACCCAGCACGCACACTTTGGTGCCGCCGGTGGCCTCCTCATCGGTGAAGTACCGGCCTTCGGCAATCGCCCAGTTGCGAACCGTGATGTAAGCGGGCGTAGTCCCGACGACGTCGGTCGCCCAGTTCTGGTTCTCATACACGACCTGCCCGCCGCGCTCCGTAACCGGGGCCACCGCGAGGACATCCGGGCACTCGTTGGCGATCGCGTTCGCATCATCAAGCGTCAATTGGCGCGTCGCGGTCCCGGCGCCGAGGCGCACGCCGCCGGTGGTCCCGAAACTGGGAAAGAGCATCAGGGCATTGGAACCCAGGGCGTTGATCTGCTGCTGGACGCTCTGGCTCGCACCCTGGCCGATGGCGAGCATGGCAATCACCGCGCCGACGCCGATGATAATCCCGAGCATCGTGAGCAGCGAACGCAGCTTGTGCGCGCGGAGCGCCCGCAGCGAAATGCGAAATGTCGCGCCGTAGCTGATCATCAGACCACCGGTGTCGAAGCCGACATTCGGGCCAGCGTCTCAGAGGCCCGGACCGGGTTCGGGTTTGGCTCATCCTTAACGATTCTGCCGTCGCGGAAGCCGACCATGCGGGTAGAATAGGCTGCGATATCCGGTTCATGGGTCACCAGCACCACCGAAATCCGGCGTTCCTGGTTCAAGCGCTGAAAGATTGCCATGATTTCGACACTGGTTCTGGTATCCAGGTTACCGGTCGGCTCATCGGCCAGAATCAGCACCGGCTGGTTTACCAGCGAGCGGGCGATTGCGACTCGCTGCTGTTCGCCGCCCGAGAGCTGGGTTGACTGGTTGTGAATCTTGGCGGCCAGCCCGACTTGCTGCAGCGAATCCGTTGCGCGACTGCGCCGGGTCCGGGCTTCGACCCCGGCATAGAGCATCGGCAGCTCTACGTTTTCCAGGACTGACGTCCGGGGCAGCAGGTTGAAATTCTGAAACACGAACCCAATCTTGCGGTTACGGATGTCGGCCCGGCCATTGGCTTCGAGGTCCGATATCTCCTGGCCGTCGAGCCGGAGTGAGCCTGAATCCGGGCGGTCCAGGCAACCGATAAGGTTCATGAACGTGGACTTGCCGGAGCCCGACGGCCCCATGATGGCCACAAACTCCCGGGCCTGGATGTCAATCGTCACGTCGCGCAGGGCCGGGACCGCGACTTCGCCGATATAGTAGGTCTTGCTGACGTCGCGGACTGCGATAATGGTATCAGCCATGGTGCGGCCGGCGGGTGCCGACTAGTGGAAACCGCCCATCGGCGGACGGCCTGACTGCTGGAACGGATTGGCGCGCGCCTGGTCAAGTCCCAGTATCACGGTCTCACCTTCCTTCAGGCCGGTCTTAATCTCGGTGTTATAGCTGTCGTTAGCCCCGATTTCGACCTCGCGCGCCAGCGATACGCCCTTGTCAAGCACATACAGCGTCCGAGTCACGGCGCGGGGCAGGGCCTTCGACAAGAGCGAATCCGCGCCCGGCTTGTTGCCGGACCGAAATGCGCTCGAGTCTGCGGAACGCGTCCGGCCCGTGCCGCGTCCGGTTCGGCCGGCTGGGTCGCCGCCGGTTTGACTCGCCAGCGCCGCCCCCGCAGTCGGGTTGGCGCGGGTCTTAACCAAACCGAGCAGACTACCCAACTTGGGATTGAGTGCGGTGCTGGGCACGACCAGAACGCCCTGAACATGGGTGACTTCAATCTTGACATCCGCGGTCATCCCGGGTTTCAGGAGGTAGTCGGGATTGTCCACATGGACGATGCCTACATAGGTCACGACGTTCGAATTCGTAATCGGCTCGTTTCTTATCTGGACCAGCCGGCCCGCGAATGTCTTTTCCGAATAGGCATCAACTTTGAACGTCGCCGGCATCCCGGTATCGAGTTTGCCGACGTCCGCCTCCTGTATCGAAACCTCGACCTGCATCCGGGAAAGGTCGGCGATGTTGAACAGCTCCGGCGCGGAAAAGCTCGCGGCTACGGTCTGGCCGCCCTGGACTTTGCGCGCAATAATCAGGCCGCTCATCGGCGCCGTGATGGTCGTGTACGCGAGATTGGTCTGGGCCTGCTCGTAGCTGGCCTGCGCCTGTTCGACACGGGTCTGGGCCAGTTCGTAGTCGGTCTGGGCTTGGAGGCGTTCGTCTTCGGAAATCAGGTGGTTCCGGATGAGAGACTCGGCATTGACGTAGTTGCGCTGCGCCTGGGTCAGCGAAACCCGGGCCGAGCTGAGATTGGCCGAAGCCTGCAGCAGCGCGGCCGGGTAGTTGCGCGGGTCAATCCGGGCGAGCACCTGGCCGGCTTTCACGA
>Ga0315268_10004473_pt1 | contig 15185 bp, 10 predicted proteins | sample C1_top_MG_FD_204535 | JGI IMG/M metagenome (GOLD analysis project Ga0315268, IMG submission 204535) | Sediment microbial communities from Yellowstone Lake, YNP, Wyoming, USA - C1_top | ecosystem: Environmental > Aquatic > Freshwater > Lake > Sediment | place: USA: Wyoming | collected 2017-08-01
CGTACTCGACGGCGGCGCAGTCCTGCTGCAGGACTCCCTTGACCGAGCGCAAGGATATCCTCTTGCCGGCGTCGAGGAACCGGGCCAGCGGCTTGCCGGAGGAGTATTCCTCGATCATGTAGATGCGCTCGCTTTCCAGGAACACGGAGAAGATCTCCGCGAGGTTGGGGTGCTTGAGGGCCATGACGGTCCGCGCCGAGGTGAGGAAGCGCTCCACGTCCTTCTCACTCTGGTGGACCTCCTCGCGGACCTGCTTCAAGACGACCTTGCGGTTGTGCTCGATGTCGTAGGCCTCATACACCGTCGCCATGGCGCCCCGGCCCAGCTGGGCGTCGATGCGGTAGTTGCCGCCGATGACAGAGCCGAGGGCCGCACCGACCGCTTCCGCGCCCGTGATCGGGCGCGGGTAGGGCGTGGGCGTCTGCGGGCCGGCCAACAGCGGCGAGAGCGGCGGCGTGGAGGGGCCGCCCAGGGCCGCGGCGGGCCGGCCGGGCGCGCCCTGCACCGGGATCGCCGTCAGGGTCGGGGCCTGGCGCCTGCGCCGCAGCCGCCAGACGAGGAGCGCGAAGACCAGGAGCCCGGCCGCGCTCCCCCCCGCGACGAGCAGTTCCCACCGCTTGTCGGCCTGCGCCTGCGCTATCGCGCGCCAGGCCGCGTCCTCTTGGACCTGGGCCGCGCTGACCTCGCTCTTGAAGTCCCGGATGACCTTGGAGAAGTTGTCCAGGTTGAAGACCGTCTCGATCTCGACGGAGGTGGGGTGGGTCTTGCTCCCGGAGACGATGTCCTGGAGCACCTGGGTGCCCACATGCCACTGCTCGAGCTTGCGGATCTGCTTGAAGGAGTCCTCCAGCTCGTTGAGCCGGGCCAGGCCCCCGCTGATCTCCTTGAGGAGCTCGTCGCGCCGGGGCCGCAGGGACTCTGTGTCCGCCTCGGGGGAGTAGCGCTGCTGGTACTCCTTGAGCTTCCTGACGGAGACCTCGATCTCCGCCATGCACCGGTCGATGTCCTCCTGGGCTTTCTTGCCCTGGGTCGGGGCCGCGGCGGGCGGGGGGGCCTGCGGGGGCGCAGAAGGGCGCTTGGACCGTGCCGGCGCGCCGAGGCATTCGGCGGCGCACAAGGCCAGACAAACGAAGATAAGCCGCGAGGAGGCTATGCTCACCGTGGACCGCGGACCTAAACTCTCCGCAAGGGAGAGTTTAGGGGTTGAGCCGAACGATTGTCAAGCGCGCGGCGTCCCTTAGAACATCAGAGCGAGCTGGACCGCGAGCGACGCGTTTTCGGGGACCTTCTGCGCGGTGCCCGTGTCCCCGGACTTGATCTCGGTCGTCTTGGAGCTGATGGAGCCGCCGACGTCGAGCATGCAGTGCAGGAAGTTGGCCCCGAAGCCGGCGGTGTAGCTCAGCTTTGAGTTGGAGTCGGCGATGTTCTTCATGAGCCCCGCCCGCAGGGGGATGTTGATCCAGGAGCGGTTGAAGACGTTGATCTCCGTCCCGATGCCCACCATCCGGGAGGCGTAGCCGGGCAGGGGCGTGAGGTTCTTCGTGAGGTCGAAGTCCGCGGCGATGTTCCAGAAGTTCGCGGGGGTTATCGCGAGTCCCGCGCGCACCTGGCTGTTGAGCGGATACTTCGACGCCTCGCCGTTGTCGATGGCGATCTGCGGCTGGTCGAATTTCGGGTTGTTGATGTTGCGGGCCACGATGCCGAGCCTCGGCTTGAACGGCGCTACCGGCACCAATTGGTCGACGTCCCAAAGGACGCCGGCGTCTATGCCCGGCCGGACGCTCTGCTTGCTGTTGGACCTGAAGTCCTTGAGGGCGTTGGAGGAGCCGGTGTTGTTCTGCAGGACGTCGAAGCGCGTGTAGCCGACGTTGCCCACGATGGCTTTCAAGTTGCCGCCGACGAGCAGCCCCGGGACGAAGACCTGGTGCCCGTAGCCCATGGCGAGCTCGGTGAAGGAGGCCCCCCTCACGACGAGCCGGGTCTGGTTGTTGGTGTAGGCGTTGCCGGTGGCGGCGTTCGCCACTAACGGCGCGGCTGTCGCGGCGTTCTGTTGCAGGGTCGTGGCCGCGTTCTGGATGTCCGTCGCGGAGGCGCCGTTTGTGATCGCCTGGTTGACCAGAGCGTTGGCCAGCGTCAGGGAGTTGTTGATGGCGGGGTTCTGCGTGACGCCGCTGATGCAGGCGGCGGAGCCGCAAACCAGAGTGTTAAGGTTTCCGAATCCTATGGTGTCTATCGCGGCTTGGATCTGGTTCCTCGACGCGGTATCCGCCGGAGCGGCCGCGCTCACGCCGCTGAAGTTGATACCCGTCACCCCCGTTGCCCCCCCTAAGCCGATATTCGTCGTGTCGACGGACGGGTCGCCTCCGATGGAGGTGAAGTTGTTGATGGAGAAGTTGAACCTGCCGATCTTGAACTCAGCCCCGCCCGCTACGTCCGCCAAGGCTCCGGTTCCAGGCTCGTTCATGTCCGATATGGCGGTGATGCCCTGGGCGAACGCGGCTATCGTGTTGGCGTCCAGCGCCTTGCCGGAAGTCTGGGCGTTCTGGATCTTGCTGAACTTGTTGGCCAGGTCGCCGAGGACGTTCGCGTCCTTCAAGGTGTTGCCGGTGAACTCTCCGCGGACCCCGACCGGGATCTGGACGCCCCACTTCGCGTTGGTGGCCTCCTGCGCCAGGCTCGCCGGGTTCCAGTACTGCGCGACCCCGCCCACGGCGGCCGCCACTCCGGCTCCGCCCATCCCCATCGCCCGGGGGCCAAGGATCTGCCAGGACTCGGCGTAAGACGCCGCGGCCAGGCTCAAGCACGACACCGCCACCAACGCGCGCCGGATCATGAGCTCACCTCTTGTGCGTTCATTCTTGCGTCTTGACGATCGCGATCTCGAAGCCCGAGAACTTCTTGCGCAGCAGCCGGAACATCACCTCGATGGAGACCGCGGCGCCTATGACGAGGCCGCAGACGCCCGAGATGGGGCTGACCTGCTCCGGCGTCAGGCGCATCGCCGCCGCGAGCAGGCCTACGCCCAGCCCGACCGCGAAGCCCGATACGAGGGCGAAGACGATCGCCCTCCATATGAAAGCCCACCAGACCTGCAGCGCGATGCCGCGCGTCGGTTCCATCCTCTCCATGGCCTCATGCCTCCACGGCGGCCTTGCGGGCCGCCTTCGCGCGGGAGCCCAGCCCAGCGTCGTCGCGCAGCGCCGCAGCCACGTCCGTCCTCTCCCACTCGAAGCCCGGCTCGCTGCGGCCGAAATGCCCGTAGGCCGCGGTCTGCCTGTAGATGGGCCGGCGCAGCCTGAGCGTCTGGATGATGCCGCGCGGGGTGAGCTGGAAGTGCCTGCGTATCAACGCCTCGATCTTGCGCTCCTCGATGACCGCCGTTCCGTGCGCGTTGATGTAGAGGCCGACCGGCTCGGCGACGCCGATGGCGTAGGCGAGCTGGACGGTGCACTCGTCTGCCAGGCCGGCGGCGACCACGTTCTTGGCCACGTAGCGGGCCATGTAGCAGGCCGAGCGGTCCACCTTCGTCGGGTCCTTGCCCGAGAAGGCGCCGCCCCCGTGCGGGGCCCAGCCGCCGTAGGTGTCCACGATGATCTTGCGGCCGGTGACGCCCGTGTCCGATACCGGGCCTCCGACGACGAACTTCCCGGTCGGGTTGATGAAGAAGCGCGTCCTGTCGTCGATGAGCCGCCTCCCGAGCACGGGCCGCACGACGGCGTCTATGAGCTCCTTGCGCGACTTCTCGGTGATCCGGCGCCCGGTCCTGTCGAGGATGTCCTCGGTGTGCTGGGTCGAGAGCACCACGCTGTCGACGCGCAGGGGCCGTCCGTCGAGGTACTCCACCGTGACCTGGCTCTTTCCGTCGGGGCCCAGATAGCCGAGCTCGCCGGAGCGGCGGATGTCGGCCAGGCGGCGCGTGAGCTTGTGGGCCAGCATGATGGGCAGGGGCATGAGCTCCGGGGTCTCCCGGGTGGCGTAGCCGACCATCATGCCCTGGTCCCCGGCCCCGCCGGCGTCCACGCCCTGGGCGATGTCCGGGGATTGGCGGCCGATGCCGTTGAGCACGCCGATGGTGGAAGCCTCGAAGCCGAAGCGCAGATCGTCATAGCCGATGTCGGCGATGACCCGGCGGACGAGGGCGTCGACGTCCACGAAGGACTTGGTCGTGATCTCGCCGCCCACGATGACGAGGCCCCGCGTGCAGAAGGTCTCGCAGGCGACCCGGGCCAGCGGGTCCTCCTTGAAGATCTCGTCGAGCACCGCGTCGGAGATTTGGTCGCAGACCTTGTCCGGATGGCCTTCGGTCACCGATTCCGACGTGAAGAAATACCTTCCGTGATGATGCATGCCCCGCTCCTTGCGACGGTGTGCCGTCAATAGTACCAATTTCGAAGGCCCACGGCTCTGCCGGGGGCCGCCCGCGCCCTCAAAGATGCGCGTTGACCCACTTCGCCGCCGTCTCGAGCAGGAGCTGCGTCCTCTTCGGCGAGTCGGATTCCGCGTAGGTGCGTATGAGGGGCTCGGTGCCCGAGGGGCGCATCAGGAGCCAGTGGTCGTCCTCGAGGATGACCTTGATGCCGTCGTCGGTCAGGGTCGTCTTTACCGCGGTGCCGGCGATCTTCTGGGGCAGCTTCTTCTGGATCTTCGCCGCGAAGGCGGCCTTGTCGGCCACCGGCTTGCCCACCTGGAAGTCCACGCGGCGGAAGCTGGAGGGCCCGTACTTCGTCTCGATCTCGGCCCAGAGCTCCGAGGGCTTCTTCCTGCGCTTGGCGATCATCTCGAGGAAGGCCAGGGCCGTCAGCAGGCCGTCGCGCTCCGGGATGCCGCCCTTCCAGGCGTAGCCCCCGGATTCCTCGCCCCCGAAGGCGGCGGCGGCGGGGCCGGTCTGCGTGAGCTGCTCGGCGATGTGCTTGAATCCCACGGGGACTTCCGTGAAAGGCAGGTTGTACGCCTTCGCGATCCTCCCCGAGAGGTAGCCCAAAGAGACCGACTGGACGATCCTTCCTTTGATTCCGCGCGTGCCGATCATGTATTCCAGGAGCATCGGGTAGATCTGGCAGGGGGACAGGTAGCGCCCCTTGTCGTCGACGGCGGCGAAGCGGTCCCCGTCCCCGTCGAGCGCGACGCCGACGACCGCACCCTCCTTGAGGACACGGTCCTTCAGGGCCTTGAGGTTCTTCTCGATGGGCTCCGGGTTGACCCCGCCGAAGAGCGGGTCGCGCTCGGAGCGCATCTCCACGATGCGCTTGTGCCCGCGGCACAACTCGCTCATGAGCCCGCCCGAGGCGCCGTGCATGCAGTCCACGATCACGGTGCCGGGGAGCCGGGAGAGGAAGCCCGAAGGCTTGATGCGCGACTGCAGATAAGCGAGGTAGTCCTTCTTGAAGTTCCTGGTCGCCGGCTTGGCGCCCCGCGCCGGCTTCGCGCGGTCGAGGAAGGACTCCACTTCGGCCGTCACCGATTCGGGCGCGGCGCGGCCTTCGAGCTTGATCTTCACCCCGTTGTAGGACGGGGGGTTGTGGCTCGCCGTCACCACGACCCCGACCGCCTTCAGCTTATGGGTGAGGTAGCTCACGGCCGGCGTGGGCAGGGGCTCGGCCGAGAGCACGGCCGCGTGCCCGTTGGCCTCCATGACGCGCGCGATCTCCTCGGCGAAAGACTCCGACTGGAATCGCCGGTCGAAGCCTACGATGACGGAATGCTTGGCCCGGGTCTTGGGCGGCTTGCTCTTGAGGTAATCCGCGATGGCCTGCGCCACCTTGCGCACGCTCTCGCAGGTGAAGTCCCTTCCCATCACCCCGCGCCAGCCGTCGGTGCCGAACTTTATGTCCATGGTCTCAGTCTCCTGGTAAACAAAGGCTCGCTCACAACTGCGAAAACTCCTTCACCGTCGATCCATCCCCCAGCGCGCGGCCGGGGCCTATCGAGGCGTTGGGCCCGACGGCGCAGCCGTAGCCTATCACGCATCCGCAGAGCCGGGCGCCTTCGCCGATGCGGGTCCCCCCGAGGACCACGCAGGCCGAGAGGGAGGCCCCGCGCGCGATGACGCAGCGCGGGCCCACGCAGACCGACCCGGAGAACCGGACGCCCGGCCCGACGGCTGCGCCGGCTCCCACCAGCACGCGGCCCTCCCCGTCGTGGGAAGCCTCGGCCGAGACCCGCGCGCCCTTCTCCAAGAGCAGGGCGCCTCGGCGACGCAGCTGTAGGGTTTCCAGCGGGGCGGCGTCGTCCGCCGCTCCGGCCAGGATGTCGAGGTGCGCCTGGAGGTACTTCTCCACCGTGCCGATATCCATCCAGTACCCGCGGGTCAGGAAGGCGCAGAGCCGCCGGCCGCTCTCCAGCAGGGAAGGGAAGAGGCCGCGCTCGATGGAGTAGACCGTTCCCGGCGGGATGCGCTCCAAGACGGCAGGCTCGATGAGGTAGGCGCCGGCGTTGACGGTGCAGCCGACGACCTCGTCGCGCGACGGCTTCTCCAGGAAGCGCAGGATGCGGCCGTCCGGCCCCGCCTCGACGAGCCCGTAGAGCGTCGGGTCCGCGACGCGGATGAGGGCGATGGAGACCTCGGCTCGGCGGCGCCTGTGGGCGCGCAGGAAGGCCGTCACGTCCAGCGCGCTCAGGATGTCGCCGTTTAGCACGAGAAACGTTCCGTCGAGCCGGGCCGCGGCTGCGGCGTTGCGGACCGCCCCCCCGGTGCCGAGCGGGGTGCGCTCGTAGGCGTAGCTCAGGCGCAGCCCGAGCCGGCGTCCGTCGCCGAACGCCCGCCGGAAGGCCTCGGGCCGGTACGCGGTGGCCAGGACCGCCTCGCGTATGCCGTGGCGCCGAAGGAGCCTGAATTGGTGCAGCAGGAACGGGACGTTCGCGACGGGCAGCAGCGGCTTCGGGGTCCTGCAGGTGAACGGGCGCAGGCGCAGACCCTGCCCGCCCGTGAGTATAAGCGCTTTCACAGAGGGGCAATATAGCAAAATTAATATAATTCGGCATTCCGGTGTCTATCAAGCGTTCGTGGCCTTGGCTCGCTCTCGCGGCCCTGCTGGCCTTCCTGGCCTGGGGGCTGGCGCAATGGAACCGCCGGGAAGGCCGGCCCCCGGCTTGGGACCAGTCCGTCCACCTGGAGATCTCCCTGGACCTGCGCGACGCCCTGCGCGCAGGACATCTCTCGGCGTTCTGGCGCCAGAGGCCGAAGGCGGGCATGCCGCCGTTCCCCCCGCTTTACTATTTCTCCCTTCTCCCATTCGGCGGCGGGGCGGACCCCGCCCGGGCCCTTTGGGCCAATTGCTGCTTCCTGGTCATGCTCGCCGCCTCCCTCTTTGGAATAGGCCGGCGCCTGGCCGGCGATGCCCGCGCCCTGGCCGCGGCGCTCCTGTTCCTCTGCTGTCCGGCGGTGCAGAGCCTAGGCCGGACCCAGCTCAGCGACCTGGCCCTTGCGGCCTGGGTGGCGGCGGCGTACTGGGCCCTGCTCGAGTCCGAGGGCTTCCGAAGGCTCCTGCCTTCCGCGCTGTTCTCTTTGGCCGCCGCGGCGGCCATGCTGACGAAATGGAGCGCATTCTCCTATCTGCTTCCGGCCCTCTGGCCCTTCGCTCGGGCTCTGCGTTCCGCCCAGAATCGGCGCAGCGCGCTCGTCAGCGCCGCCCTGGCCGCGCTCCTCTTTTCGCCCTGGTACTTGGACCAATGGCCGGTGCTCCTGCCGCGCCTTGTCCAGGCATCCGGGGACAACGCCGTACCCGTATGGAAGTCCTGGGCGGCGTTCAACTACGTCCTTCAGATGGCCGGGGGCCTGGACTTCCCGCTCTTCGTCTTCTCGATGGCCGCGCTGGCCGCGGCCTGCTGGCGCCGGGGCGCGGAGGACAAATGGCTGCTGGTCCTCTGGTTCGCCGCTTCCTACGTCTTCTGGACATTGGTGCCCAACCGCCAGCTCCGCTATCTCCTTCCCGGCATGGCCCCGCTCGCGGTGCTCTGCGCGGCGCTCCTGCCCAGGTACCTGGTGCTGGGCCTGAGCGTTTTCCAGCTCTTCTGCGCCGCCAACTTCGACAGGGGCTGGGTCCCGCAGTTCGCCTTCCGCGCGGGCGTTCCCGCGACGTTCTTCACCGGCCTCAAGCCGGCGCGCGAGGATTGGAAGCTCGAGGAGATCCTGCGGGCGGCGGAGGAGGCGCGCGACAAGGGAAGGCCCTTCGCGAACATCACGCTGGTGGCCAACCATGAATCCTTCAACGGGCCGACCTTCGATTGGGCGGTGAGAAAGGCCGGCTTCCAGACCCTGAACGTGCGCGGCGTCAACGGGCGCCTCTGCGAGTTCTCGGAGTTCCTGCTCGTCAAGACCGGCTCCTTGGGCCCCGCGGACGTAGTCAACCAGCTCCCCGGGGTTCAAACATTCGTGCTCGATCCCAAGGGCTGGTTCCAGGCCGGCTGGCGCGAACTGCGCCGCTTTCCCCTGCCCGACGGCACGCAGGCCGTCCTCTTCCAGCAGAGGAAGCTGGACCAGGCCCCGTTCAAGGAGCGGACGGCCCGTTTCGACTACTACGAGGAGGGAGGGGTGGCCGCGAGAGGCCTCTCCATCGATTTCGGCCGCTTCGACCGGGCCCGCGGCGTCTATCCGCTGGTGCGTCTGAGCGCGAAGGAGCTCAAGATACGCGGGCTCTCGGTCGAAGGCCTGGCCGCCGAATTGGAAGACCTCGCGCTCATCCCCGCGGAAGACGAGGCCGGGGCCAAGAACGCGGTTCCTGCCGCGCACTTGACGGGCTGCCGCTTCCTGCGCATGAAGGCTCTGAGGATCAACTACGCGGTGGTCCGCCGGGAGTCGCTGGCGGCGTTCCTCAAGAGCCGCGTCCCGGGGCTGCAGGATGAATCCGCCGATATGGAGAAGGGAGTCCTGAGCGCCTCCGGACGCCTGCGCGGCCTGCGGGTCTCGGCGGCCGTGTCCCTCTCCCTCTCCGAGGACCGCCGGACGCTGGAGATCGCGCTCCAAAGGCTGTCCATCCTCGGCGTGCCGGTGCCGGCCGCGATCTTCGGCCGGCATGGCCGTTTCGTCCGCGTATTAGAGCCCGATCCCGAGCTGCCTTTCAAGATCGTGATCCCCGGGCTTTCCCTCTCCAGCGGCCGGCTGCTGATCTAGACTGCGGGGCCTTCCTCCGCGAGCCACCGGTTCATCCGGCGGGCCCCGAGCAGGGTGGCTGCCGCGGCCAGCAGGGCCAGGGCCAAGCGCGCCGGCGCGGGCAGGGCGGAGAGCGGGCCGAAGGAGGCTCCCAGATAGAACGGCGGGTAGAGGCTCCACTGCCAGAGCTGGGCTCTCTGCGCCTCGATCTCGTAGGACCCCGGCCAGGTGAAATAGGCGCCCACCGCATGGACCAGGATCGACCAGGCGACGGCCAGGCACCAGAACTTGCGCCGGGCTGCAGATGCCGCTATCCACGCCGACGAGTCGGCGGCGAAGAAGACGGCGAGGGCCGCGGCCGTGGCGAGGTAGCGCGAGCCGAAAGTCATGCCGCCTGTCCAATTGTAGTAGAACGAGTAGAAGACGAAGACGGCCGGCAGGGACAGGGAAAGCCAGACAATCCACGGCGAGTTCTTGTCCCGCAGGCGCAGGAGGATCGTCCAGAGTCCGAAGAGCGAGGCCGGGATGAAGGGCAAGAGCCCGCGCGTGGGACTGGCCAATAGCGCGACCATGGTGCGCGGCTCGAAGGCGGCGAAGATCGCGCGCTGGACCTCGGAATCCTGGGGCTTGAGCCGTCCCGTGTAGGCCAGCCAATAGAACGCGAGAAAGGCCAGCGGCAGGGCCGCGCCGGCGGCGAAGAGCGGCAGGCGGCGCCTTTCGCGGGAAAGCACATAGAGCCCGGCCGGGGCGAGGAAGAACGCGCTGTCCAGGCGGCAGGCGACCGCCAGGGCGAAGCCGAATCCCGCCACGAACGCGTCCCGCGGCCCCCTGCCGCGCCGGAGGAGCCCGTAGAGCCCCAGGATGAGCCCGAGCTGCGCGGGGCCGTGCTGGAACAGGGCTTGGCTGCTGACGCTGAAGGAGAACGTGCCGAACGCGTAGAGGAGCGTGGCGCTGGCCGCCCAGCGCCGAGAGCAGCGCTCGCGCAAGAGCAGATGGAAGACGGCCGCCGACGCCGCGGTCAGCGCCGAGGCGGCCAGCTTGGAGAGGCCGTGGATCAGCAGTTCCGAGGGGACCGGCGTAAGCAGGACCGCCGGCAGGCAGATGGGCAGCGCCAGCAGGCCCGGCATGACCGGATGCCGGGAGAGCAGGAGGCCCTCCTTTTGGACCGTGAAGTCGGGGAAGAGTCCATGCGATACGAACCAGGCCCGGAAGGGCTCCATGGACAAGGTGCCGTGGCGCAGGAGGGCGAACGGGAGGATGATGTTCGGGATATCGTCGCCGCCGTGCCAGCGGAAGGTCGAGAGGTAGACGGCCAGGGATAAGGCGAAGGGGAACAAGGCCGGGTGCGCGTCGAAGGGGCTTGAAGCGTTGCGCCGGGCGTCGCGCCAGAGCCAGGCGGCCCAGAGCGCGGCTGCCGGGAAGGCCGGGGTCCAGAGAGGAATCTCGGAGAAGGCCATGCTATTTGTGCGCGACGACCTCCAGGTCGTAGCCGAATGCGCCCCAGCTCCAGCGCGAGATCCGGCGCAGCCGCCAGCGCAGCAGGTAGAGCGGCCAGCTCGGCTTGCGCCGGATCAGGGCCCGGTAGCCGTCGAGCGTGAGGGAATCCTCGGGGGCGGAGGCCCGCGCGGCGCTCCGGAACTGGCGCCAGGCTCCGGGAAGCCAGCCGCGCGCCTTGAGACCCGACTTCCAATGGAAGCAGCGGATGGACGCCGCTTTCAAGCCCGCGCGCTCGAGCAGTATTCCGACCGCGCGGCGCGAAAGGAAGAAGAGATGCCCCCCGTGGCGCGTGGGGACCGCGCGGCCCCACTTGCGGAAAAGGATCCTGTTGGCGAGCAGATCGACCGGTCCGTTCGGCAGGGTCAGCAGGAGGCGCCCGCCGGGCCTGAGCATCCTCGATGCGGCGGCCAGGGCGGCCGCGGGGTCGGACTCGTGCTCGAGGACGTTGTTCAAGTGCACGCAGTCGAAGGAGGCGTCCGGCCAGGGGGCTTGGGCGAGAGCCGCGCAGGCGATGTCCACGCCGTTGAGCTCGCGCCCCATGGTAGCGGCCTCTTGCGAGAGCTCGAGGCCGGACACGGTCCAAGACGAATGGTCTCGAAAGCCGGCCAGCAGGGTCCCCAGGGCGCAGCCAACGTCGAGCAGGGAGCCCGAGGCACGGAACGCGGAAAGCGTCCGGGCGAGCGCGCGACCCTTGTAGTAGTCCTGCCAGTACTGCCGGAAGAACCCGGCGAAATAGCGCCGGGGGTAGCAGCGGCCTATCTCCGAGGGGGAGGGCAGCGGCTGATAGAAGGCGGCCCCGCAAGCGGGGCAGTCGCGGATATCCCGCTCGCAGGCGGCGCAGAGCAGGGCTCTGCACGCGAAGCGGGTGGGGCGCGCGCCGCAGACGGGACAGGCGCCGTCTCTCTCGGGGGCGGCTGTCGGGCTCATTCGCCCAGGATGCGGGAGTAGGCCGCCTCGTAGTTGGCGATCATGTCGGCCAGCTTGAAATTCTCGAGGACCACCTGCTTCGCGCCTTCGCCGAGCCGGCGGCGCAGGCCTTCGTCCATGACCAGGTCCTGGATCGCGACCATGAGAGCCTGCGAGTCCTTGGGCTCGCAGAGGAGCCCTGAGACGTCGTTGCGCACGACCTCGGGGATGCCGTCGACGCGGCTGGCGACGACCGGCAGTCCCAAAGCCATGGCCTCCAGCAGAGCGTTGGGGAGCCCCTCCCAGAGGGAGGGCTGGACGTAGATGTCGAGCGCGGAAAGCCAGCCGGGCATGTCGGTCTGCTCGCCGGCGAAGTACACCGCCCCCGAGAGGCCCAGGCTGTAGGCGGTCTTGGCGAGCTCGTCCTGGAGGGGGCCGCCGCCCAGGATGACGCACTTGACCGGGCAGGTGACGCGCACCTTGGCGATGGCTTCGAGCAGGAAGACGTGGCCCTTCTGCGGGTCCAGGCGTCCGGCCGTGCCGACGATGGCCTCGCCGGGGCCGACTCCCAGCTCGCGCCTGCGCCGCTCCCGCTCGACCTTGGAGATCGGCCAGCCCGCGATGTCGACCCCGTTGTAGATGCGCGTCACCTTGTCCTGGGCGTAGCCCAGCTTGCCCACGAGGTAGCTTCGGGTCGCCTCCGACTCGGCGATGAGGAGGTCGTCGGCCTTCTTGAGCCAGCCGTCGAAGAGCATGCTCCAGTCGTTGCGCGTGCGGAAGTTGACGCGGGGGGAGGTCACGAGCCGGTACTCCGCGTAGCCGAGCCGGCGGACGGCGCGGCAGAGCTGCATCGCCTGGTACATCAGCGCGTGCACGAGGTCCGGGCGCTTCTGGTGGATGAGGACCGCGAGCTTCTGCACGTCGGCGATCCCGGCGGTCTTCTTGACCTCGAGGGAGTCCACGCTCATGCCGGAGCTCTCCAGCAGGCGCGCATACTGCCCCTTGGGCTTGAGGCTGACGACGCCCGCCGCCTGGAAGCGGGATGGATTGAGCAGCGTCGCCAGGGTGTAGAGCGTCTTTTCGGCGCCGCCGACCGTGGTGGACGTGGCGACGAAAAGGATGCGCTTCATCAGCCTACGCGATATAGAAGCGCCTGATTTCCTGCGCGACGCTGTGCGCCCGCGTCTCCCCGAGCTCCGGATACATGGGCAGGGCGAGGACCTCCCGGCAGGCCTTCTCCGCGGCGGGGAAGTCGTCGGGCCCGCAGCCGAGGTCACGGAAGGCCGGCTGCAGGTGCAGAGGGACTGGATAGTAGACCGCGGTCCGGATGCCCGCCTTCAGCAGATGCGCCGCCAGCTCGTCGCGGCGCTGGGTCCGGATCACGAAGAGGTGGTAGACGTGGCGGTGGCCGTCCTGGCTCTGCGGCGGCAGGGAGAGGGGGAGGCCCTTGAGCTCCGCGTGGTAGGCCGCGGCGATGCGGCCGCGCGCTTCGTTCCAGGCGGAAAGCCTCTTGAGCTTCACGCGCAGGAAAGCGGCCTGCAGCTCGTCCATGCGCGCGTTGCGCCCGGCAGCGGCATGCAGATAGCGCTCCCCGCGGGCGCGGCCCGCGTCGCGCAGGCTCACGATGGTCTCGTGCAGCTTCGAGTCGCCGGTGACCACGGCGCCCGCGTCGCCGAAGGCGCCCATGTTCTTGGAGGGGTAGAAGCTGAAGGTGCCCGCGTGGCCGAAACCGCCGACCGGCTTGCCGTTGTAGAGGGCGCCGTGGGCCTGGGCGCAGTCCTCCACGATCTTCAGGCCGGCCTTCTGGGCGACCTCCAGCAGGGGCTCCATGTCGGCGGGCCAGCCGAAGAGGTGAACCGGGACGACCGCCTTCGTCTTCGGCGTGAGAGCGCGCTTGAGGGCTTCGGAGTCCATCGAGAACGTCTTCTCCTGGATGTCCACGAAAACGGGCTTGGCGCCGACCGAGCAGACGGCCGAGGCCGTGGCGATGAAGGTGAACGCGGGCACGGCGACCTCGTCGCCCGGCCCCACTCCGCAGGCCTTGAGCGCCAACTCGATGGCGTCCGTCCCGTTGGAGACGCCGGCGCAGTAGGGCGCTCCCATGGCGGAAGCGAACTCGGACTCGAAGGCCTTGACTTCGGGGCCGCTGATGGAGACGCCCGAGTCCAGCACGCGCTGGGCGGCCGCGAGGAGCTCCGGGCGCAGGGCCGCGTACTGCTCCTTGAGGTCCAAGAGCGGAATGACGGACTGGGGCGCGGAGGTCGTCTTTTCCATTTCAGTACGCTCCTTTTGCGGAAAGCATCGCCGGCACGGTCCGCATGATGATCTCCATGTCCATGCCGAGGGACCAGTGCTCGATGTAGTACATGTCCAGCGCGAAGCGCTGCTCGGAGCTGATGTCCGAGCGGCCCGAGACCTGCCAGAGGCCCGTGATGCCCGGCAGGATGTTCAGGCGCTTCTTGGCAGTCGGGCCGAAGAGCCTGGAGAGCTCCTCGAGCTCGCCGGTAGACACGGCGAGCGGCCGGGGGCCCACCACGCTCATCTCGCCCTGGAGGACGTTGAAGAACTGCGGGACCTCGTCGAGCGAGAAGCGCCTGAGCAGCCTGCCGACGCGGGTGACGCGGGGGTCGTCCTTGGCCTTGAAGAAGCCGCCTTGCCCGGCGCCCTTCGAGCGCACGGCCGAGAGCGCCTTCTCCGCGTCTTGGACCATGGTGCGGAACTTGTAGGCGTCGAAGACGCGGCTCTTGTGGCCGATGCGCTTCTGCTTGAAGAGGACGGGGCCCTCGGAGTCCAGCTTGATGAGGAGCGCGATCGCCAGCAGGGGGAGGGCCGCCGCCGCCAGGAAGGCCAGGCTGAAGATCAGGTCGAAAGCCCGCTTGGCCGTGAAATTGGCCCGCGTCAGCGAGGTGTGTTGCAGCCGGTAGGCGGGAAGCCCCAGGGATTCGTCCATCTGTATCTCGCCCAGGCGCAGCTCCAGGATGTCCGGGATCATCGTGAAGCGCACGTCGGCGGACTCGCATGCCTCCGCGAGGTCGAGCAGGAGGCCGCGGTCGGGCTGCTTCCCGAGGAGGACGATCTCCGAGACGCCCTCCCGCTCGGCCAGCTCTGCGATCTCCTGCGGCCCGGGCGGAACATCCCGCTCGAGTATGGACATGTGCGGGTGGTGCTTGAGGAGGTTGCGGCGGATGAGCTCGGCCACCTTGCCGCCGCCGGCCAGCAGGATGGGGGAGGTGGCCTCGATGTGGGCCAGCCAGGCGTCGACGCGCAGCACCAGCAGGTGGGCCAGGCTGAGGAAGGCCACGGCGAGCGGCCCCGCCAGCAGGGTCATGAGGCGCGAGTACTCGAGGCGGTCGTAGTAGATGTAGGTCGCGGCCAAGGTCGCCAGCGTGCCGAGGATGCAGCCCTTGACGATGCGCAGGAAGCGGTCCGAGACGCTCAGCCACGGGCGGGTGTAGAGGCGCGAGGAGTAGAAGAAGATCGCCAGCCAGAGGGGGACCACCGCGAGGAGAAGGCGGCGGTAGAGGGCCCAGCCGGGATCCACCCCGATGACGGGCACCAGCTCCGTGCACCAGCGCGAATGGAAGCGCAGCTCGTAGGCGGCCCGGTAGGCCCAGTACACCGCCGTGGAGTCGCAGAGCGCGTGCAGGGCCACGCGCAGGACGCCGCGCAGCCAGCGAGGCAGGCCGCTCGCGGA
>Ga0315268_10004475_pt1 | contig 15182 bp, 14 predicted proteins | sample C1_top_MG_FD_204535 | JGI IMG/M metagenome (GOLD analysis project Ga0315268, IMG submission 204535) | Sediment microbial communities from Yellowstone Lake, YNP, Wyoming, USA - C1_top | ecosystem: Environmental > Aquatic > Freshwater > Lake > Sediment | place: USA: Wyoming | collected 2017-08-01
TTTTTGGGCCGGGGAAGGGGGGCCACCGCCCCCCTTCCCCGGCCCCACTTAAAGGGGGTGGGGAGGGGAGTTTGAGGGGAGGGCCGGGGGAGCCACAGCTCCCCCGGCCCTCCCCTCAAAACTTACCCTTCCTCCAAAAACACCTGCGCCAGCACCCGGGCGTCGCCCAGGAGGTTGGTCAGGGTGCAGAATTCATTGGGTTGGTGGGCGGTGTGGGTGACGGTCATCCAAACTGCGGCGGGCAGGCCCGCCTGGCGGAAGAAGGCGGCCACCGTGCCCCCGCCGATGCCCTGGGGTTTGGCCTCCCGGCCGTAAACCGCCCGAATGGCCCGCTGCAGGGCCTGGACTACCGGGGCGTCCGCCCGGGTGGGCGGGGCGCTGGGCTGCTCCTGGACCGGCTCTACCCGCACCTCGACCCCGAACTTCTCCGCCGTGGCCGCGGCCAGGGTTTTGACCCGTTCCTTAATCCTCTCCAGATCATAGTCCGGCAGCACCCGGCAATCCAGGTAAAATACGTCCCGGCCCGGAATGGTATTGATATTGGGGACGTTGGCCTCCTTCATAGTAGGCTCGAAGGTGCTTTCCGCCGGGTCGAAGAGGGGGTTTTGCACGGAAAACTCTGTTTGCAAGGCCTCCAAAGCCACGATCACATGGGCGCAGGCCCTCAGGGTATTGCGACTCAGTTGCGGCCGGCTGGCGTGGCCCTGTTTTCCCAGCAGTTCCAGGCGGAGCCACAAAATGCTTTTTTCCGCCACTTCAATCAAGGTGCCCTCATGGTTGCCGGCGTCGGGGACGATAATCAGATCACGTTCCGAAAAAAGCTGGCGCTGCTCCCTAAGCAGATGCGCCAGTCCTTTCTGGCTGCCGGTCTCCTCGTCCGACACCAGGGCCAGGGCGATGGTGCGGGATGGGGTCAGGCCCAGATCGAGAAGCGCCTTCACTGCCATCAGGGAAGTGACGATGCCCTGGTGGTCGTCTTCGGCGCCCCGCCCGTAAAGCCGGTCCCCATCCACCTTCAGGGAGAAAGGGTCGGAGTGCCAGAGGTTTTCATCCCCCGGGGGAACCACGTCCAGGTGACTCAGGACCCAGATTTTGTCCGACCGTTTCCCCGGGAGCCAGGCCACCAGGTTGGGGCGCTCACCCCCGGCCACGCGGCGGTCCGGCGCGGGGTAGTTGTCCACCTTCAGGCCCCAGCCTTGCAGCAATTCGGTCAGGAACGCCGCCTTGGCCCCTTCTCCGGGGCCGCCCTGATCCGGTCCCACCGCCGGCAGGGAGACCAGTTGCGCCTGCAACTCGATCATCGCCTGGCGGTATTCGGCCAGGCGCTTGGACACTTGCTGAAAAATTTCCATATCGGCCATGTTGGCTCACCGTATTGTTTTCTGTTTTCTGTTTTCAGTTTTATGTAAAGGAAAAAATTAACTTGCGGCAATCTTTTTTGTTTCTTTGGGAGAAAGCGGAAAATAGGGTGGCCCATGGCCGCCGCTGGGAATCTGTCCCCTATTAAATCTGATTAAAACGGAAAACAGAAAACCAGGCGACGTCGGCCTTTCCCAGATTCTACCTATCATATATAATGACCCAGATTTTGGGCAAGGAAAGTTTGGCTTATCAGCCCCAGAGGCTTGAGTTTTTAAGCCCCAAGGAGAAATGCTCATGAAAATTACCCGTATTGCCCATCTAGGGATTGCCATCAAGGATTTGGAACCGGTCAAGAAACTCTATGGCGGGAACCTCAACCTGGAACTGAAAGGCGAGGAAGTGGTGGCCTCCCAGAAAGTCCAGGTGAGTTTTTTCAAAGTGGGGGAATCCAGCCTGGAACTGCTCCTGCCCACGGCCGGGGACAGCCCGGTGGCCAAATTCCTGGAAACCCGGGGTGAGGGTTTTCATCACCTGGCCCTGGAAGTGGAAGATATCAACGCCGCGCTGGCGGAACTGCAAGCCGCCGGAGTGCGCCTGATCGATGAAACCCCCAGGGAAGGAGCCCACGGCACCCTGGTGGCCTTCCTGCATCCCAAGGCCACGTACGGGCTGCTGGTTGAACTGGTGCAATCCCCCAAGTGAGGCCCGGAGCGCATGGCGATCCCCCCGGAGGCCCTGGTGGACCGGGTTCAGGTCAATATCCCCTTTTCCTTCCTGGTGGATAAATACCTGCCCCGGTTTTTGGAGGAGAGGCTCAACCCAGAGATCGGCCTGGACGCCTTCAGCCTGAACTATTATCCCAAGAAAGTCTTTCAGGACACGGCCCGGGCTTTCAAAAAAGCCAGGCGCCGCATCACCCTGCACGCCCCTTTCCAGGACCTGCTGCCCGGGGCCCTGGATGAATGGATCCGCAACGCCAGCCGCCAGCGGCTGCACCAGGCCTGCCGCTGGCTGTCAACCTTTCAGCCGGTGTCCCTGGTGTGCCACACCGGTTACGACGCCCGGCTTTACCAGTGGGACCAAAAAGGCTGGCTCCAGGCCAGCAAAGCCACCTGGAAGGAGTTCGCCCGCCTGGCCGCGGAGCACGGCGTTCGGCTCATGCTGGAAAACGTCTATGAGACCGAGCCGGAGCTCTTTCTGGAGCTCCTCAGGCTGGTGGGAGACCCGAACCTGCAAATCTGCCTGGACGTGGGCCACCTGATGGCCTTCGGCGGGGGAGACTTTCCCCGCTGGCTGGCGGCCCTGGCGCCTCACATCGGCCAACTGCACCTGCATGACAACCACGGCCACGGCGACGAGCACCTGGCCCTGGGCCAGGGCAAAATTCCCATCGAACCCGTCCTCCATTACCTGGCCGAACGGGGCCCCCAACCTCTCATCACGCTGGAACCCCACCAGGAAAACAGCCTTGCCCCGTCCTTAGAATACCTGGCCCGCATCTGGCCCTGGGAGTAAGGCGATGTGGGGGGAGGGCCAGGGACCTGAGGTCCCTGCCCTCCCCCACTACTCCTCCTCGAAGAGGAGGTTGGCCAGTTCTGGCCAGCCTTTTACTTCGGGAAAGGGATGCGGCTGGCGGTTCCAGGGTTGGGCGAAGACGATGGGGGTGATGCCGTGTTCGGCCAATTGCCAGCAGGTTTCCAGGCGGTCTTCTACGAAAAATTCGATGGCGTGGACCTTCAGGAGATGGAGCTTGGTATCCGGGTCGCCGGTGGCCAGCACCCGGATGGTCTCCGGGGGCACTTCCACCAGGGTGCGGCCCAGCCAGGTTTCGATAGGGGCGGCCCGGTCCCGGGCGGTGACAAAGAGCAACGGCGTCTGCCGGGCCAGGCGGGTGAGGACCGGCACCGCGTGGGGGAAAGGTTCCACCGGCAGTTCATGGGGCCGGTCGATGAGTTCCCGGATCAGGGTCTGGATGATCCAGGGTTCCAGGTCCAGGCACTGCTCCAGGTAGAAGGTGGTAATGTGTTCGTAACGGAGACCGTGCCGACCGTAGCGCTCCCGGGCCAGATCCAGGAAAGTGGTCATGATGTCGGCCACCACCCCGTCGATGTCAAAGGCCAGGCGGTCCAGGGGGATGCGCTCAGGTCTGCCTGGCGGGGCAAGGATTTTTGGAAAATTCATGTTCTTAAACTCAATTCAGGCTCTGTTCACCAAGGGATTATCAGATAGGTTAACTCTCAGTCTCACCGTTGAAAAAAGCCTGCCATGTAGCCGCAGGCTTCAGCCTGCGCCAGCTAAAGCTTGCGGCTACAATCTATGATGATTTCAATGATTCAAGAATCTCCAAAACCTCTTCCTCCGTCAAATCATACCAATTTTCGTAGGCGTCAGCCACCGCAAAAGACCAGCCGCCCCGGACATTGGGGCACACCAGGGTGTCCACCAGCGGCGCCAACTCCTGGACGGTGCGGTTTGAGCCCGTGGGTACGGCCACGATGATTTTCCCCGCGCCCTGGCCTTTCAGAAACTGAACCGCGGCCCGCATGGTGTAGCCCGAGGCCAGGCCGTCGTCCACGATCATGGTGGGTTTTTGCTCCAGTTGGGGGTAAGGTCTGCCGCCCCGGAGGCGCAGCTCCCGCTGTTTCAGGCTGGCGGCAGTCTTCTGGAGTTGCGCCTCGATCTCCGCCGGAGAAAGGTGCATGCGGTCAAGGAGATCCTGGTTGAAAATGGCGTCTCCGGCCGGGTTGAGGGCCCCGAATCCCGCTTCCGTCGTCCAGGGGAGCTGGATTTTGCGGACAATGACCAGATCCAGGGGCGCCTCCAGGCGCCGGGCGATTTCCGCGGCCACCGGCACCCCGCCGGCGGGAATGGCAAAGAGGTGGATCTCCCGGGCCAGGTCCAGGTTCAGGAGCATTTCCGCCAGGCGGCGGCCGGCCGCGGCCCGGTCTGCGAAGACATAAGTGCGATCCCTTAAGGTTGGGTCCTCGACGAGCTTTCCCATCGGCGAAAGAAATCCTCTTCCAGACCCGCGACCAACTCCCGGTACCGGGCCTGGCTCAGGCGGGCCCCGGTGAGGCCGCCTTTTAGATTGATTTCGGAAAGATAGAAGCTCCCCTGGGTGCCGATGAGCAGGTCCAAAATGGCATAGGGAAATTGGCCCCGGGCCATGACCCGGCGGCAGAAGTCCGTTTCGGCCGGGCCCAGGTCGGCCGGCCGGGAGGAGCCTCCCTGGAACAGGTTTTTCCGGAAGCTATGGGGATTGACCCGTTCATAGGCCCCGGCATAATCTCCCGCCAGCACCACCCGCAAATCCCGGGCTTCTGTGAGCAAGGGCTGAACCACCAGGGGATAGGGGAGGGACTGGAGCCCCGCCAGGCTGTACAGGGTTTCCAGCGTCGGCCAGAGGCTCACCCCCAGGCCCAGGTGGGCCCGGTCCCGCTTGGTGACCACCGGCCCCCGGCTCAAATAATCGGGCAGATGGGCGGCCAGGTCGGGGAGGGCGTAAGCCACGAAGGTGCCGGGGACCATGAATTCTCCCAGGACTTCGGCCTGGGCCACCTTGGACCGGGCCAGCCACTGAGCCAGGACCGGGGGAAAGAAGGCCACCCCCCTAGCCATCAAGTCCAGGAGTTTCGCCTCTTCCCCGGGTCTCAGGCCCAGGGGCCCGATCACGGCGTCTCCCGCCCCCAATTGCCGGTACTGGCGGCGAAACTGGCTGACTTGGCGCACTGCCTCCCGCTCCCGGGGCATGCGGCTCACCTCGCTTGGGAATCGGCCGCAGGGTTTAAGAAAACGGCCGGGAAAAGTAAATTTTCTGTTTTCAGGTTAACCCATTGGCGGGGAAATGGGAACCCACTTGACGCTTAGGCCCGACGCCATCTCTCATGGCAAGTGATTTAGGGCGGGCATCGCCCGCCGGAAAAAAATCGACTTGCCGAGATGGCGGGCAATGCCCGCCCGACATTTTTTCTGAAGGGCAAAGGGTCTGCTATCCCGGCCGGGTTGCTTACGGGGTAGCCAGTTTGGGGCGGTTCGGGGAAGTCAATTGCGTCCTGGGGCCGGCCGCCAGGCGTTTTTTGAGAAGAAATTTCCAAGCGATATCCCGGCGGGCATAGATGTCGTAATAATCCACCTGGGCAATGCGGCGCCACTCCCGGGAGATTCGGCCCGGGGGATAGACGGTCTTGAAGACGCTCTTGCCGAAGCTGCCCAGGATCAGCAGTTCCGCTTTCACCCGGTTGAAATCATAAGGTTTTCCCCGGGGATTGAACAACACCACCCGGTCCGGCGTGGACTCCACAAAAAAATAAGAGGGCATGAGGTGAATGCGGTGGTCATCGTCCAGAAAGGCCAGTTCGTACTCCGGCGTTTCAATGAGATAATTGGTGGGCACGTGTTTCTGGAGAAAATCCACTAAGCGGAGCGGGGACTCAGCCTGCTGCTTGAGGATGCCCCCCATGAGATCGAAGCCCGTCAGGGGGCACAGGGCTGCGAGGAAAGTCACCGTCAGGCCGGTCCTGAGCCAAGCGGCGGTCTGGGCCGGTCTCCGGGCCAGGCGGGTGGCCGCCAGGCGGATAAATTGGGCCGCCAGGGGAGTCGCCAGAAACAAAGCCGGCAGGGCAAACCGGTACCAATAGACGGAGGTCAGATACACCCCGCTCCAGAGCAGAAAATTGGCAGTCCAGAGTTGCTCTCCCAGGGACATGCCCCGCCTCCACAGGGAGGCCGCTCCCAAGAGCCCCAACCAGAAAAACGGGTGGCCCAGGAGAAACCCCAGGCTTTCCGGATAGAGCCGGCCGATGGTGAGGGGAGTAAAGAATTCATGCCGGAGAAGGGCTTTTTGTTGAAAAAAATGGAGCACGGCGGTCTGCAGATCGCCCAGGATAACGATCTTGAGCAGCAGATAAGCCAGGAGCGGCAGGGCAAGTCCGGCCAGGTAAACGGCCAGCCGCCGGGCCAGACGGGTTTTATCTGGCCAGGATTGACGGGCTAGGACGACCAAGGCCGGCAAAAAGGCCAAGCCGTAAAATTCCTTGGCGTCAAAGGCCAATCCCAGGAAAAGGCCTCCCAGGAACAGGGGCCAGAGGCGGTCCCGCTCCAGGCCGCAGATCAGGATCCAGGTGCCGCCCAGAAAGAGGCCCAGGGCCGGGACGTCACCCAAGACCGAGCGGCCCCAATAGAGGACATCGGTCCCCACCAGGGCCAGGGCCGCGGCGCCGAGGGCGGCGAGGGACCCCCAAAGGCGGCGGACCCCCAGATAGAGCGCCAGGAAAGTTAGGAGCAGGTAAGCCCCGGCCACCAGGCGGCCGCTGGTGACCCCCACTCCCAGGAGGCGGTAGGCCAGGGCCACGGGCAAGATGACCGCCGGCCCGGCGCTAATGCGAAAATCCAGGTCGGAGAGTTGATCCGGGCTTTGGATGGTGAAGGCGTAACGGCCTTGCTGCACCAGGTTGGCGGCAGTTTCTGAGAAGATGGCTTCGTCCCACCAGATGGTGGGATAATTGGCCAGGTTATAAAAGCTGGCCCAGGCGAGGACGGACCAAAGCAAGATTCCGGCGAGGCAGCTCGGGGAAGGGGGCCAGATACGGAGATTTAGGCGCTCCAAAGTTTCATCCCGTTCGGATGATGACTAATTTTGCGTGTCAGCGAGAAGGTGTTCTGTAACCGAACCTCATCCGGGAAATGTTAAAATTCTCCCAACCTTAAAACAGCCGCCGCTTCTGTGCCTTCAAAAAGAAAAGATATGGTGCGCAGCGCGCACCCTGCGTTTTAGTTTTGGCTGAAAGCTGACAGCTATTCCCATAAAAAAGCCCACCCTATTATAGGGCAGGCTTTTAGACAGAGAAAAGTGAAAATTTCAATCAGCCCGCAAAAAAGTAAATTTACAGGCCGACGATGTTCCGGTGCAACTCCTTGGTCTTTTCCATCCGGGCCCGGTCCCGGGCCGACACCAGGTCGACCAGGCGGTCCTGGATGCGCTGATAGAAAGTGGCGTTGATGTCCTCGCCCCGTTGATGGGCGTCGATGAGCTGCCGGTAGCAGCAGATCATCTTGCCGATCATGGAAACCGCATATTCCCGGCCCTGGACCTTGATGGTGGCCAGCCCCAGGTCGAGATACGCCTTGAGTTCATCCCCCAGGATGGCAAAAGCCACATTGGGTTGCCGCCGGACGCGGTCGTTGATGGCCTCGATGCGCTCTGGCGGCTGGCCCCGACGGCTCAAGACCTTGCGCCGCTGCTCGTCGGTCAGGAGACAGAGCCGGAAGCAACTGCCGCTGCGGTCCGGCCAGCCCTCGTATTCCACGATTTCATTGCCCTCTTCATCCCGGTAAACCTTGCGGATATAAGAATCGGCGATGAGTTCGTGAAATAAGCAGTTGCCGACGCCGCCGATGCAACGGTTGCCGTGCACCAGCACTTCGGTGGCCAACCCCAGTTCATCGGCTTCCCGCTTGAAGCGGGCCAGCTTTTCCACCGTGTTGATTTCGGTGGAGGCCACTAACTGGGTCGCCCCATAAGATTGAAACCGGGCCATCTCCTCCTTGGTTTGAATGTTGCAACCGACGCTGGCATGGATGACCAACTCCGGAAACAGCCGGTGGATCTCCTGCATCACCGCCGGGGTCTTGACAATCACCCCTTCGATGCCGAAACGGGCGTACTTTTCGACCTTGCTCGTTAACAATGGAAGTTTTTCCGGCGGGATCTCGGCATTGAGGGCCACCCGGATCTTCGCCTGGAGATCGGCGGCGATGCGCACCGCGTCGCCGATCTGGCTGTCTTCCATTTCCCACTGACATTTACGGCGGCTAAAGCCCTTGGCACCTACGTAAACCGCATTAGCGCCGTTCTTGCAAACCGCCTCCACCATTGCCAGGCTGCCGCCTGGGGCTAGTAGTTCATTAATCATAATTCCCACGCCTCCTGAGCCAGCCAAAAGGTTTCCTCGGCTCTGCGAACTTCACTACGCCAGTGCCTTAGGTAACCCCCAGGTATGGTGGGTTCCTGCCCCGCGTCGATTTACCGTCGGATCATCGGCTGCTTCCCGAACTCCGGCAGGCATCACAAGAGCATAGTTAAATTAATTTTACTACAAGCATAAATCTTTGAAAATAACAATCAAGATTACCCGCTAAATTTTAACGTCAATATTTTTTCCCGTCAACTGCTTCGCACCGAAGACCCTTGGGCCCCTCCCCCTGACCCCTTTAAAGGGGGTTGGGAGGGGAGCGTAGGGGCACGGCTTGCCGTGCCCGAAAGGAAATGTGGAACAGCCGCCCCCGGCGGTAATTATGCAGGCGAGGGCGCCTGCTCCACCCCCCGGCCCTCCCCTCAAGCACCATCTTTTACGCCCGTAGATAGGTGATGGCCAAGGCGAAGGCCAGGCCGATCTCCACCGCCCAGGTGAGGGCATAAATCAGGACCTCCATGCGAGACCCGTAGTCCTCTTCCAGCATGATGCGGTTGGGGTCTTTCAGGATTTCCCAGGAAGTCGCAGTTTTTTCTGCCATGGTCCAGATCTCCTCGTTTAGAAAAAATCGGCTAAAAGCTCCTGGATGGGTCGCCTGGGCGCCTGGCGCACCAGGGGGCCGGCGGCCAGGGCCGGGTGGGTTTCCTCCAGTAGGCGGCGGGGATGGCGGTAGATTACCCCGATGGGGATGCGATCCCCCCACTCCTTGGCCTTCTGGTAGGCCCAGAGTTCGTTTTCCGGGTCGTACCCCGGCTCTTCTTCCACCCGATAGACCCGCTCGCTATACCATTTGTAGGTATTGACGTGGTTAAAGGTGACGCAGGGTTGGAGCACTTCGAGAAGGGCAAAACCCCGGTGGTTCAGGGCCTGCTTGTACAGGTCCGCCAGGTGCTGCACCTCCCCGGCAAAGCCCCGCCCCACCCAGGAGCAGTCCTGGCTCACGGCCAAAGCCAGGGCATGCAGGGGGGGATAGGCCACCCCTTCAGGCTGCAGCAGGGTCTTATAACCCATGTCCGTAGTGGGTGAGGCCTGTCCCTTGGTCAGGGCATAGACCTGGTTGTTGTGGACCACCAGGAGAATCTTGGGGTTGCGCCGTATCGCCGCCAGCAGGTGGTTGCCGCCCTCGCCGTAACAGTCCCCGTCCCCGGCCTCGGCCACCACCCGGAGATCGGGGTTGGCCAGCCTGGCGCCGGTGGCCACCGGCAGGGTCCGCCCATGGATGCCGTTGAAGGTGTTGCATTTCAGGTAATGGGGGAACTTGCCGGACTGGCCGATGCCGGAGACCACCAGGAGCTCCTCCGGCCGGATCTCCAGTTCCGCCAGGGCCTGCTTGAAGGCCTTGAGCATGCCGAAATTGCCGCAGCCCTGGCACCAGGCGATTTCTATCCCCGCCTCATACTGCTCTATCGGCAACATGTCCCCTTCCTTAAGCCATCCCTGTCAGACCCCGAAGGATGTATTCCGGGGTGAAGGGCAGGCCGTCGTACTTGAGGACCAAATGATCCGCCTGGCGGCCGGTCTCCTGGCGCAGCAGGCGGTTCATCTGGCCGGTGGCGTTCAGTTCCACCATGACCAGCTTCCTGGTCTGCCCCAGGGCGGCATTGACCGCCTCCCGGGGGAAGGGCCAGATATGGCGCAAGTGGACCATCCGGGCCGGGGTCTGAATTTCATTCAGCCGGGCCACTGCTTCCTGCACCGGCCCCAGGCTCGAACCCCAGCAGGCCAGGGTCAGCGGGGCGTCGTCGGGCCCGAACGTGGTGATGCCGCCCAGTTCCTGGACCAGCCCCGGAAGTTTGCGCAGCCGCTTTTCGTGCATCGCCGCCCGCACCTTAAGATCTTCGGTGAGGTGGCCGTCCGGGGTGTGCTCATCTGAGTCCGCCACCACCAGTTCCGGGCCGAAACCGGGAAGACGCCGGGGCGAGATGCCGTCCGGAGTGATGGCGTAGCGCTCATAAACACCCTGACCGGGTCCCGTGGTCAAGGCCCGGTCGCTGGCCACCTCGGGGAATTCCCCCGGAGGCAGGGTAAACTGGGTGTCGGCGAAATATTGGTCCGTCAGGATAAACACGGGCAATTGGTAACGGTCGGCCAGGTTGAAGGCCAGGGCCGTGAGGGCGTAGCCCTGGGCCGGGTTGCCGGGGGCCAGCACCGCCCGGGGAAAATCGTCCTGACCGGCCCCCAGTACAAAACCCAGGTCGCCCTGGGATGTTCGGGTGGGGAGCCCCGTGCTGGGGCCGGGCCGCTGGGCTTCCACAATCACCAGGGGGGTCTCGGTCATGCCCGCCAGTCCCAGGGCCTCCACCATCAGGGAGAACCCCCCGCCGGAGGAGCCGGTCATGGCCCGGACCCCGGCATAGGAGGCGCCGATGGCCATGTTGATGGCGGCGATCTCGTCTTCGGACTGCTCCACCACCACCCCCCAACGGCCGGCCCGCTGGCCCACGGCGTTCAGGACGCTGGACCAGGGGGTCATGGGGTAACCGCTGATGAATTGCAGGCCGGCCCCCAATGCTCCCAGGGCCACGGCTTCGTGGCCGCTGATCAGGAGGCGGGGCTCGGCGGGCGGCGTCATGGCCGCCACAGAGACAGGATATTTCAGGGCCGAGGCCAGTTCATAACCCCGGGTGGCGGCCTGGACATTCCACTGCACCACTTCGGCGCCCTTGGCCCCGAAGGTTTGCTTCAGCAACTCCAGCATGGGGGCCAGGGGGGCCTTGAGCAGCCCCAGCACTGCCCCGCAGGCGCCGGCATTGACGGCGATCTCTCCGGCTTTGGCGCCGGGCAGCAGGTCATCCGGGGACAGGGCCAGCCCCTTAAGCTCCCCCGGCATTTCCTTCACGTGGGAAGTGTCATAGACCACCAGGCCCTGGGCGGATAGTTCCGGCCGGTGCAGGGATACGGTCTCCTGGTTCAGGGCCACCAGCAGGTCCACGCCTTCCCGGGAAGACACCAGGGGCCGGTCGGATACGCGGATTTGGTTAAAGATGTGGCCGCCCCGGATGCGGGACTCATAGGATTGGCTGGCCAGGACCTGGCACCCGTGGCGCATCAGGGCCTTGGCCAGGGGCTGGGTGATGGCGTGCACCCCCTGGCCGGCGGCGCCTCCGATGAAGATGTTCAGGTCAATGGGCATAATTCAACCTTCGCCGGACGGAGCGGACTGATTGTGAATAATTACTCAAGGGCGGCGGGTTGTCAATATAAATAGTCACTGTAATTCGCGTTCTGGATAAAAGTTAAGATTCTTTGCAGACTAATTCAATAGGATACGTGGAACAGCCGCCCCCTGCTGTGCCAGTGCAGGCGAGGGCGCCTGCTCCACACTTTGGACTACCTTATCGATTGAAAGGATTTTTTCCCGCCGCCGGATATTGGATCCAAAAAATGTCGGGTGCGTCTGACGCACCCTGGAAGTTCCCTTGGTTTGGCTGCTGATAAAAAGAGGCCTTTCAGGGCTTGTGGTCCTTGGTGAGAGAATGCCAGAGCTTCTTCAAGATGCCTTCATCTTCATGGCCGGCATCCGCAAAAGGCGCTGATTGGAAAGCCGGATCTTGCTCGGCGAATTTCTGCAGCAGCTCCTGTTGCTGGGGGGTGAGGGTGCGGGGAATGATGACTTTGACCTGGGCCAACAGATCGCCCCGGCGCGGCCCCTTGGGGTAAGAGACTCCTTCTCCCCTCAGGCGGATCACTTCGCCGGGCTGGGTCCCCGGAGGGATGTGTAGTTCCTTGGTGCCGGTCAGGGTCGGGATTACCAGGCGCGTCCCCAGGGCGGCCTGGACAAAAGAGATGGGCACCTGCAAAAGCACGTCGTATCCTTCCCGGCGGAACAACTCATGGGGCCGCACCTGGAGAACGATGTATAAGTCCCCTGACGGTCCACCGTGCCCCCCGGCATTTCCTTCTCCGGCCATGACCAGGTGGGTGCCGCTGTCCACCCCGGGGGGGATTCTTACTTTGATCTTCCTCTTCTCCCGGATCTGGCCTTCTCCATGGCAGGCGGGGCAAGGTTCGGCGATGAATTCCCGCATCCCCCCGCAGCGGGGACAGGTGGTGGTGATTTGAAAAATGCCGTGGGTCCGGGACACCACGCCCCGGCCGCCGCACTGGGGGCAAGGAATCCTGCGAGTGCCGGGTTTGGCGCCGCTGCCGCCGCAGGTGGAGCACTGCACCACCCGGGGCACCTCGATGGTCACTTCGGTGCCCAGGGCCGCATCCAGAAAATTCAACACTAGGTCGTAGCGTAGGTCGCTGCCGGCCTGGGGTCGGGGACCACCCCCGGCAAAGTCCCTCAGCCCAAACATATCCTCAAAAATGTCGCTGAAGGACCGGAAGATGTCTCCGAAATCCCTGAACCCGGTGAAGCCGGTGGAGCTCACCCCCTCATGCCCGTAAAGATCATAAAGCCTGCGTTTTTCCGGGTCATGGAGGACTTCGTAAGCCTCAGCCGCTTCCTTGAACTTTTCCTCGGCCTCTTTGTTGCCCGGGTTTCGGTCGGGGTGGTGCTTCAGGGCCAGTTGGCGGTATTTCTTCTTGATTTCCTCGGGGGCGGCGTCCCGGGACACGCCCAGGATGCGGTAATAATCTCTGCGAGTCGGCGACATAGCTTTTTTGAATAAATAGACGCACGCCATCGTCGGGGTGACGATGGGAAAGTTAATTTGGTTTAACGATTAATTATAACGGAAAAGGAATCGATATTCATCCTTTCACCGAACTTCTCCCTGAGGAGAAATTCAAGCTCCAGGATGAACTTAGGCAAGGCGCGCTTCCACTGACCGGGCTTTGTCCCCCAGGCCGACTTCCTTATCCCGCCGATCGTCGATGGCGATATGGGTCATGACCCGTTGCACTCCCCGGTTGAAGGGGAGCTCGTGCAAAGCCTTGGCCACTTCCAGCAGTCGGGCCGCATCCCCATGCACCAGGGTGCCCATGTCGGTGAGCCGATGGGGGATGTTTTCCTGGCGCAAATACTTCAAGACCTCGGCAATGTAGTCGCCGACGCTGGGGTGCCCCAAACCCAAAGGGGTCACGCTGATTTCCATGATGGCCATGCAGGACTCCGAAAGGCTCAGGCAGTCGCGGGCACCAGGCGGCGCACCGCCTGTTTCAAGCGATCCAGGTCGTGGGATTTGAAGACGTAGTCATCAGCCCCCCAATCCGCCAGGTCTCGGGGCGGGAGGCAGTGTGAATAGAGAATGACACGAGTGTTACGTTGGGTCCCTTTGACGATCCGGCCCGTCTCCAAGCCCGACATATCCGGCAACAGAACTTCCAAAATGACCACATCGGGCTGAAAGGCATCTACCAACCGGACCACATCCCCGCCGCTGCTGGCCACCTTGACCTCATAGCCCTCTTCCTGTAACTCTTCCAGGCAGAGCTGCTGGATATGAGGCTCGCTATCGGCAAATATGATCCGCGTCATTTGGCAGCACCTCCTCTTCACGGTGCTCCCCCATTAAAATATAATTATTTTTCCTCTTCCTGTCCAGTCAAGTTTTTCTTTTCTGGCATCTTTTTCCTCAAGCCCTGCCCGCGCCCCGCCAGTTCAGGCTCCCGGCCCTCCGTGCCCGGTTCATAGAACCGCTCCCCGGCCAGCTCTTCCGGCAGATAAGTCTGGGGTACGTAATGGCCCGGGAAGTCGTGGGGATAGAGATAACCCTGGCCGTGACCCAGGGCCTTGGCGTCCCGATGGGCGTCCTGCAGGTGAGTCGGCACCCCGGTGAGGCCTTTTTCCGCCAGGACCGCCTTGGCCCGGAAATAAGCCTGGGTCGAGTTACTTTTCGGGGCCAACGCCAGGTAGATGGTGGCCTGGGCCAGGGTGTACTGGGCTTCGGGCAGCCCCACCCAGTTCAGGGCCTGGGCTGCGGCCGCGGTTTGCACCAGCGCGTCCGGGTCGGCCAGGCCCACATCCTCAGAGGCCAGGATCAGCAAACGGCGCATGATCAGGCGGGGGTCTTCCCCGGCCCCCACCATCCGGGCCAGCCAATAAAGCGCCGCGTCCACATCGGAACCTCGGATGCTCTTGATGAAAGCCGACAGGGTGTCGTAATGGGCATCCCCTTCCCGGTCATAAAGCAACTCCCGGCGGGGCACGCATTCCCGGGCCACGGTGAGATCGATGCGGCTGACCCCGGCCTCGTCCGGGGGCTGGCTCAGGATCGCCAGTTCCAGGGAGTTCAGGGCCCGGCGGGCGTCGCCCCCAGCCATCCGGGCCAGGTAATCCACCGCTTCCGGCGTCACTTCCACCTTTTCCGCCCCCAAACCCCGTCGGCCATCAGTAAGGGCCCGCTTCAGGATGATCAGGATTTCCTCTTCCGTCAGCGCCTCGAAGATGAAGACCTTGGCCCGGGACAGCAGCGGGCCGATCACCTCAAAATAGGGGTTTTCCGTGGTGGCGCCGATCATGGTGATGAGGCCTTCCTCCACGTGGGGGAGCAGCGCATCCTGCTGGGCCTTGTTGAAGCGATGGATTTCATCGATCAGGACTACGGTGCGCCGCCCCCGGGCCTGCAGCTTCCGGGCCTCCTCCACCAAGCGGCGCAGCTCCGCCACCCCGCTCATGACCGCGCTCAGACTGTAAAATTCACATTCCAGTTGGTCGGCGATGATCCGGGCCAGGGTGGTTTTGCCCGAACCGGGGGGACCCCAAAAGATCATGGAAGAAAAGAGGCGGCCGGCCTTCAGCGCCCGCCACAGCAGCCGGCCCTGGCCCACCAGATGCTCCTGGCCGACAAACTCCGCCAGGGTCCGGGGCCGCATCCTCGCCGCCAGAGGCTGCGGCGGGGCAAAAAGGGGGGCCGTTTTGTCCATGGTTGATGGGTGGTTGGGGGAGGGGGCTAAGGGCCG
>Ga0315268_10004476_pt1 | contig 15178 bp, 13 predicted proteins | sample C1_top_MG_FD_204535 | JGI IMG/M metagenome (GOLD analysis project Ga0315268, IMG submission 204535) | Sediment microbial communities from Yellowstone Lake, YNP, Wyoming, USA - C1_top | ecosystem: Environmental > Aquatic > Freshwater > Lake > Sediment | place: USA: Wyoming | collected 2017-08-01
CGGCAGTAACATGTGCTGGTGTCCATTCTTGTGGCTCCTTGATGCAAGATGCATCAAGGTAACCACAACGTGATTCGACCCGCAAACGGGCAAAAAATGCCTTGGACCCGTTAGAGGGACACTACCATGAATTCCAGGATCACTTGAACTGTCAATTCCGCTGCATAAGAGGCAACCTTGGCGCACTTGAGATATTCTCCCGAGTCGTGGAAGGCTTTGTTGGACTCCATGTCTCGGAAGTCCACTCTGCTGATATCGCCGCACCGGGTGCTACCAACGAGGGGCTCTCTCCGATCCTCCAGCCACAACTCAACCAGCCTCTGAGCGGGAGGAGCAATCTTCATCAAGCCTTCGTACCCCGTTGTCAGATCGCTGCGTCCGCCAAAGAGCATTCCGAGAACCAAACCTCCTGCAACCAATGCGCCACAGGAACCCTGGGCGGTGTGCAAAAAGCCCGGAAGAGCGGCCGAGGCTGACATGAACAGCGGATCGTCAACATCGAAGAGCTCGAAAAAGGTCTTTAGCACAGACTGGGTGCAACCAGAGAATTCCTTTTCGTAGAAGTAGGCTCTCTCTCCAGCTTGCTTCTTGAATAGTTCTGGATCATAGATAATCAGATCTGCTTTTTTCTTGAACTCTGAGAGCATTGTACAACCTCCTCATCGTGTGTGCTAAGCTAAGCAGGACTAGCTGGCAGCAGAACCACGGCCCTGCCTCGCTTCAGTTCACCGTGCAGTCCAGGTGCACCTTGACCAAGTCGGGGCTGCCCTTGGCAACCATCGCCAACGCCTGGGGACCTGCCGAAAGAGGCAGCGTGTGAGTGTTGATCGGCAAGGCCGTCAACTTGCCTTGACGCACCAGGGCGATGGCTTCATCAAAGACAGTCGGTCCGCCCAGAGAGCCGATCACCGTCAGTTCTTTGGGCATGATCGTATTGAGATCAATCGCCTGCATCTCTTTTTCAAAGACACCCGTGATGACGACCCGAGCGCGAGGCGCAGCAGCGCGGAGGGCCAGGGTCGCACCTTCAGGAACGCCGGTCGCCTCAATCGCCACATTGAACCCCTTGCCACTTGTCAGAGAACGAAGGGAGTCAGCCAGCGAATGCTCGCTGAGACTGACCACCGCATGGGCCCCCAACTCTTTCGCCAGGCTCAGCTTGAAGGGTGAGCGTCCCGCCACCACGACCAGGTCTGCGCCAAAAAGCCGCGCCGTTTGCGCTGCCATTAATCCGACAGTGCCAGACCCAACCACCAACACCCGGTCGCCGGGGCGGACGTTAACTCGTCGGGCGATCCATAGCCCCACGGTGCACGGCTCGATGAGTGCGCCTTGCTGAAACGAAAGGTCATACAAGTGATGAGCATGTTTGGCAGGCACCGTCACGTACTCGGCGTAGGCGCCATTCCGGTTGAATACACCCGTCTCCACCCTATCGGGGCAGATATTGTGCAATCCTTGTTGGCACAGGTCACATTGACCACAGCCGATGCCGCATTCACCCGTGATACGTTCGCCGATCTCAAAACCCTTTACTTTGGCTCCGACCTCGACCACCTCACCGGCCCATTCGTGCCCGGCAATGATCGGCAGCGAAGCCCCGCCCTCTCGGTAGATGCCCAATTCCTGTCGAAACACTTCGACATCGCTGTGGCATACGCCGACTCGCCTCACCCGTGCCAACAATTCGTCAGGACCCGGCACTGGCATCGGCACATCGGTATATACCGCCTGCTCATAGCCGACGATTTGCACTGCCTTCATGTCAATCCCTTCCCATACACTCGACGCACGACCGGCGGCATTGAATGGCAGATGCCATAACCGATCAGCCAATCGCCTCTTGATAGATCGCGCGCAATTGGCCAATAAAACTATCGAACGTATGCTCCTGATAGCCCAACAACGCCTGGGAATCGCTGGTGTCATACCAAGCTGGCCAGTTGGGTTTGTCGAGATAGGTGGCGCTTTCGAGTGGAACATCAAAAGCTCGGCATATCGCCTCTGCATAGCCCTGGCCTGTTGTCCGCCAACTCGCGCCTCCAGCAATTTGCCAGATGCGACCCAACGCTTGAGGATTGCCGACACAGTTCGCCACCGCTAAGGCTGCATCTTGAAGATGGACAAACTCGACTTGCTGATCGCGCGCAAAGAACCATGGACGGGGGATCTCGAGCAGGGCCGGCACCGAGATACCCGAGATACGCAGAATAGCGGATGGCCGCCCACTGGCGAGAACATCCTGCTCATTCTGCACTTTGGTCTTGCCGTAGAAATCAATGGGACTTTGGGGACGATCTATTCTAACGATCTCGCTTTGAGCTAGACCGTAGGTAGCCACGGATGAGGCCAAGACCAAAGTGGCCTCAGGCGGCATTGCATCCAGCACGGCCCGAGTGCCTCCGACGTTGACTGCCTGCGCCAAAGCCTGGTTCGACTCGCTGAGCGGCGGCATGATCGCGGCAAGATGCACAACCCATCCTGACCCACGACACGCGTCCTTCAGCGTCGCACGGTCACGCAGGTCGCCCTGAACAACCTCCATGCCGGGCTGGTCCTCGGCAAAGCCAAAATCCACCTCGGGCAAATCGAAAAGGCGGACGCGATATCCCCGCGCCGCCAGGATGAGGGCGACCGCTCGCCCTAGATTGCCTGCTCCCCCCGTGATGGTAACAACATTCATTTACACTCAAGACCCAAGCTTCTGGATCGCCTTGCCCGTTACCGTGTCAAAGAACCGCATAAAAGTTGTATCGAACTTGAGGGAAACGGGTTGGTGGCGACTGGCGCTGAAAGAAGACGGCGTCACTGCCTGGAACCGCACGTCGGTCATGTCCACCGTCACGATACTATAGTCGCACATGTTTTCGCACACAAAGACTTCGCCCTTAGCGTCGCACGGCACGTTGCTATCCAGACAGACGTTGACATCGTAGGGGCGGATGCCCATCTTGAGCGCGGCGGGCAGCTCGGCTCCTTGAGGCTGTAACCAGCCTGGGAACGGGAATTGCCGGTCTCCGGAGCGGAACATCCAGGTTCCATTGTGCTGAGCCGGAGAGCCTTCGAGAAAGTTCATTGGCGGCTCGCCCACAAAGCCGGCCACAAAATCATCCGCCGGGTCGCGATAGATCTCGGCAGACGTGCCGACCTGGCGAATGACCCCTTCGTGCATCACCACGATCCGATCTGCCATCGCCATGGCTTCCTCCTGGTCGTGGGTCACATAGATCATCGTGTACCCTTTTTCGAGGTGCAACCGCTTGATGATCTGGCGCATCCGGAAGCGTTGGCGCGTGTCCAGGTGCGAGATCGGCTCATCCAGCAAAAAGACCGCTGGCTCGCGCACCAGCGCCCGGGCCAGGCCGATTCGCTGCGCCTGGCCGCCGCTCAATTCGCCCGGCATACGGTCCAGCAAGCGGGTGAGCTCGAGCAGGCGGGCGAATTCTTGTACTTTGGCGTCCACCTGGGCTTGTGACCAGCCGGCCGACCGGAGCGGGAAGGCCAGGTTTTCATAGACAGTCAGAGTCGGATACAAGGCATACGTTTCAAAAGCCATCGCCACTTTGCGGTCGCGAGGACGAAGGTCATTCACCGGCTTGCCGTCAAAGTAAATCGTGCCGCCGGTAATGTTCTCCAGCCCGGCGATCATCCGCATGGTCGAAGACTTGCCGCAGCCGGAGGGACCCAGCAGGGCAACAAACTCGCCGTTTTTGACCTCGAAACTGATGTTACGGACCGCTTCGACGTTACCTGCATAAGTCTTGGAGACGTTTTCTAGAGTGATCGCTGCCACTTTTACCTCGCATTCATCCCAGCAGCATTCGCCCTTCCCTCGTCCACAAAGCGAGAGGGATGACAAATGGCCTTTTGCTGGTAAAACAGGTGCATATGCTCCGCATCCAGAGAAAGCCAGATCGTTTCGTTCCGCTCTGGCGTGACGGCCGGATCCGTTACCACTCTGACCAGGCCATTCCCCACTTTGACGGAGATGATGTTGCAATACCCCATGTGCTCGATGATATAGGCCTGGCCGGAAACAGGATGCGCGGCATCTTGCTGACGAGCAATTGTTATCTCGGAAGCCCGCACGCCGAGCCGATAGCCCGCCTTTTCCCCATTCAGGTGTTGCGCCAGTTGTGGTGACACGCGCAAACGGGATGCGCAGTCTTGAATACTAAAGTAAAGCTGCCCGTTTTCGCTTGTCGGCTCGATGCCTAAAAAGCTCATCGGCGGCTCGCCGACAAACGAAGCCACAAATTCATTCGCCGGCTGATAATAGACGTCGTTGGGCGTGCCAATCTGCTGCAGGTGGCCTTCCCGGAGAATGGCAATACGATCTCCCAGCGCCAGCGCCTCGCGGGAAGCCGTCGTCACGAGCACGATGGTTGCCCGCAAGTCAACCGACATGGCCTTGAGCTCGCCCCGCATCCGGTGGCGCAGCTTGGCATCCAGGTGACCGATAGGCTCATCGAGCAGATAGAGGCTGGCTGGGCGAACAATCGCCCGGCCCAACGCGACACGCTGCCGCTGCCCACCGCTCAGGAAACCCGGCCGCCGATCCAACAAGTCGGTAATCTGCAGCATCCGGGCCGTGCGCTGCACCCGGTCGTCAATCTCTCTCTTGGATATGCCCCGGGCACGCAAGGGAAAGGCCAGGTTCTCATAGACGGACATGTGAGAATACAGCGCATAGTTTTCAAAGGCCATGGCCATATCGCGGCTTTCCGGAGCCAACTTGAGCAGCGACTGACCGTCTCGCACCAAATCCCCTGCAGTCGGCTGGATAATACCGGCCAGGAGCTTGAGCGTGGTGCTCTTGCCGGCGCCCGAGGGGCCATAGATCACCAGGAACTCTTGGTCGCGCACCTCAAAGTTGAGATCTCTGACCCCGAAAGTCGAAAGGCCATAGCGTTTAGTGACGTTGCGTAGCTCGATCATACTATCTCACCTTCGTATTCAACGGCGGCTGACTCGCTCGCGGTAATCTGCTTTTGAGCGGTAAGCCACTCTCGACGGACCTTGCTCAGGCCCAGGTAAAAGTTGAGCGCCGCTGCCGCGATGGCGACGATGATCATCAGCGTTACAGACAGGCCCCTGGATGGGATGCGCCGCTCGATAAAAAGCATCCAGATGATCCCGACGCCGACAAACATCTGAAAAGACGAAAAGCTGAGGTCCCAGATAATTGGAAAGGTCAACATAGCGACTCCTTCTGATTAGCCGCGGACCGCGCCAAAAGTCAGGCCGCGCACCATATACCGCTGCAAAATCAGGACAAAGACCAGCATCGGCGCGACGCTGATCGTCGCAGCCGCCGCCACCGGACCCCACAGAATCCCGCGTAGGGTAAAGAAGGACTCGACGCCGACGGTGATAGTGCGGGCGGCATCTCGGGTCAGGATGTAGGCAAACAGGAACTCGTTCCAGGAAAAAAGCAGGCAGAAGATGGCGGTGACGGCAATGCCGGGGGCAGCCAACGGCAACACCACCCTCCACAGCACCTGCAGGCGGTTATAGCCATCCAGGCGAGCCGAGTCCTCCAGCTCGCGAGGAATATCCTGGAAAAAGGACACCATCAACCAGATCGCGAACGGCAAGTTGAACATGGTGTAACTGACGATCAACGCGCCCTGTCTATCCAGGCCGATACCGATGGCTTTGCCGACGGCAGTGTCGCCGATCTCCTTGAAGATGAGAAAGTAGGGCAGGACGACCGCGATCGCAGGGAACATTTTCGTCGTCAGGATAAAGAACAGGATGTTGCCTCCGCCGGGGTTGTAGCGAGCAAAACTATAAGAGGCGAGAGAGCTCAACACAATCACGATCACCGTAGACACCACGGCTACGTAGAGCGTGTTTTCGATAAAGTGAGCAAAGTTAGCCTTTTGGAGTGCATAGACATAGTTGTCTAGCGTCGGCTTGAAGACAAAACGGGGCGGCGACACCATGATATCGTCGGCGGGCTTGAAGGACGTCGTGATCAGCCAGGCAATCGGAAAGAGCGACACCGTCAAGATGACCGCGATGATGGCGTACCGCAAAATCTCGATGGGTGTTGAACCTCGTTGTTGAAGCATACTCGTATCTCCTTATCGTTGACCCGCGCGCATGGCGAGCCGGGCCAGCAAGGGTCGAAGGGCGTAGCCGCTGGCGAGGATCACGGCGTACATGAACAACAGCGCCATGGTCGAGGCATAGTCCATGCGGAAGAACACCAGACCCTGGCGATAGAGGTAGTAAGTCAAGGTTTCTGTGACCGAGCCTGGTCCACCTCGTGTCAACGTAGCTACACTATCATAGAGACGCAGGCAGTCAATCGTCCGCAGGATAAAGACCAGCATCAGCACGGGCGTTAGCATCGGGAACGTCAGCGTGCGCAAGACCCGAAAACTGGACGCTCCATCCAGCTCGGCGGCTTCGAACGGCTCCTTGGGCAACGATTGCAGGCCCGCCAAAGCGATCAAGGCGACAAAGGGCATCCACAACCAGACATCAAAGATAATCACACTCCACAAGCCGAGTTTAATGTCACCCAGCCAGTTGGGCTGCCAGGGTAACCCCAACACACTCAAGAAATAGTTATAGAGGCCAAACTGGGTGTCATACAGGTATCTCCAGAAAAGCCCGGTGACGGCTGGCGCAGTCGCCAGCGGCAGAATCACCAGGCTCCGAATCAAACCCTTGCCCACGGTGGCGCCGTGGATCAGAAACGCAACAAAGATACCTAAACCCATCTCGATCACAATGGCAAAAAAGGTGAACACGACCGTCGTCCGGACGGACTGCCAGAAATAAGCCTCGTGCAACACTTCTCGATAGTTTCTCAGCCCCACAAACCCTTGTATGCCCCCCATCGTCAAGTCAGCCTGGCGGAACGAGACATCAATCGCATAAAAGAGCGGCACGAGGGCAAAGAACAGGATGATGACCATCGCCGGGGCAATGAGCAGTATCGAGTACCACGTATCGGACATAGTTCTGCGGGCTTTTGTCGCCGGCCCTGGGTTCTTTGTCGCTGCTGATTCCATCTTTTTCTCCCTACCGAGCAGGTTGCATCGCTGCAACATAGAGGTTGGGGCCTGGCCAGGCCAGACCCCAACCGACTCAGAACGTCATTCCTACTTGTTTACCGTGCACTTTTCTCCGCCGCAGATCTTGACAAACTCGTCGTACAGAGTTTGGACAGCCTGCTCGGGGGTCACTTCCTTCGCAGCGGCCGTGTGATAGATCGGGCCCATGGCGTTATAGAGCTTGGCGCCGTATGGGCTGTAGAACAGGTTCGACTTTTTGTCCTTCATGTTGTCAAAGACTTGCAGCAGGTAGGCAAAGTGGGCGGTTTTCGGGCGGCTCTCAGGCGTGTTGAATTGCGGATCCTTCAAGACGCTGATGCGGGTTGTCGAGCCGCCCTGGCGAGCAAAATTCGTTTGCGCTTCCTGCCCAGCCATGTAGGCCACAAAGTCCATGGCTTCCTTCGGGTGCTTGGAGCTGGAGGAAACGCCCATCAGGAACGCGCCCAAGTAGGTGGTCTTTTCGATGCCCACGCCGATGCCCATCTTGGAGCCGGGGCACTTGTTCTCGGTATTGGCCGCGTTCGGCCACTGATCCAGGAAGAAATTGGCCGTCATGGCGATCTGGCAGTCCTGCATCTGGTTCATCACGCCGTCATAGGTGACGGTCAGAGCCGCCGGAGGAGCGTAGGGGAGCAGCTTTTCCACATAGAACTTGAGCGCCCAAAGGTTGCCCTCGTCCTTGACGGCGATCGAGCCATCGTCCTTGAGCCAATCGGTCCCCTTGTACAAGATCATGCCCGAAAGCTCGTCCTGGATTTCCTGGAAGCGGCCTGCCATCAGGCCGACGCCGTAAAAATCCTTGTCCAGCGGCTGGCCTTTGAGCATGGCGCCCTTCTTGCGGGTAAAGAACTCGGCCACGTTTGTCATCTGATCCCAAGTTGTAGGCGGCTTGAGGTCATAGCCGTACTTGGCCTTGAAGGCGGCCTGCTCGGTCGGGTCGTCGAACAGGTCCTGGCGGAAGAACTGGCCCTGCGTGTAGGTATAGTACGGCAGGCCCCAGATCTTGCCCTTGTACTTGGTGGTCACATCGGCCAGAACGGGTGCGATGTCGTCGTACTTGACCTTGTCGGCATTGGCCTTGATATAGTCGTCCATCGGGAGGATGTAGCCGTTCTCGGCAAAGCCAGCCTTTTCGGCCGTTTCGATGTTGTACACATCATAGGCGCCGGTCTTGCCGACCGCCTCGATGATCTGCTTGTCATACAGCTGCGCATTGTCAATACCGACGATGGTGACCTTGACGCAGTTCTTGGATTCGAAATCTTTCACGATCGAGGTCATCGCGTCCGTATAGAACCCGGCGATGGTTGACCAGCTAATCGGCACGCGATCTGCATCCTTGCACCCACCGGCGGCGGGCGCAGTGGTCGGCGCCGCAGCCGGCGGCGCTGCAGGAGGAGCTGGCTGCGCGCACGCACCCAGCAAAGCAACTACGGCGAGCAAAGACAGAACACTCCACAACTTGTTATTCATGGTTCTCCTCCATGAGATTGGTAATTTGGTGTAGGGCTTATCAGGTGGACTGCACCATCAGAACTGGCGGGCAAGCGCCCCACAAGAAACTTGCCCACTGGGTTTGTCGAGGCACAATCGGTGGTTCGCCACCTCTGCCTCAAGCTTTGAAAACCGAATGCCTGTCTCCCTCTTGTTCTGTTGCACCTCCTTATTCCGTTTTTTGGCCCGGTCCAGTCGCGCCAATGATAGCTGGTGGATCCCTGGACACTCACCGGGCATGCCAATGCGGTTACGCCAAATGGCGGACCGAACTAGATGGGGGTCACGACATGGCATCGTGAGGGCACACTGGTACTGATTAGTTGTAAAGAACCGGAAAACGACAGGGCTAACGGTAATCCGGGACCTAACTGGCTAGCTCTGCATCAGCATAGGAGATCGACTGTCACTAGACGCAATACACCAAAATCAAGTTTGTTATGGGCACTGGTCCGAAATGCACCTCTTGCGACCAGAGGCACTTTGATTATGTACAGTCTACGAACTTTAGCGGTAACGAGGAGACTTGTAGTGATGTTATGATGTAATGTTGTCACTACAACTAATGAGCAGTATATCACTGATTTCGGAGTTGTCAAGAGGGAATTTCAGTAGCTTTTAGTACACAGATTGACACTCGACAAAGCCGACATCTTGCCCTACTCGAGCTGAGCCTCCAACTCCACTGACATCAGCTCAACCGGGATGGCGAGACCATTCCTGGGTCGTCTAATGCGCCAGGTTTCGAAAACGGGGACGCACTGGGCAAATGGACGATGACTTGTGTACCTCTCCCCGGCGAGGACTGAATGTCGAAATGGGCGCCGACGAGCTCTGCCCGTTCGTGCAACCCCAGCAAGCCAAAGTGACCGCTCGGTGCAAATTGGGCCGGACTCTCGGGCGCCTCAAAGCCTCGCCCATCATCGGAGATGGTCATGGTCACTGCCTGCGGTTCGAAAGCGATGATCAACGACGCGCGCGAAGCCTGAGCGTGCCGGACAACGTTGCTCAAGGCTTCTTGCGCCATGCGATACAGCGCCAGCTCCGCTTCCGGCGAGAGGCGGCGCTCCGAGCCGACTCGGCGGAAGCTCACAGGCAGGCTGCTCATCTGACCGACTTCACGCGTAAGCATCTCTAGCGCGGCGACCAGCCCCAGGTCTTCCAGGTAAATGGGGCGCAGGGCCCGCGTGAGGCGGCGCAAGCTGTCAATCGTTTGTTCCGTTAGAGTTTGGATTTCTGCCAGCGACGCACCCGCTGGAGAGTCAGGCAGTGAAAGCTGTGCCAGATGGATACGTTGATCGAGTGCAATGAGAGATTGCAACGTGTCGTCATGCAGCTCGCGTGCCAGGCGGCGGCGTTCTTCTTCCTGGCCCGCCGTGATTGCGCCAATGTACCCACGTAGGCTATCTTGAGCAGACTTGACCTTGCGAGCCATGTGAATCAACTCGGCCTGCAAGCGGCGGATTTCCGCGATGCCCTTCACTGGCTGCTCGATAGCCTCATAGCGTCCCCACGCAAGGTCAGCCGCTTTGGCTTCCAGCAATTGCAATGGTTGAACAATCTGGCGCGCGCCAAACCAGAGGGCGAGCAAGGCGAGCAGCAAGGCGGGAACCAGCACGAGCGGCGCGAGTTGCGTCACGCGCAGCATAGGACTGGTGACGGCCGACCAGCGTTCCTCAATGACCAAAGCCCAACCTGTTGGGACAATAGAGCTGTAGGCGACGACATGCTCATCGCTGCCTACCTGGACATACGTCGTGCCGGTCTCGCCGCGCAACGCCTCGGCCACGCCATGATGTTCAGTAGCATGCGCGCCCAACGCCAGCGAGCCAGTCTGATAAAGCACCTGGCGATTAGCGTCTACCAGAAAGGTCGAGACCTGATCGCCAGAGGTAAAAGCCTCAGCCAGAGTGCGCCGGGCAAGGGTCGCAGGTGAGAATGCGCCGACGGCAATTGGCCCGCCGGGAGCAGACGCTGCCACTAACACGAAGGTTTGACTGGTGCGTGAATCGGTAAATGGAGACGAGAACACAGGCTCAGGGCCGGTCCGACTCAACATATCTTTCAAAAGAGGGCTGGCAGTCAGGTCGATCATAAGCTGAGACGAGGCAGTCTCTCCCTTGGTCACGGCCAGCCGCGCGCCATCGAGAGTGAAAAAGGCTAGGCCGCCGTCAAAATCGGGGAGCAGGAAACTGCTAGAGTCGAGAACAGTGGCGGGAGCAGTGCCATCGGCAGCCCGGAGCGCCAGACTGCGCACTGCGGTAGAGCGGTGATAAAGCTGCTCACTGATAGCATTGGCCGCCGAACGAGTCGCGCGCTCGTCGCGCTCTCCCACCAAAACGCGCATCGAGTTTTGGTGAAGCGTCAGACTGCCGAAGGTGATGACCAGCAGGAGCACCGTGAGCGGCAGGACGGTAATGCCAAACAGTTGCAGGGGCAGGCCCCGCCAACGCGGACCACGTCTGGTCTTTAAGCGAGACATAAGCTAACTATCGCCAAGCTCACCCAGGTCAGGCGGCAACCAGCCGAGCGAGACGGCGCGCATCACCGCTTCGGTGCGGCTGGTGGCCTGGAGCTTGTCAAAGACCCTCGCCAGGTGGCCTTGCGCCGTGCGGTCGCTGATCCCCAATTGCACGCCGATGGCCTTGTTGGTGTAACCTTTGGCGGCCAGCCTCAATACTTGCAGCTCGCGCTCGGTGAGCGACTCGATGGGCGAGAACTGGCCTCGGCCTGTGACCTGGGCCATCAGCTTTTGAGCGATCGCCGCATCAAGAGCGGACTTGCCTGCGTGCACGTCCCGCACGGCCTGGATGATTTCGGCTGGCGCCGCGGTTTTGAGAACGTAACCGTTGGCGCCAGCCTGAAGAACAGCTATGACATAGGGATCGTCGTCGTAAGCTGTCAGGATCAGCACGCCGACGCTAGGCTGGTGAGCGCGTATCCAACGCGTGACCTCGATGCCACTGGCTTTGGGCATCTGGATATCCAGTACGGCTACGTCAGGGCTATGCTGCGCGATGAGGGTTTGCGCCGTCTCGCCATCCTCCGCTTCGGCCACTACCTGGATGTCGCCGGCGCGCTCGAGGAATTGCCGGACGCCCGCGCGCACCACGGCATGGTCATCGGCGAGAAGAACGTGGATGGGGGTAGACACGACATCTCCACTCAAACGGAAACACTATCGCAATTGAATCTGACCCTTATATTGTACCCTATTTCCGCAAACACTTATGCAGATGTGGAAAGGCGAACCAGACCGCGCCCAGACTGAATAGTAGACCCGTCACAATGCGCATCCACGAGTTGAACGAACCCAGTGTGTCACCAGCGTAGAAGGTAGCGGGCAACACGTTGCCCGTGAGCACAGCGAGCCAGACGTTGCTATCGCGAAAGCCCTGACCGATGCCAGCCAGGTCGCTGATGAGATGCGTCCCGCCGTCCAACACCATCGGCAGCGCGAGCAGAACAAAGCCCCACCAGGGTAATGGCTTGACTCGGCGGCGCAGTGGCGACCACAACACCGCGAATAACCAGAGCCCGCCGTACAGCGAGACCATGCGGTCAGACCAGGCTACCTTCCAGCCCATTTGCGCGTTGCCCACGAACTGGCGCAAGACGAGCGGGTTGTTAGTGTGCTGCCATACGGCCTGAACCTCGGCCAGCGAATACATCGCCTTGGGACCAAAGAGGAAGAATGATCGCTGGGGCATCTGGTGACATTGGGTGGAATAGATGGCATAGATAACGTTTGCCGCACTCTTCCATCCCAGTTGCATCAACACGGGTGCCAGAAATGGCAAACCGGCGAAAAGCCCCAGCATGATGACGACGACGGCAAGCCAGTGGCGGCAGAAGAAATATACCAGTGGATCAACGATGATGATAGCTTCGCGTGTCTGAGGATTCGCAACGGCGGTTGAGGTGGACATTCGAGTTTCTCCCTGGCAATGTTTGAGCCTGCGACAATCGCCGTAGGCTCAAACATGACTTGGCAGTGACGAGCGCAGAATGCCGGTCACTTGCCTTTGAACTGGCGCTTGACGTTCGAGGTAACGATAGGCATGGAGACGATCAGGCTGAGCAGCCCCACCCACACTGTCCCGCCAATTCGGGCTACCGTCGGGTAACTACCCACCAGGCTCGCAGCCAGAAAGAACAGCGCCGCCGCGCCGATAGCGATCGGCAGATAAATCAGCGCACTCTTGCGCGCCACTTCCTTTTCGACTTGTTCGTGTTCCATGCGTTACACTCCAACTCCCCATTTTGAACCGCCAAGACGCCAAGAACGCCAAGCTTTTATTTGGAGTTTCTTTGCGTCTTCGCGGTGAGAAAAAGCTTTCTTGTCACTTGCTGCCCAGACCCGCCGGAGCCAGTTGCGGCTTGATTTGCGCACCATGTCTCGGCGGCTCTTCACGTCGAATAGACGGCCTGAACCTTCGTAGCAGCAACGTGTTGAGCGTCACCGTCACCGAACTCAAAGCCATCATCAGCCCCGCCAGCTCCGGGCTGATAATCAACGACACAATAGGATAGAACAACCCTGCTGCAACCGGAATGCCTAGGCTGTTGTAGACGAACGCCCAGAACAGGTTTTGTTTGACCTTGTTCATCGTGGCGCGCGCGACTTTTAGCGCCACGATCACATCGCGCAGGTCGTCCTTGATGAGGATGACATCGCCGGTTTCCTTCGCCACATCCGTGCCGGAGCCAATCGCCATACCCACGTCCGCACGAGCGAGCGCTGGGGCGTCGTTCACGCCATCGCCCACCATCGCCACTTTTCTTCCCATCGCTTGCAGCTTTTTGACTTCTTCAGCCTTGTCCTGTGGAAGCACCTCGGCCAGCACGCGATCAACGCCCACCTGCCGGGCGATGGCCTCCGCCGTGCGACGATTGTCGCCCGTGATCATCACGGTCTCAAGTCCTATCCGATGCAATCGCTCAATTGCCTCGACCGAATGCTCTTTCAACGTATCCGCTACCGCGATCAAGCCGGCCGGTTGCCCGTCCACGGCGGCAAACATGACCGTCTTGCCGTCAGCTTCCCATTGCTCGGCTTGCGCGACCAGCAGAGACAAATTCACACCGCGCTCGCGCATCAGCTTGCGGTTGCCGACCAGTACGGCTCGACCCTCGACCTGCGCTTCGACGCCATGACCCGGAATCGAGTTGAACGAGTCCGGCTCGGGCAACGCCAGGCCACGCGCCTGCGCTCCTCGCACAATCGGCTCGCCCAGCGGGTGTTCGCTGTTCTTTTCGACAATGGCAGCCAACCGCAGCACGTCGTCTTTCGAGATCGGGAAGGGAGTGATCACAGCTTTGGCCACGTCTGTCACCGAAGGCTCGCCCTTGGTCAAAGTGCCTGTCTTGTCAAAGACAATGGTCTGCAACTTGCTGGCTTTCTCGATAGCCTCTGCACCCTTGAACAGCACGCCATGCTCGGCGGCCTTGCCGGTTCCGGCCATCATCGCGCTGGGCGTCGCCAGCCCCACCGCGCACGGGCACGAGATCACCAGCACTGTCACCGAGAGCAGCAGCGAGAACCCAAACACTCCGATGCTGCCCAGCTTGTACGGCGAGAGGATGAAACTCGAGCTGGGGTCAAAGTACATCCGGTAGCCAAAAAAGAACCAAAAGACGAACACCAGCACGGCCAGCAGGTGAACTCCTAGGATAAAGTGACCAGCCACCCAGTCGGCCAGCTTTTGAATCGGCGCTTTGCTCGCCTGCGCGTCTTCGACCAGCTTGATGATCTGCGCGAGCGCCGTTTCCTTGCCCACGCGCGTCGCCTCGAACCTGAACGCGCCGGTCTTGTTCAGCGTGCCGCCGATGACAGGATCGCCCGTCTTCTTTTCCACCGGCATGCTCTCACCCGTGAGCATAGGCTCGTCCACCGCGCTGTAGCCTTCTCGAACGATACCATCCACCGGGACGGACTCGCCGGGGCGCACCAGCACCACGTCGGCCACTTGCACTTCGTCGGCAGGGATTTCTTCTTCGCGGCCGGCACGGATGACGCGCGCGATCTTGGGCTGGAGCTTTATCAGCTTGCGGATCGCCTCACTCGTGCGCCCGCGCGTCAAGGCTTCCAGCCAGCGGCCCAGGATGATGAAGGCCGTGAGCAGCGCGGCGCTTTCAAAGAACGTCGCGCCCTCGCCGCCAAAACCGGCGTTGGGGAACAGCGTGTTGATGACGGCGATGCCATACGCCGCGCCGATGCCGGTGGCGTAGAGCAAATTCATATCGGTCACACCATGCCGCAGGCCACGCCAGGAATTGGTAAAGAATTGCCGTCCCGGGCCGAGGACAATCTGCGTGGTGAGCAAGCCGATGACCCACTTGTACGACAGGAACACCGGAACGATCGCTTTGAACGGGCCGAGCATGTCGTAAAAGGTGCCGATCATGATGAGCATGCCGACGCTGGCGGCGATGATCAGGTTGCGGGCCTGCCGTTTGATTTCCTCTTCGCGCGCCTGCCGCTCGCGGTCAAGCGCGTCCGCGCCTGCGCTGCGTTCGACGGCCTCATAGCCCACCTCGCGCACGGCACGCTTCATCTGACTGACGGTAACGACGCCGGGGACGTAGGAGACACGAGCCGTGTTCATGCCCAG